>Ga0206816_1287_pt1 | contig 9440 bp, 7 predicted proteins | sample Alteio_BWOrgCont_88_FD_152866 | JGI IMG/M metagenome (GOLD analysis project Ga0206816, IMG submission 152866) | Enriched cells from forest soil in Barre Woods Harvard Forest LTER site, Petersham, Massachusetts, United States -... | ecosystem: Environmental > Terrestrial > Soil > Temperate forest > O... | reverse complement strand
TTCTCACACAGGCTCCTATAAGTTTATTGATTAGACTATGAGGTGATAGTATAAGGAAAGATAGGGCTTTCGGGTCCTGGGTTGCCATCAACATCAATCCAAAAAAAGGTGTAATAAGCAATTAATTTTTCCTGACCAACAACATAAGTATCTGTGAATTTCATCTTAGAAAATGGATTTATTGAAACTGCCAAAGGATGGTTGTTTCGTAAAGGCGCAACACCACCGATTTGACGGAAACAGCCTATTGAAACTGCTCCATAAGGTTTGCCTTTTGACAGGACATCATTTCCTATCAAATCCAATGTTAATTTCATTGGAGTATTCTGATTAACGCTAATAGGCTCTGGCCAAGTAGCTGCGAACCGTGTCTTGTCCGGTGCAGGACCTTCGCCTTTCACATCTGCACCTACTCCGGTAACAAGGGCTACGCTTCCAGCGGCTCCTATTTTAATAGGATTCATCCCGTTATCTCTTATCGTCTGAACTATCAGTTTTGCATTGTCATTTTCCTGTTTTGTAAGAGCCTTTACTAATATTTCTGCATTAGCACGGGCAGTGGCAATGTTTATACCTGCGGTAACCATACCTCTCACCACGATTGTGGTAGGGCTCATTACGCCAAAAGTGAGGACTTGAGTATCTAAATTATCCGCCAGCGTTTTAGCTTTTAATCTTTTTGCGGCGGCATTAAGTTTTGTTGTTTTGAACAGTACTGTTATTGTCTTGACAAGTACTTTGGCAAACAATATTATTATCGCTGAATTTTTGATTTTGTTTTTCATTTTATTATTTTTTATTTTATTTAAAATCTTCTTTTCATGAGTAGAGTCCTAAAACCACTGATTCGTGTCCACCGAAATGAAAATATATTTTTATTTATTCCTGTCAGCTCTCCAAACAGCTATACATTTTCCTTATCTCTGTATGCACGAATCATAAGGCAGGGTATGGGTTTTCGTTATCTCCTGTAAACAAAAAAAAGCGGTACGCTATGTACCGCCTTTTTTCCTAATTCCTAATTTTTAATTCCTAATTGACTTTCATGAACTTCCCTCGTGCAATAGTATTTGTACTGATTACCTCATAGAAATAAACCCCCTCACTCCACATAGATACATCAATGCTATTATCAATACCACTCAAGGTACCTTTATAAATCACTTCTCCAAGAACATCTGTAATAAGCAAGGTTTCATTGGGAGCATAAGAGGATAGGTGAATGTTTAAGGTGGTGTTTGTGGGATTGAGATAAACCTCTACTCCTTTATTCATCTTAATTTCCTTCTCTCCAAGATACCAATCTTGATATTTTGCTACTCCACCAATAGAATCTCCATTTATCATGGTGAATGCACCTAAAGCATAAAATTCATTATTATAAACAGCGACATCCATAACTGCATTATTAATAGTATCATTTGAAAAATCTGACCAATGACTCCCATCCCAAACTGCAATATTATCATGAATAGGTATGCCATCGGCAGAATCTATTCCTCCTACAGCAAAAAGTTTGTCTCCAATAACTCTTAAATGAAATGCTTCGCCGTAAAATTCATTCCCAACAGAAGAAAGAGTTGTACCATTCCATTTAACCAGAAAATCATTTGGCGAATTAACAAAATTATTACCTCCAATATATAATTCATTATTATAAACTGCCATTGATTGAACCAACCCTCCAAAACCAGGGTCAGGCATAGACCAGTTAGTTCCATCATATTTGACAAAACCATAGAGAAGTCCCAAACTATCACTAAAATTTCCTGCAATATAAATAGAATTATTAAAAACACAACAAGGTCCAGATCCGTTGCTTCCAGAATGTGGCAAACCATTAGCAATGAAATTATTGCCATTCCACGCAACAGCTAAAGGCGAATATATAGTATCAATAGGACCAATTATACCAACGCAATATAGTAAATTATTATAAACACATAAATCTCCAATCAAGTTATTACTATAAGTGGTAATTAAAGAATCCCAGCAGTTTCCATTCCATCGAGTAAACCCATCACAATAGTTATAGCAAGCATCCAAAAACAACCCGCAAGTATAAAGTTCATTTTGACACCTCGCCATTGAAGTAATCCGACTATCATAAGCCCGAAAAGAATAGGTAGTATCCCAAGCAGAGCCATCCCAAGCAGCAATAACATAAGAATGATGTCCATCAGTTGTGACCAAATTACCTCCAACAAATAATTTACCAGTTAAAGAATCTGAAAATAATGTACTTCCTTCAACTCCAACAGTAGCATCAGCAAGGGAAACCCAGTTTTGTGCTTCAACGAAGTTGAAGCACAAAACAAAGTTTATTAATACAATTATTTTTTTCATTTATTAAGAATAAAGGTCTTGTTATAAACTTTACTTTCAGTAACAATTTGTAATATGTAAGTTCCATTTTGCAGGTCATTTATATTTAAAACCGTTTGAAGAATAGAACTTGTATTTTCCTTTTTATCTATTACTACTCTGCCCATTACATCAACAATTTTAATACTGACTTGTTTATAACAATCTTGATTCTGCAAATCTAATAAAATGTTTAGAATATCAGAAGTAGGATTTGGATAAACAAAAAGCATACCTTTCGTATTATCAGATTTATGATTATTAATGCCTGTAGTAGGATTGTTTAAATTAAATCGTCCAACTTCAGCATCATTTCCAGCAACCTGAAGTCCATTCTGCCAATACAATGCAGTCAAAGTATTTAAAGGTGTGAATTCTTCTATCTGAAAAATAGAATTAGAACCTATAAAACCCAAACCAGTAATGTACAGTAAGTTGTTGTTTAAATCTACTGACAAACCTGTCAAGAGAGAATTATTTGATCCCAGTAATGTTGACCAAAAAAGATTATTACTCTCATCAAAGCCAAAAATAAAACCATCCCATTGTCCGCTTCCATGAACTGATTGATACCATGAATTTGAATTACACATCGGAAAATTTGAATTTGCCGAACAAGAACTTGCTGTAACAGTTCCTGTTGTTGAACCTGTAACATAAACATTATAATTCGCATCTGAAGTAATGGCAAAATACCCATTTTCATTCATTCCAGAACCAGTCCATCCTAAAAATGTAGTCCATTCTTGATCAAAATTTTCACCAAATTTTACTATAAAATAATCATGTCCTGATTGATTTGTGTTTTGCCAAAAATAACTTGGTGCAGTTGAGGGATAAATAGGAAAAGACCCTGATGAAGAACCAGATGAACCCATACAATATAATGTTTTTCCATTTGTAATTAAGCAATTATAATTAGTTTGTTCAGACTCATCTCCTCCGAAATAAGTTGACCATATTAATTGGTCGGAATAAGTGAATGCAACAAATATCAGATCTGCATAACTGCTTGTTGGTATTGAAGGACGATAAAAGGGGTATGGCGAAGTATGATTGGGAAAGCATAATTGCAACGAATGGCTTGAAGAGTTAGCATTTGATGCAGTAACAGGTGTAGTTGATACAGGAACTGATGGAGTATCGGGATTATCGCTGTTTGTTTCTCCACCTATTACAATGTTACTATTTTGTAAGGTAATATTATAAAATTCTGTAAAATTATCCCCTCCAAAAAGACTTGACCAAATCAAGCTGTCATTACCTGTATATTTGAATTTCATAACGAAACCATTGCCTGAACTGGATGTTTGATTATTTTGTATTTGATTGTAGGCATTTGCATTTGAAGAAGTATCTATTATAAAATCACCTGTTGCGGTGCCACCTTCACTTTTTGTAATGCCTACAACATATACATACGGATTTCCGGCATTCTGACTAACTGCCACACCAGTAGTAATATCATAAGCAGAACCACCAATGTATGAAAACCAGGTACGAACACCATTACTATCTAATTTCAAAATAAACCCGTCATAATCACCTCCAGGACCATTCACATAATTATTACTTCCATAAGGGGTCATACCAGTTGTGCTATTTGTTTGCCCTACAAAATAAACATCTTGTGTAGAATTCAGAACACTTATTGAATTAGCAAAATCACCGCCATCACCGCCCCAAAATGTACAATAATTAAGATTCCAGGGGAAGGCTGTATTGCTGCTTGAGTTATTATATTTTGCAATAAAACAATCATAGTTCCCATTATTCCCTGTTTGAATTTGGTGGTAAAGAGGGAATTGTGAATTTATTGTAGAAGTAGTATTACCACCCATATAGGCATGACCTGAATTATCATTAGTAATACATTGTCCTACATCATCACCTGTCCCTCCAAAATAAGAACTCCAGCACCAGTTAGCCTGGCATACCGTATCATAAAGACTTGTAATATGTTTCTCATCCATTTGCATGATTAATGGAAAATGAGGATTAAAGGCACCTAAATGAAATCTTATTTGTCCCGCAGATGGAGAATAATAATTTGCATTCCATGTAAGATTAACTCGCGCACCACTACTATCCATTTGATAAACTTCAGGAGGAGCAAGTTTCAAGTATCCTAAAGGGCTATATATTTCTTGTTCCCCATCAACAAGTACAACTATTGAATCTGCACCAGAATATTGCAATTCGATTGCAGAAGTATCTGCTCCTGGCATCGCAATGATGTAATATTTCAAACCATCAGCATTGCCTGCAAACAGTGCTTCGACATGGTTATAAACTTCAGGGTAAAGAAGGTATTGATAACCGTAAACGTCTGTTATTCCTGATGGACATTGTGGTAAATAATAATTTAATGCACCACTTGTATATTGATTAATAGCAATTGGATTAGAAGTGTTACCTTTCACAAATGACAAATCAATTCTTTGCAATGTATCATAATGTGAACTTGAGGTGTCTAATTTTGAAAATACGTAACTAATTGTATCTTGTAAAAAGAAATTTGCAGGATAATTATGTAATGTATAGAATTTCACTTCCGATGCAGATGTAGTATCAGTATGAACTATCTGTCCATGATTTGGAAAGAATGCAGTAACACCTGAAATAGCTTCAGTATCTGGAAGTGTCAATGTTTGTGAAATAGTATATGAACAACCATTACTATCAGTTACCGTAACAGAATTTGAACCGAACATCGTACTCACAATTGTTTGCGTAGTCGCGCCTGATGGAGACCAGAGATAAGTATATGGCGTAGAACCTCCAGAAGGATAAATAGCAAGAATCTCTATCGAATAGATAGTAGTGTCTCTCAAAGTGGCTGTAAGCGCAGTAGTATCAAGGTCATGCAATGTTGCGGAACCGCCAACAGCAGTACATCCATTGGCATCTGTAACTGTGACAAAGTAAGTCCCCGCCATTAAATTTATTGCAGGATTTGTTGTCTCTGCACTCGGAAACCAAGAGTAAGAATAGCCAGGTGTACCACCTGATACATTTGCGAGGATAGAGCCTGTACTGCCATTATAGCAAGGAATATTTGTTATGTTTGGTGGAGGAATATTCACAGATAATGCTGCTGAAGGCTGCGTAATGGATGGGGAAGTCGCAGTTGCAGTGCAGCCATTTGCATCTGTTACCGTCACATTATAGCTGCCAGGTGCCAATCCTGTTGCAGTATCAACGGTTTGCGAACTGGGATACCAGAAATAAGAATAGGGAGTTGTTCCACCAGATACTGTTACGAATGCACTTCCATTAGTCAATCCATGACAGGATACATTCGTAATGTTTCCAGAAGGTATAGTCGCATTTAATACCGCAGGTTGCGTGATGGTTGCTGATGTTGTTGCGGTGCAGCCATTGGAATCTGTAAGAGTAACCACATAATTGTTGGGGGCTAAACCTAAAATACCAGCACTTGTTTCAACACCAGGCATCCATAAGTAAGAGTAAGGGGAAATTCCGCCACCCGGCGCAACAACTGCTGAACCGTTATTAAATCCATGACATGTTACATTTATTTGAGACGAAATAGTCGCACTTGGCACAGCATAAATAATAAGAGTATTACTTGTATTTATACTGGTAACAGAGGGGCTTGTACTAACAATCCTTATCAGATAACCGGTTCCGGCTCCCGTACCTAAAGGAATAGTTGTCGAAATTGTACCGCTGGTAGTTGAAGTGACGGAGCCAATGTTTACAGGGCTTCCAAAACTCCCGGTTGCATTACTTAATTGTGCCGTGAAGACATTGCCAGTGGTGAATCCAGAATTGGCAGTGTAAGGAACTGACAGATTACTACCAGCACAAAACATGGTAGGTGACACATTTCCAACAGTAACGGTGGCACTTGCGATGGCATCAGACTGATGCATTATAATTGGTAACATGTTCACACTTGTCATTGCGACAGCAAACATAAAGATCATCCTGAAAATCCAGGATATTTTTTCGGGTGTTAGTACTACTTTTTTCATTTTTTTTACTTTTTTAATTGTTTTGATTAATTTAATTTTATATTTTTGATTTTACTTATTCTCGCTTTATACAAATGACAACGTGGGCTTTATCCATATCTACCAGGTCAGAGGAACGGAGATTCCTATCATCCAAATAAATACTGCCCACGCTTTCGCATGACGCAGATTCTACTCTTGGATGATCAAAAAATTCTCCGTTTCCTGACCCAAAAATAAAAGCCATCGCCTTTATGCTTTCATTATATTTTGTATGTTATTTTTCTTCTACATATTTCTTATTTATTTACATTTTTATAAACTTTTCTGTAATGATATTATCTTGACCTTTTATGGTGATAAAATAAACGCCTTGAGCATAACTGGAAACATCAATCACACTGTTAATATCACTCAATGTCTCGTGATAAATCTCTTTACCAAAAACATCCGTTACCACCAATGTTTTATTTATGGTAAAAGTTTGCAAGTTAATAGTGATAGCTGTATTTGTTGGATTAGGATAAATTTGTACCCCCCCATTCTTCATTAATTCTCTCTCTCCAAGATACCACCCTTGATACTTAGCAACCCCTCCTATAGAATCTCCATTTATCATAGTGAATGCACCTACTATATAAATTTCATTGTTATAAACTGCTATATCTCCCAATCCATTATTAATAGTATCATTTGAAAAATCTGACCAATGACTACCATCCCAAACCGCAATATTATCATGAATTGGGATGCCATCGGCAGAATCAATGCCACCAACTGCAAAAAGCTTATCTCCAATAACTCGTAATTGAAGAGGTGTACCATAGAATTCATTTCCAACGGCAGAAAGAGTAGTACCATTCCATTTAACAAGATTTTGATTTGGAGAATTTGCTAACGCATTTCCTCCGATATACAATTCATTATTATAAACTGCCATTGAATAGATTAAACCTCCAAAACCAGGATACGGCATGGACCAGTTGGTTCCATCAAACTTTACAAAGCCGTACAGAAGCCCTAAGCTATCACCAAATGCACCTGCAAAATATATTTCATTATTATAAACACAACAAACCTGCGGACCATTACTTCCTGAATGCGGCAGACCATTCTGAACAAAATTATTGCCATTCCATGCAACTACCATAGCAGAATATATTGTATCTATGGGACCAATAATTCCAACGCAATAAAGTAAATTATTATAAACACATAAATCTTGAATTAAGTCATCGCTATGAGTAGTAATTAAGGAATCCCAACAGTTTCCATTCCATCGTGTAAACCCATCACAGTATTTATAGCATGCATTTAGATAAAATCCACACGTGTAAAGATCATTTTGATACCTCACCATTGAAGTAATTCTGCTATCATAAGCCCGAAAAGAATAGGTAGTATCCCAATTAGAGCCATCCCACGCAGCAATAACATAAGAATGATGTCCGTCCGTTGTAACCAAATTTCCACCAACAAATAATTTTCCAGTTACAGAATCCGAAAATAATGTACTTCCTTCAACTCCTACAGTAGCGCCAGCAAGTGAAACCCAATGTTGAGCATAATAAAGATTAACTATGAGAAGGAGAGATATAAGTAAGAGTGATTTTTTCATGTTGAAGTTTTGTGGATTTACATAGCAGTATTTTAAACGCCTTTATGTTTTTATAATTCTTATTCTATGTTTCTACTTTATATTTTTAACGGTGCAATATTAGCAAAAGGAAACATAACCACAAAATCTATTTTCAAAATATCTTTTTTTGAAGAAAGCATTAATGGGTAGGAGACACATTTCCATCAGTGACAGTTGCGGAAGCAACAGCATCAGACTGATGTGTCATTAGCGGTACTATGTTTACAAAAGTCATTGCGACTGCAAACATAAAGATAATCCTGAACATGTAGGATGATTTTTGAGGTGTCAAGTTTACTTTTTTCATTTTTATTATTTATTAATTTCGCCTACTTGGTCAGGGCATCGGCATATTCCTTTTATTTATTTTTCAATTTCATTTTTCCTTGCTAAACTTTACCAAAGTTCAAAACTTTGGTAAAGTTCATGTTGTCCTGTTTTTAGCTCGCCTTGTTATATTCCGCCTCTATAAATCTGCATATTTTATAAATCTCTGACCTTACGAATGCTTCTGATACATCAAGGGTTGCAGCTATTTCCTTGTAAGTATCACCATCCCAAAAGAACATGTGGATAAGTGTTTGCTTCTTTATCGTAAGTTTTGGAAGCTGCACTTCTATAAATACCAGCAGTTTTTCTTTTAATGCTGCCGCATCTATATCCATTTCCTCTAAATCTATCACCTCCTTTATTTCTACAAATATCGGAGTATCGCGTTTATCTTTATTGAAGACATTCCTTATTATTGCAGACATCCATTTTTCAAAACCATTCTGTTCTTTATATTTCCCATCCTTCATATCTTTCATACCTATCTCCCACGATTTTGCTGCAAGAGCTTTAGCGGTCTGCCTGTCTTTAGTTTTGTTAAATGCTACTCTGTACAGTTTTGTTTCAGTCAAAACAAATAATTCCCCTTCTTTTGCTTCATCGCCATCGAGCATTTCTACAATTACGGCAGCATGGATTTTTCCATTTTCTTCATCAATCTCTTTTTGTGTTTTCTTGGATTTCATTTTATATAAGTGTTATTTTTTTTGAATTATTAGCAAACGTTAGAACAGTTTTGCGCAATTGAGCGAGGGCTTTGCGCATATCTTCAAAGTCCTTGCAGACAAGAGTGAGGGCTTTGAAGATATCTTTGACTGCTTTGAAGACAAGAGTGAGGGCTTTGAAGATAAGAGTGACAACCTCGGAGATAAGAGTGAGGTCTTTGAAGATATCTTCGAGGCTTTTGAAGATGTCTTCAAGGGCTTCGCTGATGTCTTCGAGGTCCTTGATGATGTCTTCAAAGGCTTTGAAGACATCTGCAAAGGCTTTGGTCAGTTGCTTTTTTAGTTGTTTTAAGCGTAAAATCTCATTTTTTACCCTTGTCAAGGCAAAAAAAGGTTTGAAAAGGATATTTGAAAAAGTGAATCCGAAGTTTTGGAGATACTCCTTTATTATATACAAATAGT
>Ga0206816_1284_pt1 | contig 9458 bp, 9 predicted proteins | sample Alteio_BWOrgCont_88_FD_152866 | JGI IMG/M metagenome (GOLD analysis project Ga0206816, IMG submission 152866) | Enriched cells from forest soil in Barre Woods Harvard Forest LTER site, Petersham, Massachusetts, United States -... | ecosystem: Environmental > Terrestrial > Soil > Temperate forest > O... | reverse complement strand
AAAGATAAGCGATGATGAAAAACTGGCTAATTGTTACAATGCCGCCGATGCTTTTTTAATACCCTCGTTAGAAGATAATTTGCCTTATACGGTAATGGAAAGCCTGGCTTGCGGTACGCCTGTTATTGCTTTTATCACGGGCGGCATACCCGACATGGTGCAGCATCAATACAACGGCTACCTTGCCGAATATCGTTCATCAGAGAGCTTCGCTGATGGTATGGAGTGGATAATTAATTATCCCGATAAAGAAAAGTTAACGCAACAGGCCCGTCAAACCGTTATGGAGAAATTTGCGGAAGACATAATAGCGCAAAAGCATATCGATCTATATAACCGGGTATTGGCAGAACAGGGAGGGGTAAATGTTTCAGCCTAAGTTGAGTGTCATCACCGTTGTTTACAATAACGCCCGTGATATTGAACGGACGATATTATCGGTATTAAATCAAACCTATCCTGATATTGAATATATAGTTATCGACGCAGCGTCAACCGATGGAACGGTGGACATAATTAAGAAATACGAAAATTGCATAGCCAAATTGATCAGTGAAAAGGACGCGGGTATATATGATGCCATGAACAAAGGCCTGGCAATAGCCACCGGCGATTATATTTTGTTTATGAATTCGGGCGACGAATTATATACTAATGAGACTGTTGCTAACGTTTTTGCAACTGCCGATGATGCTGATATTTATTATGGCGAAACGGAAATGATAAATAGCGAAGGCGAAAGTTTGGGCCAACGCAGGCATAAAGCACCACAACAATTAACGTGGAAAAGTTTTAAATACGGCATGAGCGTAAGTCACCAGGCTATATATATAAGGCGGTCGTTAACCCTACCTTATGACAAGAAATATCAGCTAAGTTCGGATATTGACTGGATATTGAATGCGGTTAAAAAGGCAAAAAAGATAGTCAACGTAAATCAATATGTGGCTAAATACCTGGTAGGAGGGATGTCAAAAAAGAGGCATAGGCAGAGTTTGAAGGAACGATTTGCTATTATGAAACATTATTACGGATTGGTTCCCACGGTGTTAAATCATTTGGTAATTGCGTTTAATTTGGGATGGTATTGGTTGCTGAATAGAAGAACAAATGATTAATGGTATTTGAAATAGACAGGCAAACCATAAAAGACCTTGACCTTTTTAATGAGGATGGCGCATCTGTCTACTCTTTTTTCAATAATGTAAAAACCATTGGCGGGCGGAAGAAATTAAAAGAACTGCTGGAAACGCCATCGTTTGATTTAGAAATATTAACCTCGCGCCGGGATTCTATCAAGTTTTTTAACGGCAAGGCGTTAGAACTAAAAGTAAACAAGAACGAACTTGACCTTATTGAACATTATTTGGCCTTTAATGTCGGCCCGCTAAAACCCAATGTTATTGATGCGTATGTGAAGGGCATACAATATCAATATAGCGCCAATAAGGATTATTATACCATAAGCCAGGGAATTGCAGACACCCGGAAATTGTTAAAGATATTAGCGGATTTTTACGAGGAGCTATCAAAGGAAGCGGATTTGCCGCTGCCGATAAACATTATGCTGAATGCATTTGCAGAACTCTTTGCGAAAAAGACGATCCAAAAATTATTGCAAATGGATCCCAAAAAGAGGCTGGGCTATTTGGGCACCAGCTATTACGATAACCTATTCAGGACGGTGGAATTAAATACGTTAAAAGATATTCTTAAAGTTGTTTACGAACTGGATGCCTATATCACTGCTTCAAAAGTAGTTAACGATAACGATTTTTGTTTTCCCGAATATATTGAAAACGACTTGCCTTATGTGAATATCACCGGTTTATACCATCCCTGCATTAAAAACGCGGTCACAAATGATGTCTTGATACAAAAGGATAAAAACATTTGCTTTTTAACCGGGGCGAATATGGCTGGCAAGTCATCATACCTAAAAGCGCTGGGGTTGGCTGTTTATTTGGCTCACGTTGGTTTCCCGGTGCCAGCTATTTCAATGCAAACAAGCGTTTTTAAAGGATTGATCACCACCATAAACCTGTCTGATAATATAAGCAGCGGTTACAGTCATTATTTTAGCGAGGTTAAACGGTTAAAAAAGGTAGCCGAAAAAATTGCCGAACAGGATAACCTCTTTATCATATTTGATGAACTATTCAAGGGTACCAACGTTAAAGATGCTTATAATGCTTCATTGGCAACCATTACCGCGTTATCAAAAATAAAGAACAGTGTGTTTTTAATCTCCACCCATATTGTTGAGATAGCAACAGAACTTAGACTATTTGAAAATATCGACTTTAAATATTTCGACTCAAAAATTGAAAATGGTAAGCCTGTGTTCGATTTTAAATTGAGGGACGGCGTTTCGTCTGAAACTTTGGGTTATTTTATTTTTAAGGGAGAGGGGATAGTGCAGCTATTAGAGCAAGGGGCTATAAAACAAAAATAGCGATGAGTTGGAACCCATCGCTATTTTTGTATCAAGTTATAAATCAGCTCTTTTTAGCAACTTCGCCTTTCTTCTTCCTACTCTCCGCGTAACCCGCGCCTCCCAAGCCTATCACCAATAATATTGATGCTGCTAATGAGATACCCTCGCCGGTATAATAGGATGCCGGGTGGAAAATAAACTCAATCTTGTGGTTACCCACCGGTATTTGGGCGGCGCGCAAAAGATAATCGGCACGGAAGTAGGATTGTTCCTGTCCGTCGATCAGCATTTTCCAGCCTTTATCATAATATATTTCAGAGAAAACGGCCACCTGTGTAGTGGTTGATCCTGATTGATAGGTCATGTGATCGGGGTTATAATGTACCAGTTTAATGGTCGCATTGGTATCCACTGCCAATTGTTTCGCATTAAGTAATTTGAGGTATTGCTTATCAATAATGGCCATGTTTTTGGGGTCGAAACTGCTGATGGCCTGCATTTCCTGGTCGGCATTATCCACGTATTTTATATTTTTAACAAACCATACATTACCACATGCGGTATTATTACGCGCCATAGTTACGTCCTGTGTTTTTGAATCGGCTGATACGATGTATTTAACATTCAGCATATCTAAAACATCGTGGTTAATGCTCTTTGAAAACTGGTTGTCTATCAATTCTTCATAGCGTTTTAACCTTGCTGCTGTGTATCCGCCAAATGATTTATAAAAGAACGGTGTAAGTCCGTCAAGCAGTGGGTTTTGCGTTAAGTCTGCTACGCGGAAATCAGGGTCGGTATCGCGCATAATAAATTGGTCAACCTGCCTTGGTTGCGGGGCCGAAGTTGTTTGTGCATCCCTGTAGCTGTTTTCATTCAGATACCGCTTATCTACCGACCATAAGTCAACTAAAGTAAATAACAGCAACCCTGCTGATAAAACTGTAACATTTACTTTTTGCTTGATAAATGCCCAAAGCAAGCCAAAGGTTAATACAACAAATATTAACGATCTAAATGCATCTGCACGCGCCAAAGACTCGCGGTCTTGTACTAATGCGTTGCCAACCGCATTGGCCGCCACGCTATTGCCGTTAAATGCCTTGGTTAGCTGGTCTATCAACGATTGGTAATTACTGTTTTTAAACGAGAAGAATAAAGTAGGTAATATCCATATAACCAAACAAAGGCCACCAACGATATACAACGACAAAAGGACCTTTTTCAACAGCGCTTTCTTGTCAGTATAATTGATGGCTTCCTTGATGCCTAAAAATGCAAGTACAGGAAAACATAAAGACGCGATGACCAATATTGATTCGACCGCCCGGAATTTATTGTATAGCGGGAAATAATTGAAAAACAGATCAGATAAAGGTGTAAAGTTTCTGCCAAATGATAATAAAACAGAGAACACAACGCAAGCCAGCAGCCACCATTTTATTTTATCTTTTACTATCAAGATCCCTAAAACAAATAAGAAGCATATTACCGCGCCAAAATACCATGGGCCTTCTGTAAAATCTTTATCACCCCAATAATAGCTTTGCGCAACCTGCTGTGAAATTTGTTGCGCCTGCTCCGGCGAAGCGCCGTTATCAGTAAAGGCTTTTGGTAGGTGCGAGTCTTCCAGTATTGGTGTAAGTCCGCCACCGCCATAAACGTTAGGTACCAATATGGACAACGATTCGCCAACACCCTCGCTAAATTGATAAGCATAATCTTTAGTTACACCACCATCGCCCACGCCGTCTGTAGCATTGGTTGCCGACTTCGTTAAATTTGATTTTCCTCTTATAGAGTCCTTGCCGTATTCATAGGTGCTCCATAAAATTGAAGCATTTACGGCTATTGCTATCAGCGTGGCGCCAGCCAGCCATGCAAGCGATTTAAAAAAGGCATTTAGCGTTTTACCTTTAAATGCGCTAACCAATTCAACTATTACCAATATTAATAAAGCCAATAACAGGTAATAGGTCATTTGAATATGGTTCGACCGTATTTCCAACGCAAGGAACAAAGCTGTAACGGAGGCACCAGTTAAATAATTGCCTCGCAAAGTAATCAATATACCCGCTATTATAGCCGGAAAAAAAGCTATAGCATAAGCCTGGTTAGTATGCCCCGCCACTAAGTAGATAATATTGTAGGATGAGAAAGCGATCGCTACGGCGCCTGCTGCTGCCAGCCAGGGATTTAGTTTTAAAACAGAAAATAAAAAGTAAGCGCCGCATAGCAATATCAACATAATGGCAACAGGGTCGGGGAATGCCATTTTTACAACCCTGAATATGGTTGTTGTAATATTATGCGGGTAAGCCCCCCAAAGCTGGAACGTCGGCATACCACCCATTATCTGGTTTGTCCAAAGTATGGTAGTATCTTTTGCCCTATAATCCATGATCTCTTTTTGAGTGGATTCCGCACGACTAACATCGTTTTGCGAAAAAGTTTTCCCCTGGAAAGAAGGAGTTAGGAAAAAGAAGCATATCCCAAAGAAAATTGCAATTATGCCAATGTGAATGCTATTGCGCTTGAACCAGTTATTCATTACGTTTTTTTTTGAATGGGTAATTATAATGGTCAAAAATAGAAAAATATGTCAGAGATTATTGGTGGTTGATTAAGTTTATTAGGTTGATTAAGTTGGATTGGTTGCATAAAGTAAATGGTTGATGGGGTTGGATTAGGTTATTGACTTAAATAAGATTACTAAAAAGTAACTTAATCAACCATTCATGCTATTAACAAAAGATTAGCAATTCTGTCCGGATAATATGAATATAAGAAACAGCGCAATCAGCACTACCACGCTAATAACGTAGGCAATAATGGTTATTTTATTATATTCTTCATGATACCGGCGAACATCGAAGTAGTTATAAACAACCATCCCTGCAATGATAACCCAAAAAAACGCGTTGATATGGGTGCATGAAGTAAACAAAGAAGTGCTAACCAATACTACAACATAATTAGCAAGAATCAGCAGCATTGATTTGGGCGTATTGTTATGTTTTCGCCGGCGGTTAAACAATCCTTTGGGATCCATAAAAATTATTTTATTTCTTCATAGTCCACAAATTCACCCTCGCTGTCTGGTACTGAATGTTTTTTACCCTGGGGAATATAATCAACCTTGATATTGCCGGTTGTTTTAGTGTTGGTCTGCTGATAATTTTGTTGCCTGTAATTTTGCTGCTGCCCCTGTTGCGCCTTATTGACCACCTTTTGAAAAAGCATAGGTAACACCAAACGCATTACACTACGGATAATATAAATTATAATTACTGCGTATAATATGAATTCTAAAAACTCACCCATTTTATTAAAATTAAGCGTACAAATATAATAACATAACGGCAAAAATGTTTGCTTATGCTATGCTATTGTTTTTTGACACATGGTTGATTAGGTTGTTACAAGCATTATATTTAATTTGAAGATTTGACAATTTGAAAATAAACCAAACCATTTTCAAATCTTCAAATTCACTCATTTTTCAAATTAAAACTTCTCTTCCATCATTTTCTCCAGCGCAAACATTTCATCGCGCAGCTTGGCGGCTAATAAAAAGTCCATGTTTTTTGCTGCGGCTAACATATCCTTTTTGGTGTTTTCTATTGATTTTTTTAAGTCTGGTTTGGTCATGTATTGGACAATCGGGTCGGCAGCCAGTGTCATGGTGTCCATTTCTACATAGGCCTTTTGTACGCCGCCCTGGAAATCTACAACCGATGTTTGCTCAATAATCTCTTCACGGGTTTTACCGACAGTTAACGGCGTTATGCCATGCTCGGTATTGTATTTTATTTGTATCTCGCGGCGGCGGTTGGTTTCGTCCATGGTTATCTGCATCGAGTCGGTTATCTTATCGGCATACATAATAACTCTGCCACGATCATTACGCGCGGCGCGGCCAATGGTTTGTATTAAGGAACGTTCCGAACGCAGGAAGCCCTCTTTATCCGCATCCAAAATTGCTACTAAGGAAACTTCGGGCAAATCCAAACCTTCACGTAGTAAGTTGATGCCAATCAATACATCAAACTCGCCCAAGCGTAATCCCCTCAATATCTCTACCCGTTGCAGGGTTTTTACTTCCGAGTGAATGTAGCGACATTTAATGCCCAGCCTGTCCATATATTTTGCCAGTTCCTCGGCCATGCGTTTGGTGAGGGTGGTCACCAATACGCGGTCGCCTTGTTTTACGATCTTATCTACCTCATCCAGCAGATCATCAACCTGGTTAATGACTGGGCGAACTTCAATTACAGGGTCAAGCAAGCCGGTTGGGCGTATTACCTGTTCCACCACCACACCGCCTGATTTTTCCAGTTCAAAATCGGCAGGAGTGGCGCTTACATAAATGGTTTGCGGCGCTAATCGTTCAAACTCCTGGAAGTTGAGCGGACGGTTGTCCATTGCCGCAGGCAAACGGAAACCGTAGTCAACCAACGATATTTTGCGCGATCGGTCGCCGCCATACATAGCGCGTATTTGCGGTACAGTAACGTGGCTCTCGTCAATCACCATTAAATAATCATCCGGGAAATAATCCAATAAGCAGAAAGGCCGCATACCCGGCGCACGCCCGTCAAAAAAGCGGGAGTAGTTCTCGATTCCCGAGCAATAACCCAACTCGCGTATCATTTCCAGGTCGTAGTTAACCCTTTCTTCTAAACGCTTGGCTTCCAAAAAGCGGCCATCATCAATAAACTGTTTTTTGCGGGTTTCCAGTTCTTCCTGTATAGCCCAGATGGATTGGGTAAAACGCTCGCGCGGAGCAACGTATAAATTGGCGGGATAAACCACCATGTGGGTCATTTTCTCTAAGGTTTTGCCCGTAGTAACATCAAAGGTGCTTAGCTCTTCAATATCATCGCCGAAAAAGGAGATACGGTAGGCATGGTCCATATAAGCCGGGAAAATATCCACCACATCGCCCTTAACGCGGAAAGTACCGCGTTTAAAATCGGCGGTGGTACGGCCATATAAAATCTCGACCAACCGATGTAAAAAAGCATTGCGGCTAATTCTTGTACCTACAGCAAATTTAAATACCGAGTTGGCAAAATCCTCCGGGTTGCCCATACCATAAATGCAGGATATGGACGATACCACGATCACATCGCGCCGGCCGCTCATAAGGGCGGAAGTAGTACGTAAACGCAGTTTCTCAATCTCTTCGTTTATTTGCAGGTCCTTTTCTATATAGGTATTGGTAGTGGGTATGAATGCTTCGGGCTGATAATAATCGTAGTAGGATACAAAGTAGTTTACCGCATTCTCCGGGAAGAACTGCTTGAACTCGCCATACAATTGCGCGGCCAGCGTTTTATTATGGCTAAGCACCAGCGTAGGCTTTTGCGTTTGCTGTATCACATTGGCAATAGTAAACGTTTTGCCCGAGCCCGTAACACCCAGCAGGGTCTGAAACGGGTCCTGGTTATTTACACCCTCAACCAGTTGGCGTATGGCTTCAGGTTGGTCGCCGGTGGGTTTATATACTGAAGTTAGTTTGAAATCCATTTATCATTACAAAAATACTGATTTAGTGATTAGTTAATCGGTCATCAGCGATTAGTTTACATTGAGGCAACGGTTTTGCGGTTTGAATGTTCGGATTGATTTTGGGCGAAGTTGGGAGGGAGGAGTGACAGCCTTATGTCAGGAGGGTTTTAAACCCATCAGTAAAAGTTTAACTTTGCTGCATCTTGAAAAAATACGCCCACATCTTCTTCGACCTTGACCATACCATTTGGGATTTTGATAAAAATGCCGAGGAGGCTTTGCAGGAACTGTATGTTATTCATCAGTTAGAAAGTATCGGACTAACTTCTGCAGATGCATTTATTGAAACTTATACCCGCAATAATCATCGCCTTTGGGCGGAGTATCATTTGGGTAAGATAACCAAACATGAACTGCGCGAGGCGCGGTTTAAACAAACTTTTTTGGATTTGGGCGTACATCCCGATTTACTGCCTGTTGGTTTTGAGGATGCTTATGTGCAGTTATGCCCAACTAAAACTAACCTGTTCCCTCATGCGCATGAGACTTTGGAATATTTGAGCGCTAAATATCCCTTGTACTTAATCTCCAACGGTTTTAAAGAATCGTCAGAAATCAAGATAGGCAATACGGGCATAAGCAAATATTTTAAGCATGTTATTATATCCGAAGTCGTTGGCGTTAACAAACCCGATAAAGCCATTTTCCAACATGCGCTTGACCTGGCCGGGGCAACAAAAGAGGAAAGCCTGATGATTGGCGATAGCCTGGAAGCTGATGTTTACGGCGCTTTAAATTTTGGCATGGATGCTATTTACTTTAACCCATTCAATGCGAAAAAACCGGATGATGTTGCAATGCAGATCCATCATTTAAAAGAATTGACAATAATACTTTAGCGGCCTCGTTAAAATGTGGAAATGTTTATAAATATATTTGCTTTCGTCTTGAAACCTTTTTCATTTAACATCGTCTTAACATTAAGATAAATTGATTATCTGATATTTGTAAAAATTGAGTATCATGCATTTACATTTTGAGTATGCGTATGTAGTTGTTGTAGGGTTGTTGCTATTGGTTGGCGCATTTTACGTAAGTCCATACGAATTGACGGTTAACAGAGACGATGACGACGAGTGATCGTTACGTCAAATCTTTCTATCCTCATGATGGCCGGTATTTCTTACCGGGCGGAAATTTATCCCCCAATATTTTATGGCAAAGCGCGAAGTTGATATCGTAATTATATCCGATGTGCATTTGGGCACTTACGGATGCCATGCAAAGGAGTTGCTGAAGTATTTGAAAAGCGTAAAACCTAAAATACTGATCCTTAATGGCGATATTATTGATATATGGCAGTTCAGTAAATCGTACTGGCCCGAAGCGCACATGAAGGTAGTGCGTCGTATTTTAAAATTTGTTACCGAAGGTATCCCGGTTTATTACCTGACAGGTAATCATGATGAGATGCTGCGCAAGTTTGCTGATTTTAACCTGGGATCAT
>Ga0206816_1285_pt1 | contig 9506 bp, 3 predicted proteins | sample Alteio_BWOrgCont_88_FD_152866 | JGI IMG/M metagenome (GOLD analysis project Ga0206816, IMG submission 152866) | Enriched cells from forest soil in Barre Woods Harvard Forest LTER site, Petersham, Massachusetts, United States -... | ecosystem: Environmental > Terrestrial > Soil > Temperate forest > O... | reverse complement strand
AATCTCTCGATGAGTGCACGCAGGTCAATCCGTGCGATTGGCCTGGCGGGGCAGATGCATGGTGCAACCCTGCTGGACCGGGAGCGTCGTGTCTTGCGGCCGGCGATCCTTTGGAATGACGGGCGCAGCGCAGCACAATGTCTCGAACTCGAGCAGACGTTTCCGAGCATGCTCCAAATCACCGGGAACCGCGCGATGCCGGGCTTCACCGCGCCGAAGCTTCTATGGGTGCGAGCACACGAGCCGCAGATATTTGAGAAAATCGACTTGGTGCTTCTGCCTAAGGACTATGTGCGGCTGCTTATGACGGGTGACGCCGCTTCAGATATGTCGGATAGCGCGGGAACGTTGTGGCTCGATGTTGCAAAGCGTAGTTGGTCTTCAGCCATGCTGTCGGCGACGGGGCTCGAACTCTCTCAAATGCCGACATTGTTCGAAGGCAACCAAATTACGGGGAACTTGTGCGCTGATGTCGCGGACAGATGGGGCATGCAGCGCGTCCCCGTTGTGGCGGGCGGCGGTGACAATGCGGCGGGCGCCGTTGGCGTGGGTGTTGTACGCGCCGGCGAGTCTTTTTTATCGCTCGGAACCTCTGGCGTCTTTTTTTTGGCAAACGACGGATATCGTCCCAATCCCAGCGGCGGCGTGCACACATTTTGTCATGCGTTGCCAAATCAATGGCATCAAATGTCGGTAATATTGAGCGCCGCAAGCAGCCTAGATTGGGCATCCCGTGCTTTCGGATTGGCGAGTACCGAAGCTTTTCTGTCGCTCGCAGAAGCTCGCAATTGTCCCGCGGAGAGCGAGATTTTTGTGCCGTACTTGTCTGGAGAGCGCACCCCGCACAATGATGCGAATGCGCAAGGTGTGTTATTCGGTCTGACCCAGGAGAGTGCCACCGCCGGCATCGCGCAGGCGGTATTGGAGGGAGTGGCATTCGCATTCCGCGATGGGATGGACGCCCTGCTTGCCACCGGCGCCACGATTGACAGCATCTCCGTAATTGGTGGCGGCACGCGCTCAGCTTATTGGGGCCAGATAATCTGCGCGGTCCTCGAGCGTCCTCTGACGTATCGAGACGGCGGTGCGGTAGGGCCTGCTTTTGGTGCCGCGCGTCTGGCGCGCATGGGACTAGAGAACGGCAGTGTTGCAGAGATTTGCAGCGCGCCGCCCATCCTGCAAGTCATCGAACCTGATCGGCGCCTCGCCAATCATTACTCCAAGCGAATCAGTCGCTATCGCGCGCTGTATCGCAATCTCAAAGACCTGTTTACGGAGACACTCCATTGAAGCGCTCATACTTTTCTGAAATTGCACCTATCAAATACGAAGGCCCCGAATCCATTAACCCGCTCGCTTACCGCTATTACGACAAAAGTCGCGTCGTCATGGGCAAGACGATGGAGCAGCAGCTCCGGATGGCCGTCTGCTACTGGCACAGCTTCAATTGGGACGGGTTCGACGTATTCGGTGCGGGCACCTTTCGCCGGCCTTGGCACGGGGGAGCTCTCGACCAACAGGCTGCCGAGCATAAGCTCGATGAAGCCTTCGAATTTTTCACCAGGCTCGGGCTGCCATATTTCTGCTTTCATGACGTGGACGTGATGGCGCGGGCCGACAGCATCAGCGAACATGTATCCAATCTAAAACGCATCGTCGACAAAATGGAGGCAAAGATAGCCGCCACTGGTGTCAAGGTCCTTTGGGGAACGGCGAATCTTTTTAGCCATCCGCGCTACATGGCAGGCGGTGCCACCAATCCCGATCCCGACGTGTTCCGCTTTGCTGCCACGCAAGTGCGCCATTGTCTCGAGGCCACTCAGCAACTCCGTGGGGAAAACTATGTGCTCTGGGGCGGCCGCGAAGGCTACGACACGTTGCTCAATACCAACTTGAGACAGGAGAAGAACCAGCTCGGACGCTTCCTCACGATGGTTGTAGATCATAAGCATAAGATCGGTTTCAAGGGTCTGATTCTCGTCGAGCCCAAACCGCACGAACCGACAAAACATCAGTACGATTTCGATGTCGATACGATTTATGGATTCTTAAAACACCACGGCTTGGAGAAGGAAGTCAAAGTCAACATTGAGTCGAACCATGCAACGCTGTCGGGGCATAGTTTCGAGCACGAGATAGCGATGGCGGTCGATTATGGAATTTTCGGATCGATCGATATGAATCGGGGCGATCCGCAAAATGGTTGGGATACGGATCAGTTTCCCAACGACCTTCGCGAGATCACTCTGGCGCTGTATTACATACTGAAGGCGGGCGGATTCACCTCGGGTGGCAACAATTTCGACGCCAAGGTGCGGCGGCAAAGCGTTGATCCCGTGGACCTGTTCCATGGCCATATCGGCGCGGTTGATGTACTGGCCCGCGGCCTGTTGTCGGCGGCTGCCATGCTGGAGGGTGGGGAGATATCCGCGTTCGTTGAGAAACGCTACTCGGGCTGGCAACGGCCGGAGGCGCGCGACATGCTCGAGGGCCGCACCACGCTCGCCAAGATTGCCGATGATGCCGTGGCCGCCAATGTGTCTCCGACACCTCATTCCGGTCGTCAGGAGTATCTCGAAAACGTCGTCAGCCGTTATATCACATGATTTCCGCTCCTCATTGCTTGATTATGTTTTGGCCGGGCAGCAGCGGCAGGGTTCGCCCACCCCACAGGAATCTTCCCGAAAGGTTCGGTGGAAGCGTGACGATCCCCTTTACGCCTGCCAAGCCGACGCGCGCTAAGTGCACGCGAATGTCCCCCGCCGGATGAGGCACGCTTCCCTCGACCCATTTGAGCGAGCCCAACGCCGGAGCGATGACGACGGAACGAAAACCAGGGGAGCCCGGTCGCACGCCCAAGACCGTCGCCAGAAGGTGATAGTTGGGATGTGCGCTCCAGGCATGCGAGTCGGAGCGCGACGGGTCAGGAGTCTCCGGAGTCGTCGTCAAGCCATTACGGACCATCTCGCGCCAGGGATCCAGACGAGGCAAGTAGCGATCGGCGAGTCCGGAGGCGTACATGGCCTCATCTACATAAAATCGGAAGTAATAGCTGGCTTGAACGATCCGCGCATCCGACAGCAGCTGCGTTGCCAAGGCACGGCGATCACGCGCAGCGCCGGTGAGAACGGCCAAGGCATTGGTCTGCTGGCTGAAGGATTGACCCTCGAGCGAGTCGGAAAACAACTGTCGGGACTCGTTCCAGGTGCGCTCGCGGAGGGTGGTGATCAACCGGTCCGCCATCGAGCGGTCGCGCGCGCCCAACTCCGGGATGCCGAGTGCCGCTTCCATCTCCGCGGCCCGCTGCAGCGCGTAGATGTATTGGAGAGTTATGGCGGTCGAGTGGCCATCCTCCGCACCGGGTGGTACCCCCCGTTCGAACGCGTCCGTCCAATCCAAGAAGTTCCACCATGGCATCGGACCAAGCATGCCGGAGCCGTCTATGTGTCTTTCATACCAGTCCAGCACGCCGCGTATGCCCGGCAGAAATCGCTGCACGAAGGCGGGATCCTCACGCAACATCCAGTAGTCGTGGATCATTGCCACCCACCAGAGAGAGAAAGGGGGAATGTATTGAGCTGGGTCCGACGGATAGCGCGAGCCAGTAAGCCCTTCGGCACTGCGCGATGAATCGAACAGCTCAATGGCATTCCTCATTAGGCGGTCGTCGCCGGTGTTGTAAAGCGACAGTAACGATTCGATCCGGCAGTCGCCCACATATTGAAGCTGTTCGTAGTAGGGCGTGTCCCAGAATGTCTCGAAAGCGCTGAGGCGCAGCATTCGCCAATCAATGCTCCAAATGTCGCTGATCCAGCGTTGATCGCTGGTGAACGAGGCGCGACTCTCGAACGGGTAGGCCGAGAAAAGGCTATGGATGTCGGTGATTTCCAGCGGCGCATCTTTGGTCTCGACATCGAGCTGCACATAGCGGAACGTCCGCAGCCATAACGACTGGAAATGCCGTGCGCCGCCGTCAAAGGTGATTCGGTCGCGCAGGCCGCGAATCTGGCGCCCGACAATGTCGTCTCGATTGCCTTTATGCCCATCCGCGTCAAACAACGCTTCCGCGTACGTGAGCGTGACTGACGCGCCCGCGCCGCCGTTTGCTGCGAGCACTAAGTAGCCCGTGGTCAGTTGGCTCTGATCGAGTAAAACGGAGATGCGGTGATGCGCGGGGATGAGGAGGGCATGCCCTCCTATGAGAAACCCGGTGTCCACATTCATGCCCTCCGAACGTCGGACCCGTGCAAAGGACACGGGTCGCTCCTCCATCGAGGGGATGTTGCGTGGGACTAGCTGCCAACTGTTCGACTGACCGTGCTCCTCGGTCGCTCTGTTCAGGGCGGGCATGCTAGTAAGAGGAGTGGCGGCAGGCCACCCGCTGTCATCGAAGATTGATGATTCCCATCCCCATGGATAGAGGCGCGCATCAAGATTCTCGCCGGGAGAGGCCGCGTAGAACCCGCCGTCGTCGGGCGGCCCAACCCGAGTGAAAGAATAGGCCTGGTCGGTAATGGCCTTCCAGGATCCGTCGGTGTCCGCAACGTGCTCGGTTGCCCCGCTAAGTAAAAATCCCGTCCGCAGACTCATTTGTGCGACTGGACGATACTCGCCCCAATTCCAAACGAGGGCTGCGAGGGTGTTATGCCCGGCGTGCAGATAACTGGCGAGATCGACAGTCTCGTAACGCCAGTGTGAAGGATCTCCGCGCGCCGGCCCGCTCGAGGTCAGTTGGCCGTTCACAAAGAGGCGATAGCGATTGTCCGCCGAAATGTTGACGACGAAATGCTCGGGAATTTCGGCAAGATCGATGCTCTTGCGGAAATGGAACACGCCTGGTGCCTGTGGTTGTGCATTGGCGACCGAGATCCATTGCGCGTGCCATGGGGTACGAGGCAGTGCGCTTTGTGTTAGAGCGATCGAAGGCGTCATGAGAGCCATGCCGGTGAGTAAACAGGATCGAGCGCGAATCATCGCACCACGACTCGCACACGACCCAGGTTTTGAATCCGTGCGTAGGGAGTGGCGACATCATCCTGCCGTTGTGAGGTCCCGCGAAGCGCGGGGAAGTAAGTACCCGCTTTGTCAAACCGGTGAGTCATAACGACCTTCACGGTGCCTTTGCCCTTCGGAATACGAGAACCTGCCTCGAAGACGCCCGTGCCATCGAGATCCCATTGTGCGGCGATGACGGAGCCTGCGCCCGGTGGCACGCTAATGGTTCCGATGAACGTAACCGATTGACCAACCCCGATATCGGCGCGGGCATGGTCATTGGCCGTGAGCGTGACGACGGGCTGTATCCCCAATCGTTGTGCGGCGGAGGCCGGCACGTTCACCTGTCCGTCGTCGATCTTGTAGTTCGTTGACGCGGGTGGCGGGATGTCTTTCTCCACCCAAGCGGCCAGGTCACGCAGCGCTTGCTGGAGCACACCTTGATAGCTCACTACATGGTTGGCATCGTCCGTCAGGGGCTCATCGCCATGCAGCGCATGATCCGTATACCAAAGCCGGAAGTGTTCGTCGGTCTTGGAACCGAGATTTTCCTTCACACGGGAGCGGTACCAATCGGCCTGCCATGGCATCGCCTCTCGATCCCAAAGCGAGGCGCAAACGATCATTTTGCCCTCGAATTTTCCGGTCTGAAGCGACCCGGCAGTCGCCTGCACGAACACAGGGCCCAGCAACATAGGCCGCTGCGGGTACTGCGGCTTGCCATCGGGCCCGCGGAACTGGTCCCACACCTTGAAGTCGGGTCCTGGCACTTGGTGACGGTGGTAGGTCTGCGCTGCAAGGAAATTCGAATTGTCGACTTGTACCGAGTCTCCCGCAGCAAGTTGCGCCGCGACGGACGCATCCGCGACGCCGAGGACCACGATGTCACCGACAATGCGGCTTAGCGGCAGCTTCCGACCCTTGGCGGCACCGCCTTGCACCATGAGATCGCCACCGACAAAGTCGATAGGCGGCGGTGTGCCGGCTAACCGAAAAGCAACGACTCGCTGACCTTCCTCGCCCTCCGGAATGCGATAAGCATTATCGACGCCACCGCGATTCTCGTTACTCGACGCGTCGGTATTGAGGCGCAGCTTGGCGGCTTCCGCGGCAGTAACCGGCGCGGCAATCGTGCTCGCATACTGCATGCGCGCACCGGCCAATTGTTCTGGGCGGTCAAATCCTAGGTATCCGGGTTTGGTCCAGAAATCCGTAAAGTAGGTCGGGTCGGCTGCCACAACGCCTTGATAGAGCGCCGCGAAACCGTGAATACCCATCGTTTTGTAGCCGAACCATGACGGCAATGGGAATCCCATACGCGTCACCTCGCGCAGCGCGGCGGCTTCGTCATCCGTCAGTCCGGCATAAGGGTCACCGCTGCCGCCGGGTTCCACCGCATCGACGATTTGGGGGAACTTGTCTTTGAGGATGCGCATGGCATGCATCCGCACGGTGAACATATTGGGAATCGCCATCGTCGAGCCGACGACGTAGGGCACCACGCCATCCCACACGCCGGTCGTATTTTCGATGGAGCCAATAGTACGGTAAGCGCCGCCGGAGCCTCCATACGCATAGCCCCAGGGTCGTTTTCCATCATACATTTGCACTGCAACGACACGCGAGTACTGCGCCGCTGCTGCATTGGCGCGATACGCGCTGACTGGCGACCCAAGCTGCGCTCCGGCCGCCTTGCCGAGGTCCATATGGCCGCCGCCGTTGGTTTCAATGAAGTAGGCGCCGCTAGCGATTGAAAAGCCGATTTTATTGTACTCACCGGGCGGCATCTTTTGGCCGAGATTTTCGCTATCGGGTACCGGAGTGATGTGCTGGAAAAAGCGGCCTTGGTACTGCTCCTTCGACGGAAAATAGAACGAAAACCGAGTCTCGGTTCCTTTGAATCCGCCGTGAACATATCGGTGTCGCACCGGCACATCGCGCCACTCGTCAATATCGATGTACGGCGCCGTGAAAAGCGGATCAACGGTCGGCGCGCTTGGAGCCGTTCCTTGCGCCGCGGCGAAGCCCGCTGGAAGTACCAGCGATAGCGCGAGCAGTGCAGCTCGACAAGCCCAACCACTTAAAAGCAGGGCACGTACTAAGTCCAATCGCGTGCGGATGCACCCTTTAGGCATTTCGAAAACTCCCCTCGACAAACTTTATCCGGTCTCATCGCCATTTCGGCTCGACTTAATGATAGCGCTATCATATATTTCGTGCGCTAGTAATAATTAATTGGGCCTGGCTGGTCAATTCTGGGGGATGTATGAGTATTAGAAGACCGTTGATGTCTGTGCTTCCGTCTGCACTTTGGAGAGTCGGGTTCGGACTTTCTCTCTCTACACTGTCGGTTATCGCCTTTGGCCAAGTTGTCCCGGCGCAGACCAAAGTCGCCGATTCCGGAGCGGACTCGCTTGACGAGGTGGTAGTCACCGGCACGCTTATTCGCGGTGCCGGGCCCGTGGGCTCCTATGAGATAACCGTCGACCCCTCGACGATTCAGGCACAGGGTGTGGCCACTGCAGATGACTTGCTGGCGACTATCCCGCAGGTCAGCAATTTGTTTAACAACGTGCCTGGATCCGTGCTCAACATCGCGCCGAATCAGATTCAGGTCGTGACGCCGAATTTGCGCAGCCTGTCTCCACCGACGGGGTCCTCATCGTCCACGCTTGTGCTGGTTGATGGTCATCGTATCGCCGGCGTTGGCGTAACCCAGTCGTCTGTGGATCCTGACGTTATTCCCACGGGCGCAATCGAGAGTGTTGAGGTCGTGCTCGATGGTGGATCCGCCACTTACGGCACCGACGCCGTCGGCGGTGTAATCAACTTCATCACCCGCAAGCGCTTCGACGGGCTCCAAGTAGACGCCCATTACGGCGATGCGAGTGGTTATCACTCAGAAGACGGCAATCTGACGGCCGGCAAGGACTGGGGTTCGGGATCATTGCTCGGGTCGTTCATGATGCAGGAGAACGATGCCTTGTTCGGCAGCGATCGCAGTTTCATTCGTCAAGTCGATTGGACTACGCCAACCTTGACGCCCATTGGGCGCGAGTGCAATCCCGGCAATGTCACCCTGCCGGGGGCGTTCAATTTCTCGACGTTCAGCTTCGGGCCCAGTACGAATTACGGTCTTCCGAACCTTACTACTCCCGGTTACAACGCCTGCGACTTGACCAAGGATGAGAGTTTCGTCCCGCAGGCCAAGCGATACGACGGGCTCGTCAGCCTACATCAGGAAATCAATGAGGAGGTTACGCTCGATGTGAAGGCCTTCTATGGCGCTCGCACGACGACTTCGTACGCGCCATTGCGGGGCGTTGCGACGGTAACTCCCAGCAACGCGTTTTACGAGCCGGCGGCGGCCAATCCAACCGCTGACCAGACGGTGGATTTTACGTTCGCGCCGCTGCTTGGAAGCGAGAGCGCCCCTTCGGGTACTGCATACCATGAATGGGGCACCAACGCTGAAATCGCGGTGAAACTGACTGACACGTGGCAGATTCGCACGCTGCTCAATTACAGCGAGAGCGACAGTAAATACTACATCACCAGTCTCAACGAGAATCTCCTGACCGCTGCGGGTAGCGCTTCCAATCCACAGGCAGCGGTGAACTTCTACAACCCTGCTGCGACACCGAACCTCGCGGTGATCCAGGCGATCGCCAATAGCGAGATCGGAGGGGAGGGCAAGGACCTTCTATTGAATGCCAGGTCCGTCATTGATGGCCCACTGTTCAAGCTTCCGGGGGGCGATGTCCGCTTGGCCGCAGGCTACGAATTCCTCAGCGACGAGTTCCAACAACGTGTTGCACCCCCCAATGCGGTGATAGGCGCGGTCGACTCGGTACCCTTCTCCATCTATCAACGCCACGACAATGCGGTGTTTGCTGAGACTCAAGTCCCGATCGTCGGGGAGGGTAACCGGATGGCCGGGGTCGATTCGTTGATCCTCGCAGCCTCTATACGTCACGACCAGTACAGCGACTTTGGGGGCACCAATAATTATAAAATTGGCCTGACCTACAGACCTATTCAATGGCTGACGCTCTTGGGCAACTTCGCCAGCTCGTTTCAGGCGCCATCACCTGTCGATCAGTTGGGGTCGGAGCTCAATACCATCAGCTTTTATCCATTCAACGCCTTTGTTCGGCCGGGTGATAACCCCGTTGCCACCGGCACTTTGGGCTTGCAGGGCGCGCAAGCAAAGCTCGATCCGCAGACCGCCAAGACGTACTCATTCGGCGCAGAATTCAATCCCATGGCCGGCCTGCGCGCCAACGTCGATTATTACCATGTCAGATTCGAAAATCTTCTGACGATTCCGTCACCGACCACCGCGATTTTCACAAATTTCCCCAATAACGTCGTGACCAACGTCAATGGTCTGTCAGCGGCACAACTGCAGGCATTTGCCAAGCTCGCGCCGAATGGCGCCTCTGTCATTGACCCGCTGATCGCAGCCGGCGTGCCCGTCTATGAAACCGTGAACTTTCTCGAAGGCAATT
>Ga0206816_1283_pt1 | contig 9589 bp, 9 predicted proteins | sample Alteio_BWOrgCont_88_FD_152866 | JGI IMG/M metagenome (GOLD analysis project Ga0206816, IMG submission 152866) | Enriched cells from forest soil in Barre Woods Harvard Forest LTER site, Petersham, Massachusetts, United States -... | ecosystem: Environmental > Terrestrial > Soil > Temperate forest > O... | reverse complement strand
AATACCAGCTAGTTTTGCAATAATGATCATGCATAGTGCAGCTGCGATTGGATAGATCAATGCAAATGATGACAAAAATACCCCAAATTGACGCAGGGAGGTCAATTTGCTGCCCGCAATGATGCCCATGTCTAATAAATATAAACATAACATGCCTTTAAAGATGTCATAGGTAAACGGCTTAAGCTCGATTTCGCCAGCGATACCACATAGGTATCCAATGACCATACTTCCGATTAAAATGAACACATAACCGTTAGTCACTGCTTCATGAATTACAACAGAAAATTTTTGCATGGGCTGAGCACTTTTTTGGTCTTTGGAGAAAATTTTAATGATAATAAGCCCAGTAATGATGGCAGGGACTTCCATTAAGGCTAATCCTGATATCATCACGCCATCATAGGGAATGCTATTTTCCTCGAGGAATTCAGTTGCGGTGATAAAGGTTACCGCACTGACTGATCCGTAGCTCGCGGCAATGGCTCCCGCATCATAAATGTTGAGTTTGTATTTTAAAATAAAGTAACAAATCAAAGGCGTAACGAATGAGATGATGATACATAGGGTTAGAATTAGAATCGAGGACGAAGTAAACTCATGGGCAAATAAGGCTTGCCCGCCCTTAAGACCAATACAAAACAGTAAGTATAATGATAAAAATTTACCAATCGATACCGGGATATTTAAATCAGATTTAACAAATACAGCGAGTATACCCAGCAGAAAAAATAAGATAGGTGGATGCAGAAAACCACTTGAAAAAGTATCTATAATGCCCATAATCTTTCCTACTTGTAAATGATATGAGTGTAACCCAACAGGGCAAGTTCATCTATTGATGGGGTCAGGCTTAACATTTCACTACGCAGAGCCTAAATGCTAATCGCAATAATAGTCATGACACACATGGATACGGACGATGGTATACCTGCGGCCAACCCCAAATTCTTTGGATTCAACATTATTGTTGTCCTGATAATAAAATATAGAGGCAAACTAAGATTATAGTATAGAGCGTACTATTCTCAAGATAGCGCACGCGTTATCTTGCTTCTCAATTCTTGCATTGATACTACCTGGCCTGGCATGTTCAAGCAACAAACTGTAAGCAGTCGACTGTCCAGCCAATCTAATTTCAAATTTTTTCTTTTATGATATACTTTATTTTATTAAGTTTTTCTAGGAGAAAGGCGTGTCCAAAATACTTGCACCCAATACTGCTGCACCTGAATTTAAATTATATGTCACCGCTGATCAATCTTTATCGCTAAGCGAGCTCAAAGGCAAGCCCGTCATTATTGCTTTTTATCCTGCGGATTGGAGCCCGGTGTGTGGCGATCAAATGGCGTTATTAAATGCAGTGCTGCCAGAGTTTCGTAAATTTAAAGCCGAATTGTTGGGTATTTCTGTCGATAGCGTGTGGTCTCATGATGCTTTTGCTAAAGATCGAAATCTTCATTTCCCACTGCTGGCAGATTTTGAACCTAAAGGTAAAATTGCTAAACAATACGGTGCCTACCGTGAACATGAGGGTTGTTGTGAACGTGCCTTATTCGTTATCGATAAAAATGGAATCATTACTTGGAGCTATCTCTCTCCGGTTGCAGAAAATCCCGGCGCAGATGGTATTTTAGAAGCATTAGAAGCCCTGCCCCAATAGGAGTGTTGCCATGTTAAAAGTCTCGGTATCCAGTGATGATCATATTCAAGGTAATACTAATGCGCCTATTACATTAGTTGAATATGGTGACTATGAATGTCCCTATTGTGGCATGGCATATCCGATTGTTAAACAAATTCAAAAACATTTTGGTGAACGTTTACGTTTTGTATTTCGCAATTTTCCTATCCCTGAGAGTCACCCTCATGCTGGAATTGCAGCCATGACCGCTGAATTTGCCGCAACTAAAGACCAATTTTGGCAAATGCATGATCTATTATATGAAAATCAAGATAATTTAGAGTTATCGGCTTTAATAGATTATGCAACTTCGCTTAATCTTTCCGGCAAGGAATTGCAAACCGCCATTGAAAATGAAACTTTTGTAAAAAAAATTGAAGAAGATTTTATGGGCGGTGTGCGCAGCGGCGTTAATGGTACCCCTTCCTTTTTTATTAATGGCCAGCGATTTAACCATTCTTTTGAATATGAAAATCTACTTGCAGCGATTACAAATGCATCGGCCTAAGGTGAAGCTCACCACGCACAATGATTTTTGTCATTATCTAAAAAGGTGCCAGAATCATCGCGTGTAAGACCATCTATTATGGTGATCATTTTATTAATGCTCTCTTCAACACTGATATTGGCATGGCTACCACCCATAGCGGTTTTAACCCATCCTGGTCGTAATGAAATAGTGATAATGTGTTTATTTTCAGCTGCAAAACTGCATGTAAGCATATTAAGTGCCGCTTTAGACATGCGATAAGCGTATGCAAAACCTTTTGCATGGTGTAATGCAGCCATTTGACTGGAAATATTAATAATTTTAGGTGTTTCGCATCGTAATAAATTCTGCTGAAAACTTTGTATCGTTAATAAAGCTCCAGCGGCATTAGTAGTGAGTGCGCTAATCAATTGTTGATAGCGGGTATGAGCAATGCCTGCTCTTTCATGATCTTCCGGAAAAACCCCGGCATTATTAATGAGTATATCAATCGGCTGGTCGGCATACTTGACTTTTAAACGTGCAAAATCATTTTCTACGGTTACATCTAGTTTATCAAGATGCAGCTGGGTTTTATATTCTGCTGTGAGATGATTTAATTCCATTGCTTGCTGCGGATGTCGACACGTTGCAATGACCTGATAACCGCGCGCCAGATAGGCAAGCGTAAAACCTAATCCAATGCCACGGTTGGCACCCGTAATTAAAACGGTGGGGGAGGTGTGCATGGGTTTAATCCTTATATCCAAGTAATGGGGGCATTTAATAACGGGGGCAGGCTTAACAATTAACATTTCACTACGCAGATGTCAAATGTTAAGCCTGACCCGATTAGTGAGGGATAAATATTAGAAGCTCAATTTTAATTTATGGGTGTCTTGGGTTTTTTCAGTGACAAAGCACTAAATTAACTACATGTAAATTCCGTACCACTCGTGGTGGGTTCACCCCAGAAGGCACTGGTATTATTTTTATCTAAAGTATCGAGTTTCGTCGATAGCGTGGTAATGATGCTATTAAATTTTTCAGCATCTTTTACTTCAGTGATTCTGATTGAATTATATTGATTTAGATATCCTATTTTTCTTTCATCTAGTGATATGATATTTTGTTTTGCTAAATCTTTTAGTAACTTAAAAATATTACTTTCATTGGTGCACCAAATTTGCAATACACAACTTAATAAAGGCTCTTTATTTTCTCCATCCTTGAGTTTGTCGTTATAGGCCTCAATAAAATTATTGAATTTCACCTGAACAGTTCCTCTGTAATTTTTACTTTTATTGAGCCATTCGATATGATCTGGGTTTACATTTTTATATTTCATGAGACTCAAGGGAGGGTTCCCACCTATCAAATCTTTATAAATTTCTAAATCATGATGTCCGGACATGTTTTGTAAATCTGTAATAAATTTTAAAATGGTTTTTTGATCATCAGAAAATGAGTAATTGAGTGAATTAGGAGCAAGAACATACCATGACCCCAAGGTCATCCATGAGACTTGCCCATCCATTGCCTTTTCTAATTCATTGACGTGTTTATTTCTTTCTTTAAATTCTTTTACAAATTTTTCTTCATCAAGTGATTGAAGCTTTACTAAATCAATTGATTTAATATACCATAATTTATTTTCAGAATTTGGATAAACATCAACTTTAATTATCCCCCATGCGTGTAGCTGAGCCATTACTGCATAGTCCTCAATATTCTGTATGCGGATCACTAAGCCTTGATTTACCCATTGATTTGCTTTCGCAGCTATAGTATTAGAAGAATCATCTTTAATTGCTGCAATAAATAAATGATTTAATTTAGTGATGCAATACTCACCATGTTCTGCAAGAAATTTTTCTTCATTTAAAAGCTGTAAATTAAATTCATCTCTATTGGGTCCGGAAATGTGCCACGTACCGTCTGATCGATTTAAATTTGTTATTTTGGTTGATTCGGCGGCTCGTAATAAAACCACCTCTTTCGTAGAGGGCATATGATTAGAGTCAAAATTTCTAGGGTTAGGTATCTGATATCCTCCATCTGCTGTTAGAGTAAGATTATAAGGTGTAACAGATAGTTGCGACTGTGGATTTGAGAGTTGAAAAAATTTACTTTTGACAAAAGTTTCATCGATTTTTCGAATATGAAAAGTATATTTCAAATCAGAATCTAAAGCATCCCTGTCCGGTATGACAAACAATTGTTCAGAAGCCTCTGAATCTGGATTACTTGCCTTAATTTTTTCATAATTATGATAGCGGTCACTCACTATGTCAAAAAAGTTAGTTTTTAAGAGCTGCTGAAGTTTCAGTCCAGATTGACTGTATTTATATACCCCTAAATATTCCTCAAAGGGCTTGATAGTGATGGCTATGGTTAGGAAATTTTCATTGAGATCAGGGTAATATTTAAATGTGATATAGGGGGCGGTGGTGGTCCCCAGAAACTTCCCTAACATATCTATTAATAAGGCTTTTTCACCGTCATCACATTGTTGTAAAGTCAATAATCCCATAGCGTTACCATCTTAGCTAAATAACTATATTAACGCAGTTGGATGATAAAATCAATAGTTCAACTTCTAAAATACGCTGATATTCTTGAGAATAGCGGTATTAATATAAGTAGTCATAGGTCAGCAAAAAGATACGATATAATTATCTCAGAAACTAAACTAATGAGGCGTCATGCTATTAACAAGCTCGGCAGCACAAAATATAATAGGTCCGGGTCCCACTGACTTAATTACTGAAAAATCAATGAGCTATAGCTTGGAAAGCTTTAATTCCTCGAGTTATTACGCCACAGGAAGAAATGTGGATGAAGTGATGCTTAACGATCCTGGGGTCGAATTGATTGCTCAATATTACAAAGAAAAATATTCAGCAAATATTACGATTATCCCTACCCTTGATTTAAAAGTAGGCATACCCTTAGACCATTTAACAAGAATAAAAGATCATATAGCCCTCGCTAGAAAACAACCTGGAGAATATCGTGTAGCGTTTATAGTTGGCATTACACATTCTACACCGATTATTTATATGAAAGAAAATAACAAAGAAGCTGTTTTGATTGCGGGTACAAAAGGAGCAAAATTATCTGATAAAGATTTAGCTGCACTTCAAGTCAGTCCAGAGGTACCTATTTATATGGTTCAAAACCCGAGGCAAACAGATTTTGTTTCCTGTCATACCGATGCAGTTATATTTGGAAAAGATGCAACAGGAAAGAATTCTGAACAACACTATCTTGTGCCCAATTTACTCTCGCGGTTAGAGGCCAGATCAATCAATGCAGAACATTATAAAATTGCTATGCTACCCGATGAATTGCTAAAAACATCGCAATTACCAGCCTTTGTAAAAGAGCATAAAGAACAAGAAGACATTCAAGTCCATCAACATAAAAATAAACCTGAAACATTAAATGCATTTCGTGCAAGATACACAAAACCTGTATTCATAAATGAAAAGAAAGATGAGATCATGTTTCAAGGAAAATTTCAAACCTCAAATGATTTTTTAGAAAAGTATAGGGGTGATGATAATTTTACAGAGAAAAATTTTAATAACTATTTAAGAGAAAAAGGTCTTAAATTTATTGACATCATTGAAATACAATTTTATGTCAATGAGCTAGAAAAAGCTGCAGGACAGAAATTAACTTCTGTAGAGCGAGAAAACTTTGTAGTAGGGGCGAAGGAAGCATTTAAGAGCAATACAGATCTAGATAACCCTAGATTGCATACCTGGGCTATCCAATTTCTCAATGACCGACTCACATCGGCAACAAGCTTAAAATGCGCAAGCAATCAATAACTTTTAGATTTTTTTCTCAATATATCGTACCTTTGGAAGGTTTATAAAATTGCTATCCTGTGTCCATATTGTGGCATTAAATTTTTTCGCTGTAGCGTAAATCAAACTATCAGCCATGGGCAGTTTATATTCCAAAGAACATTGTGCAGCTTCTAAGGCTAATGTGTTATCTACTTCAACGATAAGTTTTGCTTGTTGCATAGGGGCAATAACTTCAATGGCTTTTTCATGATCACATTCCAAAGCAATTTTCTTATAGACCTCATAGAGAATACTAGTAGGTACGACTAGCTCATTGACTTTAAGTATTAAGGAGTAAATATTTCTGCATTTTTACCATCACTTAAAAATTCAATCCAACCTGAAGAATCTACAATATTCATATGTCTCTATCCAGTTCACGATCAATTTGAGTATCCATATCCTTTTTTAAGGCATCCACTAATAACTTTGGTAATAATTCTGTACTTTTTTTATAAATTCCTGGAGATTGTGACTCTCTTGGACCAGCAACATTTAGTATTTTTATGTTATTTTGTTGTACCCATGAATTAAACTGGTCTAGATTAAATCCTTTTGATATATCAACAATAAAAAAAGGTTTATTTTTTTCTTGTAATTCTTGAAGTGTAAGCGCAGTGCCATCAGTAACCTGTAAAGGAAAGGTAGGAACCACTACTAATGTTCCGTCAGAATCTCTGATATTTAATTTTGTTCTTTCTGAATAATCCATAGAGGCTGTTTCTTGTAGTGAATACTGATTAGGGATTGCACCTGCTTCAGAAAGACGATCTTTGGGACACCAACCACCATGAGGAATGCCAAGATCAATAGCAATATCTAATGCTGCACGATCTACCCCTGTTTGGCCGCCGGATATAATTTTCTCAATCATGTTTACGCATGCTCTTTTAATGTTACTGAATTAGGCACTGTAGTATCAAAACTATCTATACCCGTTTTTCTTTTAATATAGCCTACAAAAACATTTGCAGGCCATGCAAGGACAATAGAATAAGTAGCGTTAATTTGAAAGCTTAAAACAACGACTTGTAAGATATCTTGTAGTCGTATTGAGTTTAATTGCATCATCAAATATGTGGGTGTTTAGTTTTCTTTTAATTACGAGAGATTTTCAGACTCACTGAGCCTTGCTTTCAGATAACGTTCTTGACGGCGGGTTCTGTCTTGAACTTGTCCTACGAGTTGTCCGCAAGCGGCATCAATATCATCGCCGCGTGTGCGTCTAACCGTCGTAATGTAACCTGCTTTTGATAAGATGCGTTGAAATTCGTCGATGGTTGCGTCAGTTGATCTTTGATAGGTCGTATGCGGAAAGGGATTAAAAGGAATAAGATTGATTTTAACCGAAATATCACGCAGCAGTTTTACGAGTTGTTTTGCATGTTCAATGTGATCATTGACGCCATCGAGCATGACATATTCCATGACAATGCTACGTCTAGGCTCATTTTTAAAATAATCTTTACACGTCGCTATTAATTCTTCCAGTGGATATTTTTTATTAAGAGGAACCAACTTGTCGCGCAAAGCATTATTAGGCGCATGTAATGAAATGGCCAGTGCGACATCGGACGCTGCGCTCAATGCCTCTATGCCTGGAATAACACCGGCGGTACTGACAGTCACGCGGTATTTAGATAATCCATAGGCAAAATCGCTGCGCATTAAATGAAGTGCGGGCAACACATTTTCATAATTTAACATCGGTTCACCCATGCCCATCATCACTACATTTGTGATGGCATGATCATGTAAGCCTTGCTTTTGTGATAACGCACGCACAGCAATCCATAATTGCCCAATAATTTCAGCGCTGGTCAGATTGCGACTAAATCCTTGTTTGCCCGTAGAACAAAAATCACAATTTAAAATACAGCCCACTTGTGAAGAAATACATAAGGTGCCGCGATTGCTGGCAGGGATAAATACCGCTTCTACGCAATTACCATCGTTTAGCTGAATGATCCATTTACGCGTATCATCTCCTGCACATTTTTCTGATAGCACTGCGGGTGGCTTTATTTCAGCTATCTGGCTGAGTTTTTCACGTAAATCCTTGCTAAGATTGGTCATATGCTCAAAGTCTAGTACGCCGACCTCGTGGATCCATTTTAAGACTTGCTGGGCGCGAAAAGGCTTTTCTCCAATACTTTCAAACAGTTGGCGCATTGCTGCCAGATCTAAGCCGAGTAGATTTACTTTGTTAGGCAGGGGAGGGTTATTTATCATAGGTGTAAAGTAACAAAATTAGGACAAGTCGTCAAACTTAAATTTTTAATGCTGTCATTACGATAGTCTTGTCTGCAATTATGAAGACAGTGATTGTACAGCATTTAATGTGAGATAGACCGCCCAATTGCATTAATACCTAGGCATGATTTCTCCGATCGTGATGACAATTGCAAGCATTAACGATTTATCCTTAATAGATCTCAATAGAAGTAGCCACCCGTAGATCTTGCACTTGAGGAGTAAGACCACTCGGATTGCTAACGCCGCCATCTATCGACTCCCATGTGTTCGTATTTAAAATAGCCACATTGTTTAAACTAGTAAAATCGCCGCCAACATATAATTGATCAGCATAGGGAAATAAAACTCTGGCTGTAGCAGTCAATGCACCTTGAGCAGTCCAGGTCGTACCCGCTGACAGATAAGCTACATATGGATTAAATTGACCCGCTGCATAAAGCGTATTTTCATAATAAACCAGTGATAAGATATTTGTCCCCGTATTATCAAAAAAAGTATTATTATTGCCAACAGTCGACCACGTAGATGAAGAGGGATCATAATGCACAATTTTATTAGAATGTACGGGTGAAGTTGCATGGGCTGTATTAAAATTGCCTGCAATATAGAGTGTATTGGGAGATACGCTGTCATTTAACAATGCACTCACACCGATTCTGGGCTGTGGGTAAGTCATTCCAGTCACGCCAAAAGGGGACATCCCTAATGTCTGCCAACTGCTGCTTGTGGTTGCCCATGCGGCAATATTATTCGGCGCGGTATTCGGTGAAGTACATGTGGGTGGTCCGGATGGTGCTACACCTACGCATGGGATCATTCCGCCTACATAGACCTCATTTTGCACAGTGGTGATGGCCTCAACTGTTTGAAAATTACCAAAAGACCCATTATTGGGAATACTACCCAATGACGACCAAGTTTCACCATCAAATTGCGCAATACTTTGTGCTTCGGTAGCGTCTGAACCTACGATTCCAAAGACACCCCCCGCATATAATAATTGGTCACCCTCAGCAAATAAACTTTGTACGCTACTGCTACTCACGTCAAAACTCCCATCTACGGCAGCCCAAGTACTATCATTCCAAACGGCTATTTTGTGAGTAGAAGCGATATTATCCACTTGTGAAAAATCACCACCGACAAATAAATCTCCTCTAAAAATAGCCAATGCATATCCAGTATGACTTAATCCGCCACCACTAGATGCAATATTTGTCCAGCCTTCGGTATTATTCCATTGTGCAATATTGGCCGTAGTTGTTTTTAAAGTGCCTGCTGTAGAAAAACGACCCGTCACATATAGATTCGATTTTTTAG
>Ga0206816_1282_pt1 | contig 9603 bp, 6 predicted proteins | sample Alteio_BWOrgCont_88_FD_152866 | JGI IMG/M metagenome (GOLD analysis project Ga0206816, IMG submission 152866) | Enriched cells from forest soil in Barre Woods Harvard Forest LTER site, Petersham, Massachusetts, United States -... | ecosystem: Environmental > Terrestrial > Soil > Temperate forest > O... | reverse complement strand
ACGCGATGGGGAGTACCGTGGTAAATTGCGAGAAAAGCTAGGGAGGATTGTGGAAAACATCACTGATGGACAAATTTGTGCGTTGGATGACTTGGGGATTCTGCCGAATCCTCGGTTCGCGTTGGTGTATGGACCACTCAGGCTCCAACTAGACAATGAATGGCTTGATCTAGGAAAACTGCACGGTGCTTTTCGTTTGTCAGGGTTGGACATTGATCGTTCCCAAAACCTTCTTACCACCGCGCGACGTTGTTTGACGGTCGAGAATGAAACTTCATTTCACGAACTAGCCAAATTGAGGTCCGGTGAACTCTTAATTCAAACCAGTTATCCCGGCTCAGGAACGCTCAAGCTTTTGGGTCGGCTACCTGAGCATATTAACTGCTATCATCGTTTCGCCAACTGGATTGGCCGGGTTGATCGTGTGAGTCCAGTCGAGATATTCACTCCCAATTACGATCTTCTGCTCGAAGAGGCGCTGGAACATTTCAAAATACCTTTTTTCGATGGGTTTGTCGGCACGCGCGAACCGTTTTTCGACCTTGGTGCGATAGAATATGACGAATTGCCACCTCGTTGGACACGGCTCTGGAAGCTCCACGGCTCCATTAACTGGATTAGGCGCGCCGACGAGTCGGTTTTCCGTTGCTACCCAGCCCCAGGGGGACAACAGCTTCTCATCTACCCCTCGCACCTTAAGTATCTTCAGAGCCGACGGTTGCCATTTCTTGCGATGATTGACCGTGCCAGAGCGTTTTTTCGAGAGACGAACCCCGTCCTCATCGTTTGCGGATATTCCTTTATGGACGACCATCTAAACGAGGTTTTGCTTGATGGATTACGGAGCAATCAGTCCGCCCACTGTTATGCATTAATGTATTCACAGTTGAAAAACTGCGATGCAGCCAAATTGCACGCTACCAGAGTTGGAAATCTCAGCGTATTGGCATTGGATGGAGCAGTAATAGGCAACCGTCCTGGTAGTTACAAGCCTGTTGATCGTTCAACGATTGCAGATGGTATTGGTATTGATGCAGCACCGGCAGCAAAAGATGGTGAGACCGTCGGAGCGGGGCTATGCCGGCTCGGCGACTTCCATTATTTCGGACTATTTTTGGAGACACAATTCGGTGGCAAGACCAATGACCAATAAAACACAAAAGCCTGCTGACCCGACTCTGTTGGGGACTGTAGAAGATGTTTCTGGCCCGACCGTCAGGATCAAATTGAATGACGATACTGCCAGCGGCCTTGTCTTCGTCCGTGGTGAGGGGTACCGCATCGGCCAAGTCGGGAGCTTCATACGAATCCCGGCTGGGTATCTGGATTTATTCGGCATTGTATCGCAAGTCGGTGCTGGTGCAGCTCCCGGTCCGCCGGAAAAGGCACCAGTGTTTGGGAACCGTTGGATACGTGCCGAATTAGTCGGAGAGGGAGGGCGCGGGCGAAAGTTTGAACGTGGGATTTCTCAATATCCGTCAATTGGTGATTCTGCCCACGTTGTCACTGAATCAGACCTTGCTGCTATTTACGCGCCGGGCGACAAGCGGACATATGTGTCTATTGGACGAGTCGCAAGCGCAGAGTCAATTCCGGCGTATCTCGACTTGAACAAACTAGTCGCCCGGCATTCTGCCGTAGTCGGGAGTACGGGTGCGGGCAAATCCACCACAATTGGCAGCCTGCTGGATTCTATCGCGCGTCCTGACAGATTTCCATCACCGCGGATTGTCCTCCTCGATTTACACGGCGAATACATAAAGGCATTCGGGAAATCGGCGCGTGTGTTCAGGGTGAATGCCATCGAAGGCCGGGATGAACAACCGTTGTACGTTCCGTTTTGGGCTCTTACGTCAGACGAGTTGATGAGCGTCACGACTGGTTTACTATCTCCGGTTCCCCTGGGATATTTTCTTGAGACGGTTGCGGCTCTGAAGCGATCCTCAAAGCCAGGCGGCCAGAGTGTCGAATTGTCAGAAGAAGATGTGACGGCAGACACCCCATTGCCTTTCTGCATTCACAAGTTTTGGCTTGATATGCATTGCCTGCATTACTCAACGCACACAGTTGCTCCAAGTGCCAATCAATCCGAAGCCAGCAGGGCGTATGAACTCAAAAACGATAAACCGTATCTCGGGGACGCATTAAAAATGCAGCGTCCCCGTTTTCGGGCTACAACTAATGCTCCTGATGAACATGGCGTCCGCATTTACAAAAGTGCATCGGGCGACCAGCCGCGAGGACACGTTGATACGCTCGAATCAAAATTGCGTGACCCAAGACTTAGTTTTTTATTTCAGCCCGGGCCATGGAGTGTCAATGAAGACGGCTCGACTTCTAAAGACCTGGACTCGCTACTTGCGCAATGGGTGGATAAGGACAAGCCAATAACTGTGCTTGACCTTTCGGGCGTCCCTCCTACTGTTTTGGACGATTTGGTCGGAGCGGTTTTAAGGATTCTTTATGACGCAATGTTTTGGGGTAGAGCTACACCAGTAGGGGCACGCAGGAGGCCATTACTTATTGTATTGGAGGAGGCGCATACATATTTGGCTGCACAATCAAAAAGTCGCGCTGGAGCAGCAGCGCGTCGCATCGCCAAGGAAGGCCGAAAATACGGAGTGGGTCTCATGTTGGTAAGCCAGCGCCCGTCGGAAATTGACGAAACGATTCTTGCCCAGTGCGGAACCCTCGTTGCCATGCGGCTGACGAATGACAAGGACAGAGGACAGATTCGCTCGTGTGCCTCCGATAATCTTGAAGGATTGATTTCGATGCTTCCAATACTCCGTACTGGCGAAGCTCTTGTCGTCGGAGAGGCTGTCGGTCTTCCAGTTCGGGCGTTGATAGAACCTCCGCCCGTTGGACGCAGGCCGGACAGTGATGATCCAAAAGTCGTAGTGCCTCTGGGAAAGAATGGCAAACCAGAGCGTCCTGGTGGTTGGACAGAACCCATATCCAGCGAGGATTATTCTATGCTCGTCAAATGTTGGCGGGCACAAGATATCCTTGCGAACAAGCTTGTCGCGGCGGATACAGAGAAAACGACGGTAAAACAAAAGAAATGAGGTGTTATATGGAACGTACATTTGTCAGTTCAAGCAACATTCGAAGTATTGGTTATGACTTCAACTCGATGATACTCGAAGTCGAGTTTAACAGCGGCGCCGTGTATCAGTACAACGGCGTCCCTCAATCTGAATACAACTCCCTAATGAATGCCGGATCGAAAGGGGCGTATTTCAGCGCCAACATCAGAGAACGATACCCAACTGTGAAGCTTTAAACGCGCCGCACCGCCCGATGAAAGTCTTTATAATGCTGTCATGAAACTACTCCACACTGCAGATTGGCAGCTTGGTAAGTGCTTCAAGCAATTCGGTGACAAGGCCGGGGAGTTGCGGCAGGCGAGATTCGAGACTTTGCGGCACGCACTCCAGACAGCACGAGAAAAACAGGCAGATGCGTTCATTATCGCTGGCGATTTGTTTGAGGATAACGAAGTTGATGACTCCATCGTTCGCTCAACGGTCAGCATCTTTGGAGAATTCGCGGACATTCCCATCTTCATTTTGCCGGGCAATCATGACCCATACATTGGGCCGGCATCAGTGTGGCATCGTTCAAGCCTACAAAACGGACCGAAGAATGTGCGTGTGTTTCGTGATGCGGAGTCTGTTGAATTTAACGGTGGGTTTCTGCTCGCATCACCGCTGCAACAAAAACACTCGACGCTCGATCCGAGTCTGAAGCTGGCTGACCTCGCCGCCAAACTGCCCGCCGAAGATATTCAAATCGGCATCACACATGGCGCGCTGGCGATACCGAGCAAGCACGAACCAAATGACTTTCCTATCGCATTGAACGCAGCATCGCGAGCCAAATTGGACTATCTTGCAATCGGACACTGGCACAATTGGCTCCTTAACGACGATGGCCGCCTCTTGATGCCAGGCACACCCGAGCCTGACGAATTCAATCAGACGGATTCCGGCTTCGTGGCTCTTGTAGAAGTCAGCAAACGTGGAGCCCTGCCAAAAATTGAAAAACTGCCCGTAGCGACACTTGGCTGGCGCACTCTTGACTTTGATTTCCTGGATCTGAATGCAGCCAGGGAGCACTTACAAACCGAAATTGCGAAATTGACTGACCGCGCAAAAAATTCCGTCGTGCGTGTTCGGGTGCGTGGTAATGCCCCGCGTGACACGCTATCAACCACGAGGCAGTGGCTGGAGGATTTGTTGAAGCCGCTCCCATTTGCGCAATTGAACGATGAAAGCGGTCTTGCATTCACGTCAGTAGAATTGGATTTTTTAAAAACGCGCCATCCCATTCTCGCGCAAGTGCTCGCGGATTTGGATCAGATGGCGGCGCTGACCGTTGGTGCACGAAGCGATTTGACGTCTGCCGAACCGCTGTCTCCGGCTGATAAAGACCGATTGTTAGAAGAAGCTCACATTGTTCAATCGGACTTAAAGCCGAGACATTTTGAACTCGCCCGACAGTTGTTGTTGCAGAACTTGCAGGAAGCCAAATGATCTTTGAATCCATAGAGCTAGAGCATGTCGGACTTTTCCGCCGGAAGGTCAGCATCGGGCCGCTAAAAACTGGGATAAATGTGTTGGCCGCGCCAAACGAAACCGGCAAGACCACTTTTTTACGCGCTGCCGCCCGCGCACTTTTCGACAAGCATACTTGCAGGGACGACGAGATTCAATCGCTTCAACCGGCGGGAAGCAGCCTCAGCCCACAAATTGCCGTTGTGTTTGAGCATGGCGGCAAGCGGTATCGTATCGAGAAACGATTTTTGAATAATCCTGAAAGCTGGTTCAAAACATGGAATGGGGATAGTTGGCAGCTTCTCGCCGAAGGTGACGCCGCTGATGAGCGCGTTCAAAAATTACTGCAATCCAGCGTGCCCGGGCGCGGCGCGACGAAAGCCGCTCATTGGGGGATGCTTGATTTCCTTTGGGCACGGCAAGGCGAAGCCAGTCAGTGGCCATCATGGGACGGTGCTACCGGACAGTTTATCAAAACTCATCTCGCACGAGTGGAAATTGATCCAGTTATTGACCGGCTGCGTTTGGTGCTTTGGGAAACCTACACGGAATTATTCACACCCACAGGTAAAGCGAAGGCGCATGGACCGCTGGATCAAATCGAGGTCGAGTTGCGTAAAATCGAGGCGGAAAAAGAACAGGTGACCCAACAGCGGATCGAGTTAGAATCGCTGCAGCGACAGTTTTCAGAACTAGGTCCGAGGCGCACTGCTTTGCAAAACGAAGCGGTGACACGCGAGAAAGAGGCTACTGAACTGCGAACGCAGGCCGCCGCCGCCGAGTTGGGATTGCGAGAATTGCAAAGGCACAAAGGCGAACTTGATACAGCGAAAGAAAAGCTCGAAGCCGTGAACGCCGACATTGATCAACTTGGCAAGCTCGCAGAGAAACTGCGAAAAACAAGGGACGAACTTGCCGCCACCAACGAGACGTCCGACAATGCCGTCGAAAAAGAAAAGGCCGCCAAACAACGCGTTGCCACTACGCAGCAAGAGCTTGAAGCTGCGACGGCACGCTGGAAGGAGTTGGACGAGCAAAAAGAGCGAGTGGCCAATCTTCTGAAACTGAAAGAAAATGAGAAAAAACAAGCCGAGGCTGAGAAGCAGGCAAAGAAAGCATCTTTACAAGCGGAGCAGGTCCGTAAGTTGCATACACAACTCGAAAAGCTGTCAAATGTCACTCCAGCTAAGCTCAAAAAGCTACAAGAGTTAAATGCAGGGATTCGGGAAAAAGAAACAAGGCTCGAAGCCGTCGGCCTGACTGTCGAACTTAAAGCTGATGCCGTCGCGAAAGTAGCTGTAACGCGCGATGCCAAAACAGAAAAGCTGACTTTACAGGCCGGGTCAACGGAAAGAATCTACGCTCCCCAAAACCTCGACCTGCAATTGGCTGGCTGGGGACGATTGCGTATTCGTTCAGGTGCGGCTGAATTAAGCACGTTGCAGGCACAATTGGCGGAAGACCGGGAATCTTTGCGCGAACAGCTTGCAGCGGTGGAATGCGCTTCGTTAAGCGATGCTGAGACGGCTTTCACCCTCCGGCGAGACTTGCAAAAGGAAGTCGAGACAGCCGAAGAAAAGCTGCACGAATTCTTGGAGGGTTTTGAATCGGCGGACCAGTTGCAATCGAAGCTTGCTACCATCGAGAGACAAACCAAAGCTTTGCGGGAAACACTTTTGCCAATTGCCGTCGAGTTAAAGACATCAGTCGCTGGACTTGAAGCGGATGCCGAGCGATTGAAGGTGGCACTGAAGAAAGAGCAGGATGCTCAAGCTGAGGCGACAGGCGAATTAAAGAAGCAGCGGAAAGTCGCCGAATCGTGCAGCGAAGCGCGCGAACAAGCCGACAAAGAAAAGATTAAGTCGGCAGCCGAGGCAAAGGCTCTCGAACAACAAATTGCCGCATTGCAGGCTCGTTACCCCCAAGGGCTCGAACAAGCAAAAAAAGATGCGCAAAGCTTATTTGTGCAAACCGAAGCGCGCCACGACGAGGCCAAGAAGAAATTACCGCCCGATGCTGATAAATTGCCGGAACGAAACAAGCGCGCGGCAACTGCCTGGGAGCAGGTACGTCAAGATTTGGAACGGTACAGTACCGAAATCAACAAATTGGAGGGTGCACTACAAACTCGTGGAGCGGAGGGACTTTTCTCCAAGTTGTCATTGTTGGAAGAGCGTGAAACAAGCCTGCGGCAGCAAATGGAGCGGTTGCGTGACCACGGCTGGGCGGCTCGACTGGCTCATGATTTGATTGAGTCTCGCAAGCAAGCTGCCATGCAATCTGTACTCGGCCCGCTCGAATCGCGGTTGTCTGGAACATTTGCGGAGATTTCACGAGATGTTGGGCGTCGTGTGTTTCTCGACGAACAACTTCAAATTTCTGGCGTCGGCCCAAGTCGTGATGCGATGGTTTCCTTCACCCATCTCTCCCAAGGTGCAAAGGAGCAATTGCTTCTGTGCTTGCGCTTGGCTGTCGCGGCCGAAGTCACCGCATCCGATCATCGTCTTGTTGCTCTCGACGACGTGCTAGTGAATACAGATGGACAGCGGCAGCAGCATGTGCTCGATTTGTTGCAAACATCGGCAAGCCAGTTACAGATTCTGATTTTAACATGCCACCCGGAACGCTATCGCGGCGTTGGAGAAATGATCAAAATCCGCTCGGCATAGCCAGAAATGTATCGAGGGGATCGTCCGCATATAATTGTTCGGGGGCGATATTGTGAAGATCGCTTCTGAGAATCGCGGCGCGCGATATTCACAACGGATCCTAGGCCAAGCCCTTCGCTGACGGCCAAAGCTGGGCATATTTATAATGAGCGACTCAAAGCAATACTGTGCGATCCGCCGCAATTTGTGGTTTATGACCTGCACAAATTGAAATCAAGCGGCTATTCTGGCAACAGGCTTAAGAGATTATTTTTGATGTAAATGCCAGCGGCCTGTGGGTCATAATCAATTCCATTGCGCAACAGTGGCTCCATATCTGAACAAAAACCACGATCCTTGAGATGGCTTTCCAGAATTCCAATAAATTCTGCACGCCCGGCTTTAGTTCCCTCCATTTTCATGTAATGTTGAAACGATTCGATGATGGCTGACGGTTTGACTTTCTTGGCTGACTTGGTAAGTGCCCAATACAAATCGAACAAATCCCGGCCGCGCTTTCGTTGGAACATTGCCCGCATTTTGGTGCCGAGCATTTCATGAATATCATAGCCCTTGATCCGTGTTTGAACGGTTTTATCCCGGAAGGGAAAGTTGAATGGCATTTCTACCACAGCAAGATGCGGTTTTCGCTCCGTCACATTACCCTCCACCACAATGTTCAGTGTCCGGCCATTGTCGATGATTGAGGGTATCGAATAAGTCATTCGCAACACTCGCGACGGCTTAACGCTGTTACGCAGTGCTAACTTTAGTGTGCCCCATACGGATGTTCTTGGTCTTCCCAATACATCGGTTAAAACCCGACGTATGGCCCAGCGGATATGTTGTTCTGGGCGGCTTCCGACGACGACCAAATCAATGTCTTCACTGTAACGGGATGCAGGGGCCAGATGAACCTTATGCAAGAGCGTACCACCGCGCATGGCAATCTGGTTGCTCAGGAATTTATCGTCAAAAAGCGCCACCATCGCGCGGCACAACAAAAGGTCTTGCTCAACTTGATATTGAGCTGCCCAAGGGACGACCTGTTGGTGGGCCAAAATATCCTGGCGCGTAATGGGAATCATTATTTCAGTTCGCCGGAATTATTGAGAATCTGCCAGCGCTTAATTAAGGGGATTTTTCTGCGCTCACCTTTTACTGGAGACAGAGGAATGATCGGTAATTTACGTGGCAGCCAATTGTGAACTACTTGGGCCAGTTTTTTTGCACCACCAGTTTCTAGGACAAAACCCAATCGCCGAGCAGTAGTTTGTTCATTTTCCGCATCCATCACGCGTTTGAGTTCGCGGGCACTCAAGGCTGGCAATAACGGAGTAATGGTCTCGGCTGCGCGCTCAATTCCTCCGATATTGGGAGAATACCGGATGAGATCAAAGGTTGTTGCTTCGGGGGTACTGATGTTAAGTGGTGTCGCTGCTCCTGCGAGTTGCTGGGTTGGCGTTCGCCCGACGTTGCGCTTGACGAAAAATTTAACCACGATTCGTCCTAATTTGATGGGGCGGTAAGGCCGATCCGTCATCACCTGCGTTACTTGTAAAGCTTGCGGATTTGAACCGAAGGAGCTGGCGGCAGACTGTAGTGCCAGATAATACGGGCGGCCAAGCCAGTCAAAATAGTCTTGCAACCACCAGTTGGGGGGCGGTGCACCCATGTTGCGATGTTCCGGTCCAACAATGAGAAAGAATGCCTGTCGCGGGGATACTCGGACTACTTTATCCTGTAGCCTGAATAATTGGCGGCTGGCGGCGATGGGGGATAACCCTGTTTCTTTCATGAAATCAGCCAGAGAAAAAGCGACACGCCCCATGGCCAAACGCCTGTCAATAAAAGCCCTGGCCGCACCAATTCGGCGGCGTTCCTGGGGGATTTTGAGCATTTTATTCATTTGCACAGAGTACCGTCAGACGGTTCATTATGCAAACGAAATAAAACACCAAATCGCGGCTGAGTTGAGTATGAAAATCCACAGGCAGAAAACGATTTTCGATGTTGATTATTTAGGCGAATGTGTGCCAAAACTCCAATTGAAGCTTCAAACAGTGAATAATTCATGCTTGATGCGTACACGCATTTGGGCAGTGTCGTCACCATGAGCGATTCACCACAGAAAATTCCTCCGCAAGAAACTGAGCCTGGAGTTGCTGGATCTGTTGCTAACGGGCCAAGCGTGATTCATTTCACGCGGCGTGAATTATACGACGCCGTGTGGAGCAAGAGTTGTCAGAAGCTTGCAGAGGATTTAGGAATTTCGGATGTTGCTCTGGCCAAAACCTGTAAACGGATGGGAATCCCGAGGCCATCGCTTGGATATTGGGCGCGCGTGGCGGCGGGTGAAAAGGTGTCGAAGACTCCACTTCCAGATCCACAGGCCG
>Ga0206816_1280_pt1 | contig 9899 bp, 6 predicted proteins | sample Alteio_BWOrgCont_88_FD_152866 | JGI IMG/M metagenome (GOLD analysis project Ga0206816, IMG submission 152866) | Enriched cells from forest soil in Barre Woods Harvard Forest LTER site, Petersham, Massachusetts, United States -... | ecosystem: Environmental > Terrestrial > Soil > Temperate forest > O... | reverse complement strand
GAACTCCATGTTTCATTGCAATTTCTTTTACTATCAAACTTATTTCCGGATAATGAATACTGCAAACTTTGGTGAATAAGTGATGCTCTATCTGAAAATTCAAACCACCCACATACCAGCAGATTAGTCTACTGTTGCGGGCAAAGTTGGCAGTAGTTTCCAGCTGATGAATAGCCCAGGAATTATCAATTAAACCATTTTCATCAGGCATTGGTTGCTCAGGACCTTCTACCACATGAGCCAATTGAAAAATCACCGAAAGCAGTATCCCCGTAACGAAGTGCATCACTAAAAAGCCGATAAGAAATTGCCACCAATGAATATTCAAAACCAACAAGGGAATGACGATGGCATAAGTAATGTAAAGGATTTTGGAGAGGATTAATATCGCCCATTCGGAGGAGGGAATTGTTTTTTGATAACCCTCATTGTTGCCGCCATGATAACGTTTTATTTTCTTGAAATCCTTTATCAAAAACCAACTCAAAGTAACTAAGCTATAAGCTGCAAAGGCAAAGTATTGCTGGTATTTGTGGAATTTCCGATAAGGCGCATTCGGCGATAGACGCACGATAATGCCGGCATCAAGGTCTTCATCCATATCATAAATATTGGTATAAGTATGATGCAAAACATTGTGCTGAATCTTCCAGGTAAATGCATTGCCACCGATCAGATTCAAGGTCAACCCAAGGATCCGGTTCACCCACGGATATTTGGAATACGCGCCATGATTAGCATCATGCTGAATTGAAAAACCGATGCCAGCAATGCCAACTCCTATCAGTGAAGCCAGTAAAAGCATTTGCCATGGCGCAAACCAATTAGTGAGAATTAAAGCATAAGCCCCGAAAGTTATTCCCAACAAAATTATAGTCTTCATGACCATAGCAAAATTGGCATGTGGAGAGATCTTGTTATCAGTAAAATAATTGTTCACCTGCTCTCTTAACTCGGTTATAAAATCAGGAGATTTTTTAGTGTTGAATTTTATCTTTTGCTGATTCATCAATGTTTAGTTTGTATCTTTTAACGGCGCAAAGTTAGATAAAATTTAATTTATGCCTGAATAAAATGGACTGAATTTACAAAACGAACATCATACACGGACCTTCATAAACATTTAATAAACCGTTAATCTTATGTATTTATAACTGTTTTGAAGAAAAATTATTGAGCCCCTTTGTCATTATCAGAAAAGAAACAAAAATTTAATAACCTATCCTGAATAGCCCTAAAATAAAGGGTTTTTGATAAACTCAAGACAGGTTTAAGACTTTACTTAATCAAAGAAAATATTGGAAAAAAAGAAAAAAATTTGGTCATTTAAAAAAAAGATGGTAATTTAGCACCCTCAAAAGAGAATTAAATATTTAAATAACTAATAATAAAAAATTAAAGAAATGAAAAAAATTTACGTAATTATTGTAGCCATGCTACTATTGAGTGGTGCCTATGCGCAGACCACAAACGCTGTTTACCCTGCTGGAACAAAGTATCACAGGCCTCTGAATTCACCCAATCAAAATTTATACCCTCGAAATTCTTCTCATGAAAAAGATCTGAATGGAGTTACTGTTGATTATTATTTTGCAGATAGTGTAAATGCTACGGGAAATCCAAACTCCGGGTTTTATTATTCTGATGCCTATGGAGCTACCGGAAATGAGCCATCATTTATGTGGGATATGAATTCAAACTATAAACTTTCAGCTCATGACACTTCATTTACTTATATTATTGTAGCATTTGATTCATTAGTTGATCCATTTGTAAATGGACTTACCTGGCCAAATGCAGCTTATGATTATTCAAATGTAACAGGTGTGACAATTGATTCTATTTTTATACAAGGAGGGCAACAAAATTTGTCAGGTATTGACGATACATTAATCTGTCAAATTATTAATGTTACCAATGCCGCTGGTAATTTGGGTGCTGCTGGTTATCCTGATACCACTACTCCTATACTTTTTTCTGATACTATGTATATTCCAGCAAGTAATTCCTTATCCCTTGCAAACACTGGTAATAATAACTGGTTATATTCTTCTTTTATTAATTTTAATAATACATCATCAACATTTCCCCACACTCTTCCTTCAGGTGTTAAAAAATATGCTGTTAGGTTAAAATATTATGGAGCAAAAGCTGATACATTCGGAGTACTTGCAGGTTATCCATGGGTTCAACATTGCGGAACCTCAACTGCTGCTGCTGCACTCTTAACTTCTTATGATACAATTGTGCCAAATAGTATGGCTTTTTATACAAGATTTGACTCATTAATACCGTCTGGTCATGGTTATCTTATTTATTACGATTGTAATAACTCAGGATCTTTTGATGCTGGTGATGGGTTATGGTACAATCAGGATTTTAGAGTTATTTCTTTCCTTGATTTGACAGGATCATTAGGCATTCTGGAAAACAAATCTTTAGGTATAAAATTATTCCAGAATATGCCTAATCCTTTCAATAATACTACTGACATTGCTTATCAATTAGGAAACAGAGCTAACGAAGTAACATTGAATGTGACTGACCTTGCGGGTAGAATTCTAACTTCTGTCAATGAAGGTGGAAAAGATGCAGGGAAATATAATATCACCTTAGATTCTAAAAACTTAGCTGCTGGTGTATATTTCTATACACTGACTGTTGATGGAACAAAGTTAACTAACAAGATGATTATTACGAAATAATAATTATCTCTAAAAAATAAAGCTTAAAAAGGCTCCTCGGAAACGGGAGCCTTTTTTTATTGGTGTAATTTTAAGTAGTTATGGCAAGCCACGCCATCAGCCCCATTCCAGTCTCAAGAGCCGTTTCATCAATGTCGAAAGTAGAGGTATGAACTGGTGATATGATTCCTCGTGCTTCATTCCTGACTCCGAGGCGATAAAAGCAGCCTGGAATTATTTGGGCATAAGATGCAAAGTCTTCGGCGGCAGTCCAGAGCGGAAGGGATTCCACATTTTCTTTTCCAAGAAATTCTTCGGCTTGATGACGTGCAGAGCGGGTGATATTTTCTTCATTAATCAAAACAGGATAGCCTTTCAGGATATTGAATTCGCAGGTGCCGCCCATGCTTTTTGCAAGTTCTTCGGCAAGAGTTTTCATTCGTTTGTGAGCTTCCATTCGCCATGTTTCATCGAAGGTGCGAAAGGTGCCTTCGAGCTTCACTTCATCGGGAATAACGTTGGTTGCGCCATTCCCAATAATTTTTCCAAAAGACAGAACCGAAGGCATGGAAGGGTTCGCATTGCGACTGACAATTTGCTGCAAAGCGATTATTAAATGAGAAGAAATCAGGACAGGATCAATCAACTGATGAGGCATGGCAGCATGACCGCCTTTGCCCTTGACGGTAACATAAATTTCATCGGCAGAAGCCATATAAATCCCTTCGCGAAAGCCCACTTTTCCGGCATCAATAAAGGGCATTACATGCTGCCCTATTATTCCATGAGGAGCAGGATTTTCAAGAACACCTTCCTTAATCATCATGGAAGCACCGCCCGGAATCCGCTCTTCGCCAGGCTGAAAAATCAACTTAATTGTTCCCTCAAATTCTCCTTTTAATTCATTAAGAATCTTTGCCGTTCCCAATAATGACGCAGTATGCACATCGTGTCCGCAGGCATGCATCACACCATTATTCTTGGAGCAATAATCCACTTTATTAGTTTCCAAAATCGGCAACGCATCCATGTCGGCGCGCAGGGCAATCATTTTTTTATCAGGATTCTTTCCTTCTATTAAAGCCACAATTCCAGTCTTGGCAACACCCGTTTTATGTGGAATATTTTGTTGCTTTAGAAATTCAGAAACATAAGCCGAAGTATTATATTCTTCAAAAGACAATTCAGGATTTTGATGAAGATGGCGGCGAATGGAAATTATCAAAGGAGAATTTTCCTTGGCAAGGGCTTTAATCTTTTCTTTTAGGGTATTCATTTCGATGGTATAAAGGGAATAAAGGTATATGGTATAAGGCTTGGAATGCGATTTATCTTATTGAAAATCTCAAAATTGAAGTTTGAAAGTGTCCTATGCAAGTTTAAAATCGTCAGCTTCAAGTTTGAATACCTTAACTTCAAGTTTAAATCTCTCGAATTCAAGTTTAAAATTGTCAGATTCAAGTTTGAATCTCTCAAATTCAAGTTTAGAATCGTCAGATTCAACCTTAAATCTGATAGATTTAACCTTAAATCTGTCAGATTTAAGGTTGAATCTGACGATTTTAAGAGCAATAATCGCCTCAAAAACCAGGTTAAATGAGCGTATAAGTAGTTTAAATTCATAGAGATACAGCTAAATTTCGACCATTCTGGTTAACGTCATTTGTTAAGAATCATCTTGATACCTACCAAAATGATGATTATCCCAAAGGCTTTCTTGACGACATCGGCGCTTAATGCAATGGCGAATTTTGATCCGAAATAACTTCCGAGAATAAATGTTGTAGCAAGGATTAATGCGACTTTTAAATCCATCGTCGTGATATGTCCGGATTTATAATAATTCATTACCGCCAATAATCCGATGGGCGGAAGCATCATGGCGAGGCTCGTGCCCTGTGCCTGATGCTGCGTGAAGCCCATGAAAAATACCAAAGCAGGCACGACAATTAAGCCGCCGCCGATGCCAATGAAGCCGCTGAACATGCCGGCTACAACGCCGATAAGGACGATAGTTAGGATTGTTGAAAGTTCCATTTTCATTAATTAAGGAATAAGGGTATAAAGGGTATATGGTATAAGGGTTTTGGACTTAATACTTGATACATAATACTTATTACTTTTAGAAATCCAGACCGAAAGAAAGATAGAAAATCGGCGGTGTCCGCGTATAATCTTCATAGCCCCAGGCATAATCTCCGCGGAGGAAATATCCAAACAATTTGCAGCGAAGGCCAACGCCATAACCCGCAACAATGGGCTGACGCTGAGACTCAAGAATAACGGTCAGGGCGGGACCATTGTTGATAGTCGTCTTGTTGATATTTGCCAATGAATCAAAAGGATTGGTGCCGGTCCAGGCAGTCCCGATGTCAAGGAAACCGATGATTTGGAAGTTTCTTAAAAAGTCTGATTTGATAGGGCGATTGGATAAATATTGGAAGATGGGAATGCGCATTTCGCTGTTGATAACCGCGAAACTATTTCCATTCCTGACATTCTGATCGAAGCCTCGCATATTGGTCGCTAAGGTCTGGTAGGCATAGTTTTGGGAGAGATCAATGTTGGTGGATTGATTGAATTTTGGAAATAAATTATTGTCAACACCACCGAGATAATAAATAAGTTTTTGCTGTCCAAACGAAGTGCTCCATGCAAAACGATTTGCCCAGATAATTTCGCGATGAACCTTAATATAGTGCCTGAAATCAAGCCCCACAACATACATCGTCGAAGTAGGAATGCCCTGCTGGCTAAGGATAGAGGCTATCGCAGTGTCCTGATGATACATCTGAGCGAAGATTTTGAAACGGGTGCCATTATATAAATTCAAGCCGGTACTGATGGTGTTATCAAAGATATATGCAGCATTGAGAATTCCCCAATGCTCGATGGTCGTGGGAACGGTCAGACTTGTTTCATCGGATGCCTGAAAAGCATTTCTATTGTTTCTATACGCCATCGAACCTTGAATGGAGGCGAGGTCGTTGAAGGGCCATTTCAGAGTGTATTCAACTTCATTGCTGTGGGTGCGGGTAGAATATCCATTGCCATTATCTGATGTTTGTCCGAGGCGATAATACGAAAGTTTTTTATCTAATCTGCTCTTGAGATTTTCATAACTCAACAGGTATTCATTGTTTGCCAAATCTCCCGAAAGACGCACACCACCTACAATGCGATAGTCTTCCATCAAATCAGAAATGCCCACTTTAATCACACCCAACAGACCCGGATCAAAAAAGACAGGGCTACCGGGATTAAAGGTCTGATACATAGGAGTCAGCGTGCTGTTATCAACTTGGGTAACGATGTAGTTAGGGCTAAAACCAAGATCGTAATTCCTTGCCTTGAAGATGGAAAGAAGCTCTGACTGCGACTTCTTGCCAAGGGTGTCCTCAGGCTTTGCAGCGGGCTTCGGAGTTATTACAGTTTTTTTAGGTTCTTCTTTTTTCTTCTCGAAAGGCTTGATGATATCGTTGTTGAAAATGTAATTATTGATGTCAATATAATTGGAATCACGTGGTTGTTTATTTTCAGGAGTAATTTTCACAGCAGGTATGGGAGGCTGGCTTTCTTTGTTTAAGGACGTATCGTTTTTATTGACAAGGATTCTTTCATAAGGTGTGTTCTGCAAGGTCTTCGGCTTGCCATCCCAGTTAGACATTGGTTCATTGTAAAGCCTGTATTTTCCATCCATGTAGATGATTTCCGTTTCCTTTTTGGTCCTGGAATTAACATCTTGTGAAAGAATATTCCTTGGCGAATTGGTTATAGGAAAAGAAGTAACCACATCCCGATAATGTTCAATAGTATCCACATAGCTGATAATGCTGTCCAGATGGGCAATATACTGATTGGTGATACCATTCTCATCGCTTAAATAGGCGATGTTAGAACTGTCATATTGATAAGGCTGGGATTCATTTGCCAAGGGTGAATTGGTCAATCTTTTAAGAACCTTAGACTTGGATTTAAAGTCGTATAAAAACAAATCTGTGGTTGCATTCACAGGAATAGCCGGAATTGTTTTATCCGGTTTTAAGGTATCATTTATTCTATCGGAAGCAAAAACAATTTGTGAGGAATGATTCACAAAACGAGGATTGAAATCATCATACAGATCATTTGTAATCTGCTGGTAGGTGCGGCTTCTGAGATTATAGACAAAGATATCGGATTGTCCTTTCATCACTCCTGCGAAAACAAGATTCTGCCCATCATCAGAGTATCCATAATCAGTAACTTTATCAAAGCCCAGGAGATTTGTATTGTCCAATTTCTTCGTTTCCATGTTATACATCGTGAGTTTCACCTGACCCTTGTATTCACGAATCATGGTTAATAATTTTCCGGTAGGGTGCCAGCAAAGGACAGGCATGGATTCATCATTAATCTGTGCTAAAGATTTGTAGCCATCCTTAAATAATTTCTTCTTACTGTTCTTCTGAAGATTGTACAGATAGACCTTATATTTTCCCATATCATTCCGAACAAAGGCGACATAATTTCCATCGGGACTGATCTTCATCTGACTGTAAGTCCTCAATTGCTTTGCCCTCAGTGCAAGGGGTTTTGACAATGGAAGTTCTTTGCCTTTATCTGAATTAAAGTATTTCTTCTGATAATATTCATACCAACTATCAGTCAAAGTTTTTAGTGAAGAGCCTAATACAAAGTTCATTCCGCCCTCAATATTTCTATTGATTCGGGTCATGTAAATAAGGTTTGAAATTGCAGATTCCCCATAGACATCCGCAATATATTTCCAGAGAGAATGACCTGCAATGACAGCATCCCTGCCCTGAAGCCGATTGAATTTCTTGTACCTGCCGGAGATGATTCCATCTCTCATTCTGTTATCAAGATCGGTATCCCAATTGTTCGCGATATAAGAAAACAATCCCTTGGAATACCATTCAGGAATGTTTAGCATAGCGGCATTCTGTAAGACATCTTTCACATCGCCGCCATACATGATTTGATTAAATAAAACATTTGCAATACCCTCCCGAACCTGCTCCCGAAGATGACGATGGTCTCCATCAAAATACAATAGAATCTTACTGCCCACAATCCGAGTAACGCCTCCCGTATTATTGACTTCATCGGTGGACAACCCGATATTGCTTTGCTTCATATCGCTCAAACGATTGAAGATGATGAATTGCAACCTTCCATCAAGATTATAATCATACAACTTCTGAATCTGCGCTAAGTCGTCATCAGCGATTCGACCTACATACATTGCTATTTCATTGCCGCCTTTATAGAAATAAGAATCGAAATTCTTGAACCGATAATAACTCCAGAAGAACTCATTATACTGCACTTTGTTCTTCCCGAAAGTCATCTGCGTCCCCTGGTAAAACTGCCCGAAGGAATTGGAATATCCCATGCAGAAAAGAAGTGCGATGAAGATAGATTTGGTAAGTATATTTTTTATATTGGTATTCATTGTGGGGTCTCTTTCGAGGTATAAAATATTCCTTTGGTATAAATCCTTTAAATAATGTTGCAAATTTAACGAAAAGTTTGAAAATAATATTTTGGTTCCGAAGTCATCCTAATCCCAATAAAAAGTATTTTAATAATTTTACCGCCTTGAAACTAATAATAACATCTTATGAATTTAAATGAATTAAATGCTATCTCCCCGATTGATGGGCGTTACCGTTCGCAGACGGAGGAACTTGCAAAGTATTTTTCTGAAAGTGCTTTGATAAAATACAGGGTGCGCGTGGAAGTGGAATATTTTATAGCCTTGTGCGAATTGCCGCTGGAGGAATTGAAGAACTTCGATAAGATTCATTTTCCTTCCCTGCGAAAGATTTATGAGGAATTTAATGAAGAAAATGCCCACAGGATAAAAGCTTTGGAGAAGATTACAAATCATGATGTGAAGGCTGTGGAATATTTTCTGAAAGAAGAATTTACAAAGCTGGGCTTGGAGGATTTTATGGAGTTTATTCATTTCGGATTGACATCACAGGATATAAATAATACTGCTACTCCCTTGCTTTTAAAAGAAGCTATTCAAGTAATTTATCGAAATGAAGTTCATCATCTGATAGCATTGCTTTATAAACTTTCAGATGATTGGGAGCAGGTCCCGATGCTTGCCAGAACCCACGGGCAGCCTGCTTCCCCGACTCGGTTGGGTAAGGAGATTAAAGTCTTTGTGGAAAGATTGACAGGTCAGAAATCCATGATGGGAAGCATTCCTTATTCCGCTAAATTCGGCGGGGCTACCGGCAACTTCAATGCTCATCATATTGCTTATCCAAACATTGATTGGAAGAAGTTTGCCAATGAATTTGTCGAAGGTAAATTGGGTTTGTCCCGCTCCAGAATCACTACGCAGATAGAGCCTTATGACAATCTCGCTGCCCTGTTCGATAACATGAAAAGAATCAACACCATCCTCATGGATTTGAATCGTGATATGTGGACTTATATCTCAATGGATTATTTCAAACAGACTATCAAGAAGGATGAAGTCGGTTCCTCTGCCATGCCTCATAAAGTGAACCCTATTGACTTCGAAAACTCGGAAGGAAATCTCGGTATTGCGAATGCATTGTTTGAGCATTTCTCTGCCAAACTTCCTATCTCAAGGTTGCAGAGAGACCTTACTGATTCAACTGTTTTGAGGAATATCGGTGTGCCGATGGCGCATACTTTGATTGCTATAAAATCATTGATGAAGGGCTTGAACAAACTGCAATTAAATCAGGATGCCATCAATGCCGACTTAGAAAATAATTGGGCTGTCGTTACCGAAGGCATCCAGACTATTCTTCGAAAGAATGGCTACCCGGCTCCTTTTGAAGAGCTTAAAAACCTTAGTCGCACCAATGGAAAAATCGGCAAGGCAGAGATTCATCAATTCATTGACAAATTGGATATTGATGAAAAGGTTCGGGAATTATTAAAGACTATTACGCCGTTTAATTACACGGGGATTTGAACGAGTTATGAAGTATGAGTTATGAGTTTTAAGATGACTCATAAACATACTTCATAACTCATAACTCTTTCACAAACTTCCCTCTCACGCTTCCTTCCTGCCCTTTTATCTCATAGAAATAAATTCCTTCACTCCACTTCGAGACATCAATGGTTGTGTTGATTCCAGTGCTATTTTGCTGATAGATTTTATTCCCAAGAACATCTTCAATTGACAATTGAGAATTGACAATTGTCATTGAGGAT
>Ga0206816_1279_pt1 | contig 9904 bp, 9 predicted proteins | sample Alteio_BWOrgCont_88_FD_152866 | JGI IMG/M metagenome (GOLD analysis project Ga0206816, IMG submission 152866) | Enriched cells from forest soil in Barre Woods Harvard Forest LTER site, Petersham, Massachusetts, United States -... | ecosystem: Environmental > Terrestrial > Soil > Temperate forest > O... | reverse complement strand
ATATGGTGTTTATTATGTCACCGGTTTACCAGGCGAACTTGAGGCCGCCGCGGACGGTCTGCTCGAAGTAGCTCTGCTGGCCGGCCTGCACGTCGTAGTCGGCGAAGATGGTCATGCGGTTGCGCACGGTCACGTTCAGGCCGATGCCGACCAGTGCGGCGTCGCGCTCGGGGTTGGCGGTCTGCACGCTGAACGGGGCGAGCCCCGAGCCGGCAAACGAGGCGCTGATGCCGCGGCTGTCGTCGAGGAACTCATGCTGCCATTCCGCGCGCGCCTCGGCGGCGAACGAGACTTCCTTGCCGATCTGCTTGTGGTAGGCGATGCGGAAGCCCAGGCGCGAGCGCAGGGAATCCACGTCCTGGCTGCCCACGGCGAGGTTCGTCGCGGTTGCACCGGTTTCGGTGAAGCCGTCCACGCCGAGATGAACGTATTGCAACCCGAGGATCGGGCCCGCGGTCCACGATTGGTTCAGGTTGAAGTCGTAGCCGCCGTCGATGTTCACGGCAAACTGGTCGCTGCTCGTGCTGCCAATGGCCGCGCCGTTAAAGCCGGGGAAGAGGACGACGCGCGTGGTGTCGTAGTCGTTGCGGGTGTAGGTGGCAAGGCCGTTGCCGTACCATCCGCCGTTATGATACCCGGCATAGAGGCCGCCGCCGAGGGAATCGATGTTGGCCTGGCTGCCCTGGGCGTCGAGGTCCGCGGAGGTGTGCTGGTAGCTGAACAGGGTGCCCACGACCCAGTGGTCGTTGACCTTGCCGTCCAGGCCGAGCACGAGGCCAGCGGTGGTGAACTTGGCGCTCTGCAGACCCTGTTGCGCATCGATGTTCGCATGGGTCACGTCGCCGCTGGCGAAGAAGCCCCAGCGCTTTTCCGGCGGGTTGGTTTGAATGACGCCCTTGTTGTCCTTCGCGTCCTTGTCGAACCCGGCGGTGGTGGTGTCGCCGCCGATGCCGGTGGTGTCGATGTTCTCGCTGCCGTCGCGCAGGTTGTTCAGGCGCTCGTCGATCTGGAGGCTGTTGAAGTTCGCACCGGAGAGGGCGATGTCGCTGAAGATCTCGAATTTCTCCGGCGAGAGCTGGTTGAGGGCCATCGGCACGTTGCCGCTCTGGTCGATCGCGTCGAGCAGGTTGAAGAGCGGGGTGCCCGGAGCGGGGTTGAAGGTGAGGCTGTCCAGATCCGCGCCGATGGCCGCCTCGTTCGGTGTCCGCGCCTGGAGCTGGTAGGAGGTGAGATGCCCGTCCACGATCGCCGGGTCGATGTTAATGGTATCACCGCGGAGGGTGAATGTCACGACGGTCGGTACTCCCGAATTCACGCCCTGCGCCGCGAGCGACGCGTTCAGGCCGGGGAGCATTGTGGCGGGCACGCCGCTCAAGTTCAGGTTTACCACGTTCCCCGTGCCGGCCACCGAGATCTTGCCGGTCACGGACGAGTGGCCCCACAGGTTCAGCGTGTTGGCATTGCCGCTGATGTAGATCGCCGGATCAGAGCCGTATGCCGCGATCTTGCCCCAGTTGTTGACGGTGTTGTTTGAAGCGTCAACGTAAACCGCGTAAGCCGAGGCGGACGTGACGGTGCCCCAGTTGTTCAACAGAAAATTACCGCCGCTGCTGTAAACAGTTTCATCGATTGACGCGGAGATCGTGCCCCAGTTGTTCAGGGTGAAGTAAGCGCCCTCACTGTAAACGCCATAATCCGCTCCTGCTGTTGCGATTATCTTGCCCCAGTTGTTGAGGATGTTCCTTGTTCCGTCCTCGTAAACCGGGTCATACGGGGCCGATATCGTGCCCCAGTTGTTGGTGATGTTGCCGGTTCCATACATAAAGAGGCTATAATACTCCGCACAGTAAATTGTCCCCCAGTTGTTCGTGATGTTGTTTGAGCCCGCAATATAAACAGGGGCATAATACCCCGAGTACACCGTTCCCCAGTTGTTGAATGTGTTGTTTGTGCCGGGAACGTAAATTGTGTAATAAGTGGTGGAAGTCGGAGTTGAAAGCAATCCCCAGTTGTTGAAGGTGTTGTTTGCTCCGCCAAGGTAAACCGCGTAATAACCGCTGGCACCCGTGGCCGATACCGTGCCCCAGTTGTTAAAAACGTTATTATTCCCCTCGATATCGACCGTGTAATACGGCGAGGTTATCGCTCCCCAATTGTTCATGGTGTTGCCATTACTGGTCACGTAGAGGGCTTCATCGGTAGTGCCGATGAGCGAGCCGTAATTGTTCAGCGTATCGCCGGGCTCCTCCAATTCGATCGTGTAGCTGCTGGAACTGGCCGTGCTCCCCTTATCCAAGGTGATGATATTGTAGCCATTGGCGGACAAATACACGGGAATTGATCCCTGGCTCAGGGGCCCGAGATTCATCGTGCTGTTGCCCACGATGATGTAGCCGCCGCCCGGGGAGGCGCCGACATTCGTCCAGTTATTTGGCGGGGTCGCCTGGGTTTTTCCGGTGAAGCACGCCATGACGGCGAGTGCGGTGAGAGCGATCAGGTTCTTCAGGATGGATTTTTTCATGTGCGACTTCCTTGTTTGGATGATCTGGTGCGGGTGGAGATGTATTAAAATGTTTTTTAAACAACCAACCAGTGCGGTTACAGCCCGTTGGGCAGGCTTGCCCCGTTCTAGCCGAATGGGGAATACTGTCAAGCAATGCGTTGAACAGCACATATTTGCATGCGACTGCAGTCAGCAGAATACCTAAGGCGCGGATGCCGGTGCTGTGAGCAGGGGACAGCGCCCCTGCCGCCATGGGACTTACGGCGAGGCAGCCGTCATTGATGTTGGATTTTGCAAAATCAAGAGGAATGCATAGGACTGGACAGGGGTGGAAACGTGGGCAAGATTCGAGACGGCCTTTTGCAAATGGATGCAATCATGAAAACCCGGGTATTGCCGGTCGCGTTTGCGGCCTTTTCTTTTTCAATCATCCTCCACGCCCCGCGGGCGCAGGGGCAGACGCTTTTGTCGGGCTCGTCGGGGCTGGCACCGCTGCCGCCGATGGCGCCGCCGTCGGCAACGCTTTTGCCGGGCCCGTCGGGCCTGAGGCCGATGGCACCGTCGACGACGACCAGCTTGGGAAACCCGGAGATGGCGGCGACGCGGCAATTGACGATGGGGGTGTGGCATTTCGCGGGGGCGAAGTGGTCGAACGACGTGGTGTTCAATCGGGACGGGACATTGACGATCCTGAACGCGCGCGGCGCGGGGCAAATCCATTGGAAGATCGCGGGAAACAAAGTGGTGATCGCCTTCGGACCCCACAAGCTGGCGCTGTTGCTGCCGCTCGCTCCCGGCGGGACGACGAAGGGGGAGGACTCATCCGGCCAGCTTTTCGCCGCGACATGGTCGAACGGGCCGACACCGATCGCGGCGGCGACGCCACCGCCATCGCGCACGTCAAGGACGCAGCAGCAGCCCGCCGCGCCGAGCGCGCCGGCCTCGCAGGGAAGTTCCGCGAGCGGGCAAAGTTATTTCGGGAGCACGCAGGAGCGCACCACGACCACGCAGGATATACCGGGGTCGCCTGCGCAGTAAGGCGGAGAGAAACCACGAAGGACACGAAGAGCACGAAGTTAGGAAAGTTCTAGTGCTTTTTCGCGGCGTCGATGGCTTGGGTTTCCTCGTCGGCACTGCGACATAGGGGAGTTTTTCGAAACCGAACAGCAGGATTTTCACGCTGCGACCGCAATCATCCGGTTTTTTGCTTCTTCCAGGAAGGCGATCACCTGCGCGCGCTTGACGGTCGGGAATCCCTCGAGGAAGTCATCGATGGATTCGCCGCCCTCGATGTAATCGATCAGCGTCTGCACGGGCACGCGGGTTCCCGCGAAGACATGCGCGCCTCCCATCACATCCGGCGAGGAGCTGATGATTTTCTTCCGCATGGAAAGAGTATCATCGCAAACAAATGTGAATTCAAGCTTGGTCTCGGCTACCGAAGTGAATGAAATTGAATGTTCTGCGTATCACTACCCGCCATTCAACAGCATGTCCCGATTCCAGACGACGCGGGGCTCGCCATGACCAAGCGGGAAGGTGTGTTTCAATTTGAGTTCCGAGACGGGGATTTTGAGCGAACCGCCGATGGAGAAAAGCCGGACGTGATAGAAGTAATGGCAGTTCGCGTCGCTGCCCATGTAGGCGATGTGGTCGGTGGTGTCGGCGTGCGCCTGCTTGGCGAGGAGTGGCGGAGTCGTCCTTTTTGCGAGGAAGCTATGGAAGGCGCAACCGGAAAGGAGCGATGCCGCAGCGGCAAGCACGAGGATTCTCGGAAATGCGGACATGGGCGGGGATTATGGGTGAGGGTTAGAGCTTTGGAAATACGGAAATGGGTGTTTAACAAGTTGGCGAGAGGTCACGCGCCGCTTTGCGTTGAGAGGTCCCTCGACTTCGCTCTGCTCCGCTCGGGATGACACGCTATTGTGAGCTTTGTTGCGTTAGGAAGCGCTGTTTGCATGACGATCAGGGTTGACCATTGGCGGGAGGGGCGGTCATTTAGCGGGGTGATTTTCTTGTCGTGATGAAGGACGCAGACGCAAAATCGAAACAGCCGCCGGGGCCGGACGGGGGGCGGTTCAAGGTGCCGCGGTTGCGGCTGAGTGGGGACCGGCTGGAGTTTTTGACGGGGCTCAAAAAGAAATACGGGGACTTCGTTTATTTCAATGTGGCGTTCGAGCACGTGTATCTCGTGAGCGACCCGGAGTTGATCCGCGAGGTGCTCATTACCAATCACAAAAATTTTCTCAAGGGTCGCGGGCTCGAAAGAGTGAAGCGGCTGCTGGGCGACGGGCTGCTCACGAGCGAGAAGGAGCACCATTTGCGCCAGCGCAGGATGATGCAGCCGGCGTTTCACCGCGAGAGGATCGCGGCGTTTGCGAGGACGATGGTGGAGGAGGCGGGGCGGACGATGGAATCGTGGCGCGAGGGGGCGGAGATGGATATTTCGAAGGAGATGGGACTGCTGACGCTGCGGATCGTGGGGAAGACGCTTTTCGGGTCGGAAGTGGATGCGGTGGCGCGGGAGGTGAGCGCGTCGATCACGGCGTTGATGGAATCGTTTTACATCATGATGCTCCCCTTCCCTTGGCTGATCGAGCGGCTCCCCTTCCCTCCCCTGCAACGGATGCGGGCGGGACGAAAAAAGCTGGATGAGATTGTTTACGGGCTGATCGATTCGCGGCGGAAATCGCACACGGACGGGCATTACGGGGATGATTTGCTGGGGATGCTGCTGGAGGCGCAGGACACGGAGGGCGACGGCACGGGGATGAGCGACGCGCAGGTGCGCGACGAGGCGATGACGATTTTCATCGCGGGACACGAGACGACGGCGAATGCGATGAGCTGGACATGGCTTCTGCTGGCGCAGCATCCGGAGGTGGAGCGGAAGTTGCACGAGGAACTGGACCGCGTGCTGCAAGGGCGTGCGCCGGTGGCGGCGGATTACCCGGCGCTCGCCTATACGGAGAAGGTGGTGACGGAATCGATGCGGCTGTATCCGCCCGCGTGGATCATCGCGCGGCGGGCGATAGAAGAGCAGCGGCTGGGTGATTACGTTGTGAAACAACGCGGGCTGGTGATGATGAGCCAGTGGGTGATGCACCGGGACGCGCGGTTTTTCGCGGAGCCGCTGAAGTTCGACCCGGAGCGGTGGACGGCGGAGTTCAAGGCGGCGCTGCCGAAGTATGCGTACTTTCCATTCGGCGGCGGCCCGAGGCAGTGCATCGGGGAAGGGTTTGCGTGGATGGAGCTGGTGCTGCTCGTGGCGGCGATTGCGCAGCGGTGGAGGATGGAATTGGTGACGGGGCAGGAGGTTGAGCCGGAGCCGGTAGTGACGTTGAGACCGAGGAATGGCGTCCGTGTGATTTTGCGGCAGAGATAGCCAATGACGAATTTTCAAATGACGAAAGAAATCCGAATGACCGAAGCACGAAGTTGCGCGGGATTTACAGGAACCGCGTACGCCACCCGAAACATGCTTGCGAAAGCTACCCCATGTCCAAACATGCGGCATCCAGCGAATCCACAAATGCTCTCAATTCATTGGCGTTGTTGCCAAAAGCGTAGAATTCGCCGCCTGCGCCAAGTATGATTGCATAGCTGTCGTTACCGTGAACCGTGAAATCAAAGGGCTTCCACAGCACTGGAAGAACTTCAATTTTTTTACGAGTTGTTTCACTACTTTCCCCAACAGCGGACACATCTGCCGCGCCCATGGCGGCGTTCCAATATCCAATAGAAACGAGAAACTCGGAAATGAGCCGCCCCTCTTCCACCCAGGCACCATAAGTTCCATTCTCCAAATAGCGTTGATACACCATGACTTCGCCATTTCCATCCGATGCCAGATAACCCCAAATCACAACCCCTTGATTTTCCTCGGCGAAAGCCACAAAACCATTCTCGTCCACGCTGAGTTTAACCGGGTTCAGAAGACGGTTATGGGCTTGATTGAGCTTTGCTGCTCCCGCGAATTCATAAACAAATCGCAGGGATTCGGGAATCGATTCCTTTGCAATGCCACAGTCTGTGAAATCAAAGCCGACCACCGGATCGCGGGTGACCAGATTGACCAGTTTTCGATATTCGGTCCGCATATCCATCGCAAGAAGTGAATGGATTGCTCTATTTAAAATTTGAATTGCACGCCAATCGACGGATTTTCATTCATCTCGGCGTCGCGCCGCATCGCCTCGGCGAGGCCGTCGTCCTCATCGTGAAGGACGGGGGACAATGATTCCAGCAGTTGCGTCGCGAGCATCGCCCTCTGGATTTCGGGCAAATCCAGCGCGAGTTTTCCAACCTGATCGATGGTGGCCATGCGTGTGATCATAATGCGGTCTTCAGCGGCGGGCAAGATGGCAAATAACGAAGCCCGAAAGAATGACCGATCTCGAAACGGCGGGTGATTTACGGGGCTGGGTAGCGCACGCGGCCGCGTGCGCTACCCAGAGCCTGATTGCCACGTTGAAAATTACTGCGCCGTCGAATTCACCGAGCCATCGGTGAACCGTGTGCAAATTTCCGCGCCCTTGCGCACCGCTTTTGCCGAGCGGATCACTTTTCCCTTCTCGTCGGTGGTGATCGTGTAGCCGCGGCGCAGTGTAGCCTCGGGCGTGAGCACGTCGAGCAGGCTCTTCGCCTTGAGCAGCCGGTGTTTTTCGTGCTCGATGCGCGCGGCAAGCCGCTCGCCCACCGCATGCAGCAACTGCGAAATCTGCTGCCGTTTCAGGCGCACGGCCTGGTCGGGCCGGTGCTGGCGTAACGCGCCGAGCAGGTGCGCCACGCGCTGCCTTGAATCGGAAACCGCGGTCGCCGCCAGGCGCTGCAAAGTTTCCTCGCAATAGTCCACCTGCTGGCTCCATTCCGTAAGTCGCGATCCCACTTCACGGAAAAGCACACCGCGCTGGATGAACGTGAGGCGCTCGCGCTGTTTTTCGAGCGTGGAGGAGAGGCACCGCGAGATGCGCTGGCGCATCTGTTCCATGTGCCGCAGGAGCGTTTCCGAGTCGGGCGCGATCAATTCCGCCGCGGCGCTCGGCGTGGGCGCGCGCAAATCCGCGGTGAAATCCGCGATGGTGAAATCGATCTCGTGCCCCACGGCGGATACCACCGGGATCGCCGAGGCAAAAATCGCCCAGGCAACGATCTCCTCGTTGAACGCCCACAAATCCTCCGCGCTCCCCCCGCCCCGGCACACGACGATGATTTCGGGCGCGGGCAGCCCGTTTTTTGCGTGGTCGTTGAACTCGGCAATGGCGGCCGCGATTTCCGCCGCCGCCCCATCGCCCTGCACCCGCACGGGATTGATGACGATATGAATCCACGGCGCGCGCCGTTCGAGAATGTTGAGCATGTCGCGAATCGCCGCGCCGGTGGGCGAGGTGACGATGCCGATCACGCGCGGGAACGCGGGAAGCGTCCTTTTCCGCGCGCCGTCAAAAAGCCCCTCGGCCTCGAGTTTCTTTTTCAGCGCCTCGAACTTCGCCTGCAACAGGCCCGCGCCCGCGGCCTGCACGAGGTTCACGTTGAGCTGGTACTGCCCGCGCGCCTCGTAAACCGTGAGCATCCCGCGCACCTGCACCTGCATCCCGTCGGCGAGCGACGGTTGTTGCGCGATCTGGGCGGAGCGGTGGAAACGCACGCACGCGAGCTGGCATTTCTCGTCCTTGAGCGTGAAATACTGGTGGCCGGAGGGTTGCTTCCGGTAGTTGCTGATCTCCCCCTGCACCCACACCTGCCCGATTTCCGTTTCGAGAAACGAACGGATCGAGCGCGTGATCTCGGTGACCGTGAGCACTTGCGGGGCGGCGGGGAAAAGTTCGTCCATCGATTTAAGATTTAAAGGTTTAAGCAGTAATGACGAACGACGAAGGAGTTTCAAGCCGAACGTCTTTTTCGGGCTTCGGGCTTTGGTCATTCATTCGGATTTCGTCATTCGTCATTTCCCCAGCGGCTTATAAAAACGCAAACCGAGTATATCGCTTCCCAAGTCCTTGAGCGGATAAACGCCCTTCATCCCTCCATAACCCGGATCGCGGATGAGATAATCCCACCCGTCCTTGCCGGCAATCACAACAAAATGGGTGATGCCGCCCGGTAATTTCAATTTCACGATCACCGGGTTGCCGCGCGCGAGATTGGAATCAATGAGGTAATACGAGGGCAGGTCCTCGTAGATGTGTTTTACGCGGCCGGGCGCGATCTCGGCGGCTTTCTCCCAATACACCCAGCCCTCGGGCGTGTAACCGCCGTTGGTGTCCAGGAACCAGTTCAACCGCTGCGGATCGGTATCGATGCCGTAATACTGGAAAATCATCGCGATGGAAGTGATCGCGCAACCCTCACCGCCGATGGTGCCGGGCGTGGCCGCAAGGTAATCGCCCGCCCATTTTTCATCACCCTGGAAGAGCTGCGGGACGGGAAGCTCGACCCTGTGGAAAAAATAACGGCCGCCCGAGGGGGCGATTTTCCCCCTCGAAGTCCAGTGCAGGACGAGCAGCGAGATCGCGATGACCGCCAGCGCGACCAGCGAAATGGCCGAGAGGATGGCGATTTTTTTACGCGGGTTCATGGGCGAGTGAGCGAATACATGGCGGTTATTGGACCGATTCTGGATACTGGATTCTGGATACTGGATGAAGACAACCTGCCGCGAACGCTTTTATCCAGTATCAAGCATCCAGTATCCAGCATCGGTCGCTTCCAAACTAGGCGCGAAATCATCATCACAGCACCCGGAAGATAATCTTCCCGTCGCGCCCGCCCTGCTGCGCGCGGAGGATGGCCTCCTTCGCGTCGCGGATGGGATATTCGCGTTCCACCTTCGCCTTCAGCAGGCCCCGCGAGGCCATCGAAAACAGGTGTTTAAACATCTCCTGGCGGGCGGCTGGCGGCGATTCCTCGTACCATTTCGTCACCCAGAAACCGCGGAACCGGAGGTCCTTGAAAATGAGCAAGCCGTTCGGGATGCTCACGGGGCGCATCGCCATGGCTCCGAAGGTGACGTGCGTGCCGTGCGCCGCGAGGGCGTTGGCGACGTGGAGGGCGCTTTCGCCGCCCACGGAATTCAGGCCGAGTTTGATTTTCGCGCCGCCGGTGCGGGCGGGGATTTCCTTGCGGAAATCCGCGTCGTCGGTGAGCACCACGTCCGCGCCCGCGGCCTCGAGCTCGGCGATCAATTCCTTGCGCCGCACGATGTTCACGGTGTGGAGGCCGAGTTCCTTCGCGATCTGGATCACCGCGCGGCCCACGCCGGAATTCGCGGCGTTTTGCGCCACCCAGTCGCCCGGCTTCAATTCCACGAAATCATGCAGGATACGCCATGCGGTGGCGGGATTGATCTTCAGCATCGCGGCCTGCGCGGGGTCGATCCCCTCGGGCACGGCCACCACCCCG
>Ga0206816_1274_pt2 | contig 9939 bp, 8 predicted proteins | sample Alteio_BWOrgCont_88_FD_152866 | JGI IMG/M metagenome (GOLD analysis project Ga0206816, IMG submission 152866) | Enriched cells from forest soil in Barre Woods Harvard Forest LTER site, Petersham, Massachusetts, United States -... | ecosystem: Environmental > Terrestrial > Soil > Temperate forest > O... | reverse complement strand
GTTATTATGAATAACCAACATCCATACGTTTCTGAGCTGCGAACGGCCGTAGCACGCCTTGCAAAAAAGCTGCGCAAAGAATCGATAACTGCGCAACATTTATCGCTAACAGAGCGCTCAACCATCGGGCTACTTTATCAATACCGGGAACTATTGCCTAGCGAACTGGCGGCAATGGAAAAAATAACCACACAATCCATGTCGCAAATAGTAAATCATTTGCAGCGGTTGGGTTATATTACCAGGACCGCGTCGGAAACAGACAAGCGGAAGGTGCTGATATCGCTTACACCCCTCGGCGAAAAGGTGTTGTTACAAGTGCGTAATGAACGCGATGAATGGCTAACCAAGGCAATTGAACAAACCTGCAGCAAAGAGGAACAAGAACTGCTAAAACAAGTGATCGGGCCGCTAAAGAAAATTATTGAGTTTGAATAAATTTATCCGTGTAATCAAATTAAAATATCGGTGTAATCAGTAACACCAAAGAATCAAAATAATGACAATAACAACATTCAGAGCATTTAAGAGCAGAAATTATAGATTATTCTTTATGGGGCAGTCGGCCTCGCTGATTGGAACGTGGATGCAAAAAACGGCAGTAAGCTGGGTTATTTACTCACTTACCCATTCGACATTTATGCTGGGGCTAACATTGTTTGCCAGCCAGTTCCCGTCGTTCCTGTTTTCGTTGATGGGGGGCGTAGTGTCTGACCGGTATAACCGTTTCCGGGTATTATTAACTACGCAGGTAGCGTCTATGATACAAGCCACGTTACTGGCCATTTTGGTGTTTTCCAATCATTACGAAGTGTGGGAGATATTGTGTTTGAGCGTACTGTTGGGCGTTATTAATGCGTTTGATGTGCCGGCACGACAGGCCCTTGTGTACGAAATGGTGGATGATAAAAACGACCTGCCAAATGCGCTTGCACTTAACTCGTCCATGGTTAATTTGTCAAGATTGATCGGCCCGGCTATTGCCGGTATTGTTTTGGAAACCCTGGGCGACGGCACCTGTTTTTTGTTAAACGCCATTAGTTTTTTAGCGGTTATTGGTTCGTTATTGATGATGCGGTTGCCCAAATATGTTAAAAAGGATCATACAAAAAATGTATTTGCCGAGTTGCGGGAAGGGTTTAGTTATATCAAACGTACGCCATCCATCCGGTTTGTTATTGTTATGTTGGGGTTGATAAGCTTATTGGTACTCCCATTCAGCACATTGATTCCCTATTACGCTAAAGATGTTTTTAAAGGAACAGCATCTACATTTGGTATTATAGACAGTTTTATCGGGCTTGGAGCATTCTCCGGCGCGATATTTTTAGCATCGCAAAAAACCGGTGCCGATCTGCGGAAAATATTATTTATAAATACGCTGGTATTTGGTACGGGCCTTATCCTGTTTTCGCACGAAAGCAGCTACCCGCTGGCGCTGATATTTGTAACCATAGCCGGTTTTGGCATGATGTCGCAAATTACGGTGAGCAATACGCTGATACAAACCACCGTTGCCCCTAATATGCGGGGGCGGGTGATCAGCTTTTACGCAATGGCATTTTTTGGAATGCAACCCCTGGGCGGATTATTGGTAGGTTCCATATCTAAGTGGATAGGCGTTACTGACACCCTGCTTGGCGAAGGTATAGCAGCGCTGTTAATAGGATGCCTGCACTGGCGCTACTTGCACCGCGAAAAGTTAAGGGCTCAACAAGCAACGACAATGGCGTATGAGGAGTTGCACCCGGCTTGATTTGTCGTTAGCCTGTAGTTCTAAGTCTTGATTCTGTAGTAGTTAGCCTTGGGCCTTATTTATAAATTTCGTTCAAAACCCCCGCCAACCGTATCCCGGCTTTTTCAATACGACTTTTGACGATGCGGATATGGTCCTGGTAGTATTTTTCATCAAAGGTGGGGTTTTCTGCCGCCTCTTTATATAGGATTGTAGTTATCTGGTACGACTCCCAAAGCCATAGCACTACAGTGTCGCTTTGCCATTTGGCAATTTGCGCGGGTGTGGCATCGTCAAACTTGGCCGCCAGGTCTTTATAGTTTATTTTTTGATGCTCCAGCAGACCGCTATCCCAAAGGCTGTGCAGGTTGGTGCCGCCGTTCATAAAGGTAACGCCTGTGGCATTGCCGCCTTTGTCCTCAATGCGGCTTACATGCATCGGTTGGTGGGCATCCCCAACAAAATGTATTAACAACTCAAGCGCGAATTCTTTTTTTGATTTACCGGTGTTTGGATCCTTTAACTCGTTTATACAGCTTAATATGCCGGTATAAACATTCCCGGTATGGCTGTTTTTTATATAGGCCACAAACTCGTCAAAAGTAAAACCCAGCGGGATATTCAAATAATGAAGGTCCTTTGTGCCGGCATACGCAGGATCGGAGCGTAGGTCATCGGCATAACTGGCTACATCAGCCATGGTTTTGCGGCCAAGCAGGTTTTTAACCGCAGCCTGCGCATTGGGCGTGAGGTGATTTTGGGCGATATTGGCTACGGCGTAATGGCCTTCGTATCCCCAGGATATTAAAACCAGCGATAAAGCCAGGCCAACGACAAGTGATGCATATTTCTTCATAAGCTATAAAATTACGGCAAATTATCGCAGCATTTCCAAATCTTTTTATACGATAAAAACGTAACAATAAAATAACACCACAAAACATTAAAAATTATTGGATTAAACTATATTTGTATTCATCAGATGATAAGATGCCGACACTACAGAGAAGATCGCTTGCAGTAGAAGTAGCGACACAATTGCAGGAGCAAATTTTAAAGGGAGTATACACCGTTAACCAAAAGTTGCCAATAGAGCAAAAACTGATGGACCGTTTCGGTGTTGGCCGTTCAACTATCCGCGAGGCGGTGAAAATACTGGTCAACTCGGGCTACTTACGGGTGCAACAGGGGTTGGGTACGTTTGTAGAGGATAACTCGGGCGTAAACGAAACCATGTTTCAACGATTAAAGCGGGCCGAAAAAAGCGAGATGGACGAGGTGCGCCTTTTGCTTGAAATGAAAATAGCCGAACGCGCTGCCACCAACCGCACCGGCAATGATATCTCTAAAATGGAACATGCCATGGCTAAGCGCACCAAAGCCGCCGAAGCCAATTTGCCCGAGGAATATATAGAAGCTCATATTAACTTTTACATCGCCATGGCTGAAGCCTCGCGCAATAAGTTACTGGCCGAACTGTTCCGGTCGTTTACCAAGGAGTTAAAAGCCGAACTGCTTAATCAATACAACGATACCGGTATATTAAACAAATCAGCGGATCTGCACCATAAACTGTTAGACAGCATTATCCGGCAGGACCCATCACGCGCCTGGTATTGGAGCGGGAAGATAACGGGGCAGGCGATTTAGAGATCAAAGGTCAGATGATACAATGATTGGCGATCTATCGGCTTTCAGGCGGGCTGCGGAATAGGATAAAACCAAACCACACAGCAAAAATGAGGCAAAGAACAGCTATCCACCAAATGTTGTATAACAAGTTGGTGTCAATAATCGCTTTAAGCAAGGCCAGCGTTACAATAAAGAAGTGCGTGAAATTTGCCAACGCTATTGGCCGGTTATAAATGCCGCCAATTATAGCTCCTTTTGCCATCCAGTTAAGCATGGCGAACGAGAAATACAGCGCCCCCACTACCTGCAACAACAGTTGAAAAGGCTTTGAAGTGCTAATGCCCGATACTTCGGCAATCTCACGCGGGAAGAAAGTGAGCGCAATGCCCAAAATAGCCAGGAATATTGCGCTGACCGTCATAATAAATTTGGTATTCATACAGCTAAAGGAAGGTTATTTGCAGATTTGGCAACCTTCAAAAAGTTGTCAATTTTAAACAGGATAATTTATATTTGTAACCCGCTTCGGGATGTAGCGTAGCCCGGTATCGCGCCAGCATGGGGTGCTGGAGGTCGGAAGTTCGAATCTTCTCATCCCGACATACAAGCTCCAAAGCCTTCAGCTATCGGTCTGAAGGCTTTTTTATGCCCGGTATCGCGCGCGACTGGTTTAAATTCGAATCTTCTCATAACCGTCGGGCTGTATTTAAACAAATTATAACATGTTGTGTTAAAGTTGCATATCATATATAGCTGTTGTATTTTATGTTTTCTTAAACATATTTATATTTGTTTTCGTAAACCTCTTTGCCACTATAAACAATAAAGTTTTATAAATAATTATATTATAAAGACCAGCAGCGCTTCATAGCCTTATGCTATTAAGCCACCAGTCAAAATTATCTGCCAAGTATAAAGACTATACATCCATGCATAAAACTTTGATAAGCCGGGCTAAGCACTTGTTATTTGCTTTCTTAATTGCGCTGGCACCTTGGTACCGGGATGTATACGCGCAGCAAAATGTTAAATTTACACATATTACAACCGAAGACGGGCTTTCGCAAAATACAGCATTTTGTATTTTAAAAGATAAGTATGGTTTAATATGGTTTGGCACCGAAGACGGGCTGGATAAATATGACGGTTATCATTTTACGGTTTACCGTAACAAGGTAAATGACAAGAGCAGTATAGTTGGGAACAGCATAACTTCCCTGTTGCAGGACAAAGCAGGCAATTTATGGGTCGGCACTAAAGAAGGATTGAGCAGGTATAACCGCGCAAACGATACGTTTATTAATTATTGTAATGACCCCGCTAATCCAAACACATTAAGCCATAACAGTGTCAATACAATCCAGGAAGATCATAATGGGGATTTATGGGTAGGCACTTATACGGGCCTTAATGCGCTAAACCCCAAAACCAATAAAATAACCCGCTATTTAGCTGATAATAAACTTGGAAGCTTAAGTAATTCCCAAATAAATTGTATCCAGACAGATAACAGACAGCATTTATGGGTAGGCACAAATAACGGCCTGGATCTTTTTAATAGCCAAACGCATCAATTTACCGTCTACCTGCACAATGACCGGGATGTGCAAACCATTGCCAGTAACTCTATTAAAGCACTTGCAGAGGGCGAAAACGGAAACATTTGGGTGGGGACCGATGATAAAGGATTGGATAAACTGGAAACGGAAACAGGCGTGTTTCAGCATCATATAAATAATCCGGAGGATGCTTTAAGTTTAAGCCACAATGGTATTTATACGGTTACACCGATAGGAAACGGCAATTTATGGGTAGGCACCGAGCATGGGCTTGATTATTACAATAGCCATAATAATACTTTTACAACATATAACAACAGACCCGATGATAATATGAGTTTAAGCGGGGCTTCTGTAAGGGCGGTTTTCGTTGATGATTTAGGAATATTGTGGGTATCTACCTATTCGGGCGGGATAAGTAAATATGATAAAAACTTGCCGTTATTTAAGTTGTACCGTTACCAGAGTGGTGATAAACAGGGGTTATCCGGCAAAATTGTAACGGCACTTGCTGATGCTGGCAACGGCGATGTTTGGGTTGGTACCGATGGTGCCGGGCTTAATTTGCTGAATAAAAAAACCAACACATTTACACATTACATTCACCAGGAAAAAGTAAAAAGCGGACTATCGGGCAATGCTGTGCTCGCGCTTTTAAAAAGCCGGATTGGAAATCGTTTATGGATTGGCACTTACACAGGCGGTGTTGATTTATTGGATATTGAAAAAAAGACTTTTACCAATTATACTAAAGGAGACGGCCCATATAAACTATCTGATCAAAGAGTGTTTGCCTTATTTGAAGACAGCCATAATAATCTCTGGATCGGCACTAATGGTGGGGGTATAAATGTGCTTAACCCGTCTACAAAAAAAATCATTAAATACAGGAGTGATATAAATAATATAAATACGATAGGCGATGATTATATCCGATGCTTTTACGAAGACAAAAAGGGTGATATATGGGTTGGTACTTACAATGCGGGGATAGCGGTTTATCACCCTGCAACCCATAGTTTTACCCGTTTGAATAAAGCGAACAGCAGCCTTTCAAATGATATTGTTTTCTGTATACACGGCGATAAAAAGGGCAATATATGGGCCGGCACAGTAGGTGGCGGCTTAAACAAGTATGATAAGGCGCGCAAAAAATTTGTTGCTTATACTACCGAAAACGGCCTGGCAAATAATACAATATATTCTATTGTTGAAGATGATAAAGGCTATATATGGCTTAGTACCAATGCGGGGTTAAGCCGGTTTGATCCTCAAAAGGCTTCCTTTAGAAATTATACCATGCAAAACGGATTGCAGGACGATGAGTTTTCGCTTAACGCGGGTATAAAGGCTGCTTCCGGCGAAATTTATTTTGGCGGCATAAACGGTTTTAATGTTTTTGACCCGGATAACATACCTGAAAATAAAAATATCCCGCCGGTAATTTTTACCGACCTGCAATTGTTTAATAAATCGGTCGTGGCGGGGGCTGTCAATTCGCCGTTGCAACAATCTATATTTGATACCCATACAATTAAGTTCAACTACAAACAATCTGTGTTTACGTTTGAGTTTTCGGCATTGGATTATACCATACCCGAAAAAAACCAGTATGCATATATGCTCGAAGGTTTTGAAAAAGATTGGAATTATGTCGGTAATCAGCATAAGGCGACCTACACAAATCTAAATGCCGGAGAATATGTATTCAGGGTAAAAGCAGCCAATAATGACGGTGTTTGGAACGAAAAAGGCGCTGCCATTAACATTGTCGTTATGCCGCCTTTTTGGCTGACCTGGTGGTTTAAATCGCTGGTGGTATTATTTGCAGGCATTGTGATATACAGTATATACCTGTATCGCGTTAGAAATATTAACGCCCAAAAGCAAGCTCTTGAAAAACAGGTAACAGAACGCACCCGTGAAGTGCTTGAACAGTCAAACGAACTGAAAACATTGAATAGTGAGTTGATGAATCAAACCGGAGAACTCCAAGCCTTAAATGAAGAACTTCATGAACAGCGTATGCAGGAACACCAGGCCCGTTCTGACGCAGAACAGGCCCGTATAGAGGCAGAACATGCCAACAAGGCAAAAAGTATATTTTTAGCTTCCATGAGCCACGAGATACGAACCCCGATGAACGGGGTTATCGGTATGGCGGCGTTACTGGGCGAGACCGACCTCACTACCGAGCAGCAGGAGTATACCGAAACCATTATACACAGCGGCGAGGCATTGTTAAATGTTATCAATGGTATTTTGGATTTTTCAAAAATAGAATCCGGAAAAATGGAACTTGATCCGCACGAATTTGAACTGCGGATGTGTATTGAAGAGGTGTTTGATTTGTTTACCGGCCGGGAATCAAAATCTGACGTAGACCTCATCTACCAGATTGATCATCATATACCCACATTGCTCATTGCCGATGGAATGCGCCTGAGACAGGTATTAATAAACCTTATAGGCAACGCCATAAAATTTACACATAAGGGCGAAGTGTTTTTAAATGTTTTTTTGAGTGCCGAAATAGGTAATACCATAGAGCTGGCCTTTGAGGTATCTGATACCGGGATAGGCATATCTGACGAAAAACTTTCACGCCTGTTTGAACCTTTCACCCAGGTTGATTCATCAATAACACGTAAGTACGGGGGCACCGGGTTGGGGTTGGCCATAAGCAAACGGCTTATACATTTAATGGGCGGCTCTATCAGCGTAGACAGCGAAGAAAACAAAGGGACAAAACTCGGCTTCAATATAAAATGCGAAGTGGTGCAGCATGACCGCATTGAATCTGCACTGCTGCCGGATGTGGAAGGGAAAAAAATATTAATAGTTGATGATAATGATACGAATTTAAAAGTATTAAAGGCACAACTCGAGTTATGGAGTTTGTATGCAGTGCCAACTCATTCGGGGGTTGAAGCCATAAAGCTTTTGGAGGAAAACGAAGCGTTTGATATGGTAATTACAGATATGCAAATGCCAGGCATGGACGGACTGGAACTAACCCGGGTTATAAAGAAAACGTATCCGCATTTACCGGTTATTTTGCTGAGTTCTGTTGGTGATGAAACGCAAAAAAATTATCCTAACTTATTTGCTGCAACCCTTACCAAGCCGGTTAAGCAGCATCATTTGAGCATGGTTATACAAAATGAATTTAAACACAAACAATACCTGTCAAGCAATGAATACAAAGCATCCTCCGTTTTATCTGTTGATTTCGCCATTGATAATCCGGCAAGAATATTGGTTGCCGAAGATAACCTGATCAATCAAAAGCTGATTGTGAGAATTTTGAATAAACTTGGTTTTGAGCCCGCAGTAGTTACGAATGGTCGCGAAGTGATGGAACTGCTTGCCGATAATGTTTATGATATTATTTTGATGGATATACAAATGCCGGAACTGGACGGATTGGAAGCTACGCGTCGCATACGTAAAATGGATTCGATTACCCAGCCTTATATAATTGCTATGACAGCCAATGCAATGCCCGAAGACAGGGACGAATGTTATAATGCCGGTATGGATAACTACGTATCTAAACCGGTTAAGCTGGATTTACTAATGGCCGCTTTACGAGAAGGCTATACGGCTAAACATAGTGCATGACTGTAAAATACGAAGCCACTGATAAACAACGGGCGGGCCAGCTGCTACAGTCAATCTACATGTGGTTGGGCTTGTTAAAAACTAACTCCGTAAATAAGAGGCCCCGTTAATATCAATAATGCCCGCAGTTGTAAATTCCATGCCTTCGCTGGCATAAACGGCTACTAAACGCGCTACTTCTTCGGGTTTGGCAACGCGCCCAAACGGGCTTTGCTTTTTTATGGCTTCGCCTGTAGCGCTATTTAAAACCTGGGCAGCCATTTCGGTCTCTACATAGCCGGGCGCAATAATATGTACACTGATATTATGCGGTGCAAGCACCAACGCTAATGATTGACTCATAGAATTTATCCCCGCTTTGCTTGCACCATAAGCAGGATTGCCGGGCTCGCCCCTGAAAGCGCCCCGCGAGGAAATATTGATGATTTTACCGGCCTGCTGCTTCACCATGATTTTGGCCGCCCAATAACACATATTAGCCGGCCCCATTAAATTGGCTTTAAGCGTGCTATCCCAGCTTTGCAGCCAATGGTCGTAATCATTCTCTAAAATTTTGGTTTCATTATGTACGGCGGCATTGTTAATCAATATATCCAGCCGGTCATACCGCTCAGAAAAGGTGGTGAAAAAGCTTTCAATTGCTGCCGGGTCAGCCACATCCAATTGATAGACGCTATGATTGCCTAAGCCGAGTTCGGCAAGGGTATGCTCTGCTGCTACGCGGTTAGAATGATAGGTAATAACTACGTTAGCGCCGGACGCGGCAAATAATTTAGCGGTTACGCAGCCTATACCACGAGAGCCGCCGGTTATGATTACAGTTTTGTTTTTAAAGTCGAAAGTCATTTTTAAAAGTACAGTTTTTTGGCAAATATCTGGTGTTCCAATTAAAATGTGAGAACAGTTGGAACGCATAATTTCCCCGGAAAACCACCTAAATAACCTTATATAACTTCATAATAACTACCTGTAAATCCGTCAATAGCCTTGCTGTTGTTGCCATAAAACTTGAAAAAATTCCCTTTATTTCTCCTGAAAATGCCATTTTACCGTTCCAAAATGTTCCTTTTTTCATCGGTAAATCGTCAATTATTTCATTTTAAAAGTTGCGCGCTTCAATTTTAACCCGGCCGTCCATCAAGGTGGTCGGCTTTTTCCGTCATTGTTTTACCATGGCATAAAAATGAACATCGGTACGTGTAACGAATCCAATATCTTTATAAATTTTGATGGGGCGCTCGTTATCAAACCGCACATGCAAAAACGGGATTTCATGCGCTGCTTTTATCCTGTTAATTTGATGGGTTAATAATTGCCGCGCATACCCGTTGCCTAAATGGTCGGGGTGTGTACAAACCGCGCTAACCTCGGCATAAGGCGATGGGTTTA
>Ga0206816_1193_pt1 | contig 9975 bp, 14 predicted proteins | sample Alteio_BWOrgCont_88_FD_152866 | JGI IMG/M metagenome (GOLD analysis project Ga0206816, IMG submission 152866) | Enriched cells from forest soil in Barre Woods Harvard Forest LTER site, Petersham, Massachusetts, United States -... | ecosystem: Environmental > Terrestrial > Soil > Temperate forest > O... | reverse complement strand
CTGCGGCCGCTCCTTCTCAATCTTATCCCGGGCGATCTCCAGGATAAGCCCGTACTGGACCCCGCTCGGACAAGCCACGCTTCCTGCAGTCAAAGGCGAAGTGTATCTGCTTGAGGGATGCGCGATGCGGGTGCTGTACCCCCGCGTCCACCAGGCCACCAGGCGGCTGCTCAGACGCATTGGCTATGTTGTCAAAGAGGTCGATCAGGGCTGCTGTGGGGCGCTTCATGCCCATAACGGCAACCTCGATATCGCCAAGAAAATGGCTTCAGACCTTATCGCTTCAATGTCGGGTTCCTTGCCGGTTGTGATCAACTCGGCCGGCTGCGGAAGCACGATGAAGGAGTACACCCACCTCCTTGACAACGAACTCTCCGCCGTCGATTTCGCCGAGCGATGCTTCGACGCATCGGAATTCCTGCTCGCGGGCGGCCTGCTCGATGCCCTGCAATCGGCTAAAGGGTTGAAGATTACGGCCACGTATCATGACGCCTGCCACCTTGCACATGGCCAGCGGATCACCAAGCAGCCCAGAGACTTGGTAGCCGCGATTCCCGGCATTGAGTTGGGTCCCCTCGCCGAAGCCGACATGTGCTGCGGTAGCGCCGGAATCTATAACGTTATCCAGCCGGAGATGGCGAGATCCCTGCTCGAGCGGAAATACGCGAACATTGCCCAAACGGGCGCCAGTGTCGTTGCGACGGGAAATCCCGGTTGCCACTCCTGGATCGCCCAAGCGGCACGGGAGCATGGGCAGAAGATTCAGGTTTTGCACACGCTGGAGCTACTCGAAGCTGCATTTATTGGTTTAGAATCGTTCGGCGGTTAAACGCTTTGAGAGGCAGGGCCTCAGCGTTGCGTAGGAAACTCCGTAATGGTTGCCAAGGAAACAGAAACGGAGATGAGCTTAGCCAAACCTGCAACGACGCCTTTGGTCGACATCCAGAGTTCGCACGATGCCCGAAATATCCCAATCGACAAGGTTGGCGTGCGCAACGTCAAGTATCCGATCAAGGTTCTAGAGCGCGGAGGCGGCGTCCAGCAGACGTTTGGCGTCTTCTCGCTGACCGTAGACTTGCCCCGCCACTTCAAGGGAACCCACATGAGCCGCTTCTTGGAGGTGCTGGGCGAGTACAACCACCAGATCGGAGGCGAAACGATTCCCTTAATCCTCGCGAAACTGCGCGACAGGTTGGACGCAAAGACCGCGCACCTCGAGGTTAAATTCAATCTGTTTCGAGAGAAGGCAGCACCGGTAACCGGCAAAGTCGGAATGATGGGTTACGAGTGCGGCTTCATTGCATCGGGCGGCGACACCGACGAGTTCATCTTGTACGCGAACGTCCCGGTAACTACGCTTTGCCCTTGTTCGAAGGAAATCTCCTCGTTCGGCGCGCACAACCAGCGCGGTTATGTCACGGTGCGGATTCAGGCCCGCGGGCTGCTTTGGCTCGAGGACGTCATCGACATGATCGAGCAGGCGGGGAGCGCGCAGCTCTATCCGGTGCTGAAGCGGCCCGATGAGAAGTTCGTCACCGAGCAGGCCTATCAAAACCCACGGTTCGTCGAGGACATGGTGCGGGAGGTTTCGTTGGCGTTGGACAAACACCCGAACGTTGGGTCGTATGAAGTCGAGGTCGAGAACCACGAGTCCATCCACGACCATAACGCCTACGCGTGTGTTAAGCGCGAGAAGGCGTGATTCCTTCGGTTCCCATGGGTCGTTGTAGGCGCGGGATGGTTTGTGCCCGCGAACGCATGTACGTCGGTACGAACCATCCGACGGCTACGGCGTAAGATGTATCCGATGATTGCGAGGACTTTTCTGGTGGGTTGTGTGGCGATGCTGGCCATTGCCGGTTGCGGAAACAGCGGCAGCCCAGGTGGCGGAAGCGGCGGTAGTGGTACCCCGAAGGATCCTGGCGATTTCGTTTACAACCCTCCCGACGGGTTTAAGCAGCAGGATAAGCAGAGGAAGGGGGCGACTGTGTTCCTTGGACCCAAGGACGATGGGTTCACGGCGAACTTGCAGGTCATCTCGGGCACGAATTCGAAGGACAGCGCGAAGCAACTCGGTGAGCAGACGCTTGCGAAGATAACCACGAGCTCGGGCGTTACCGTGAAAGAGCAAGAGGCGTACACGATCCCCGATTCCGATGCCTACACCTGGCTCATCACCAAGAAACTCCCCACCGGAATCGACGCCGAGCAGCGACAGTTCGTGGTGATGAAAAACGGCATCGTCATCGAGTTCACCATGACCGCCTCCGAAAAAGCGTTCAGCAAATACGATCAGGTCCTTGCGGATAGCATGCAGACGTTCAAGTGGGGGAAGTGAGCGGCGCTCCGCGCTCGGCGCTCGGCGCTCGGCGCTCGGCGTTCGGCGTTCGGCGTTCGGCGTTCGGCGTTCGGCGTTCGGCGTTCGGCGTTCGGCGTTCGGCGTTCGGCGTTCGGCGTTCGGCGTTCGGCGTTCGGACCTATTAAGTAGTTTCGACGCGATCTGGCTTCTTTCGCAACACCTAGCGCCGAACGCCGAGCGCCAAGCGCCCTCCCCTCAGTAGAATAGAAGACGCAAATGGCACAACGAACCGTTGTCGTTGTGGGAGGAGGTCTTGCTGGCCTCATGACCACCATGAAGCTCGCGGAGGCCGGGCATAAGGTTAAGCTCTTCAGTCTTGTTCCCGTCAAGCGGTCTCATAGCGTCTGTGCTCAGGGCGGAATTAATGGAGCGGTAAATCTGCGAGGCGAGGGTGACTCGCCTTATTTGCACTTTGAAGACACCATCACCGGCGGCGACTTCCTAAACCACCAGCCTCCGGTAATGCGAATGGCCGAGCGGGCGCCGGCAATCATCTACCTGCTGGACCGCATGGGCGTGCCGTTCAATAGAACCAGCGAGGGCTTGCTTTCTTTCCGACGTTTTGGCGGGACCTTGAAGCACCGCACGGCCTATGCCGGCGCCACTACCGGGCAGCAGCTTCTTTACGCCTTGGACGAGCAGGTTCGCCGGTTCGAGTCGAGCGGCCAGGTTGAGAAGTTCGAGGGCTGGGAGTTCCTTGGCGTCATCAAAGACGACAAGGACGCCTGCCGGGGCATCACCGCCCAGAACCTGCGGACGATGGAGATCGAGGCGGTCGCCAGCGATGCCACTGTCATCTGCACCGGAGGCAACGGCCTCATCTTTGGCCTCAGCACGAATTCGATCATTAACACCGGCAGCCCGGTCAGCATCTGCTACCAACAGGGCGTTCACTACGGTAACCCGGAGATGGTTCAGATCCACCCGACTGCGATTCCCGGCGAAGACAAGTGCCGCCTCATCTCCGAATCGGTTCGAGGCGAGGGCGGACGCGTTTGGGTGCCCCGCGATCCGATGGATGCTCGTAAGGCAGTCGAGATTCCCGAGGCGGACCGCTGGTACGTGTGCGAGGAGATGGACCCCGTCTACGGCAATCTTCTGAGCCGGGACATTGTCAGCTTTATCATCTACTGCGTCTGCCGTCTCGGGAAGGGCGTGAAGGGGCAGAAGCAGGCGTATCTGGATATCACGCAGCTATCGAACACGCGAGGCGGACCGTACACCCGCGAGCAGATCAACGACAAGCTTGAGGGCGTTCTCGAAATCTACGAGAAGTTCATGCGCGAGGATCCGATCGATAACCCGATGCGGATCTATCCGGCCGTTCACTACACCATGGGCGGCATGTGGGTCGACTACGAAATGAACGGTGACGGAAGCTGGAACGTCGACTCCCATCGAAACCAGATGACGAACATATCCGGCCTATACGCTGCCGGCGAATGCGACTATCAGTATCACGGCGCAAACCGGCTTGGCGCAAACGCGCTCCTTAGCTGTCTCGTGGGCGGAGAGTTCGCCGCGCAGGGCGTGATGGCTTACATGAAATCGATGAACGCCAGTGGTGAGTCGCTTGCTCCAAACCTCTTGGCTGAGGCTCAGCGAGAAAGGCAGTCTGAATACAACACACTCAAACAGAGCAACGGACCGGAGAACCCTTACCGGCTCCATGCCGAGCTAGGCGACCTGATGTGGAACAACTGCGGCATATGGCGCGTTCAAAAGGACCTTCTGACCGCCCGGGCCAAGCTCGACGAACTGACTGTCCGTGCCCGCCAGTGCAGCCTCGTCGACGACAGCGGCTGGACGAATCAGGCAGTACCGTTCACCCGATCTGTGATCCACATGATCGAGGGCTCCAAGGCCATCGTCGGTGGCGCCATCGTCCGCGACGAGAGCCGGGGCGCTCACTTCAAGATGGACACCCCCGACCGCGACGACACGAACTGGCTACGAACGACCTTGGCCTCGTACACGCCGCAGGGTCCTGAGTTCAGCTTCGAACCGATCGACTGCCGCTACATCGCCCCGAGAGCCCGCAAGTACAAGATCAACCAAAACAAGATCGTAAAAGAGATCATGGGCGAGGAGTATCTTGCGAGCCTAGGAATCAAGCAGGCATAGCCACTGGGAGCGCGTACTTCAGTGCGCGTAGGGGTCGCGGTCTTTAGACCGTCTCCCTTGCCGGGTTGAAATCCGAGACGCAATGTATTTGCGCATCCTTTCCAGGCTAGCGACCTTTGATCGATCAGATATCGAATAGTAAAGCATGATCCACCCGGTCTTGGTTCGATAGCTAAATCCAGCCTCCTTGCCGGGCGAGCCAAGAACCTCGGTCCCCTGGTCGATGAGTTTCTCTGAGAATCCCGAGTAACCGACCTGGGTTATGGCAGCATGGCGACTGTCCGTTCGAATCTCGTGGATATTCAAAGCCTCTTTGCCGCCGAGGGAAAACAGAAAATCTGGTTTATGGTCGGGAATAGCTCCAATCCATTCATCGATCCACGCCCAATCGGGCGGCAAATCGATTGAAGTCCCATCACTGAATTTAGCAGTCGAGTGAGAAACCGACTCGGACGGCAGAGTAGTTACGATCGTGGATAAGCTCGCCAAGTCCCGGTTCGGGACCGTCGAAAGTATTTTCCTCCAATCCCGGACCGTAAACTCCGCGACGATCCAATGGGATCTGCGATACCCGCAAATGATAGTCCGATCTGTTAGTGTCCGAACACAAAGGGCGGAGCCAGACACCACGCACAGAGTCGATGGAGAATGGACTCGGTGATACTGCTCAACTCGTTCAACGAGAGCAGCGTTAGAAAGCTTGGTCGGGATGGTCGAGATCGCGGCTTCCGTCTTCATGGGACCATGCCAGACTCCGTTCACATCGATAGTCCAGTCGGATCTCTGCGCCAAGGCGCATGCGCTGTAAAGGGCGAATATCATCATGAGATCTCAGTCGCTATGCCGATTACGGTAACACCCTGAGTGCGGTTTCGAATGCCGCTATGCGGCTACCATCGCATACTGCGTAATTGGGAGCGCGTACTTCAGTGCGCGTAGGGGTCGCGGCCTTTAGACCGCTCCCTTGCCGGCCTGAAGGCCGGGGCCCTTGGGCGGCCTAAAGGCCGCGCTCCCAGTTACGCCGCTTCGGCCGTATGCGATGGCGGGAGCGGGATAAACAGCGCCAGCACCACGCCGGGGATGTATAGGAATCCGGCTAGGTAGATGGCGTGGGTTGGGGAGACGGCGGAGGCGGTGAAGACGCCGAGGAAGATGGTGGCTACGCCGGCGATCAACCTTCCGATGTTGTAGCTGAACCCGGCTCCGGTGGTTCGAAGCAGAGTTGGGAAGAGCGGCGGGATGTACAGCGGGAACAGGGCGAAGATACCGGAGCTGAAGAAGAACGCGATGTTCAACCAGACTCGGGTCTCGGCCAGAGTGTGAGAGTCCTTAAACCCGAAGACGTAGGTCAAGAGACTACAGGCCAGCAAGATCGAGAACGCCTTGCGGTATCCGAGGAAGTGGCCGAGGGTGGCGGCAAAAAAGCACCCGACGATGTTCCAGCAGCAGTAAACGACGGTAACCGATCGAACCAGGCCCGGAATCTCCTCCTTTGGAAGCTGCTTGACTTCGGGAAGGCCCTGGATTACCTGGGGCGCAAAATAAAGAAGTCCCCAAACGCTTGCGAGGCAGATGCTTGAGAGACTCAGTGTGAACAACGTCGTCCTAAGCACTTCCCCGCGAAACAGATCTGAGATTTTTGGCATCTGTTGTGCCTCGCGCTCGCCTGCCCACTCGGCCGGTTCCGCGACAGCCTTCCGAATCCAAATCGTCGCGAAAGCGGGTATGACGCCGATCAAGAACACGTACCGCGGGTCCCAGTGTCCGAGGGCGCCGACCGTCAAAGCGGCGACGATCATGCCGACGTTGTAGCCGTTTTGCAAAGTGGCGCTTGCGTAGTGGCTGAACTTCTTGGGGAGTGTCTCCGATACCAGTGCCGAGCCGGCTGCCCATTCGCCGCCGATGCCAAGTGCGGCCAAAAACCTGAAGATGAGAAGGTGCCACCACTCATGGGCAAAGAAGGCGAGGCCCGTAAACATCGCATAGGTAACAATCGTTAGCGTGAGGGTTCGTGAGCGCCCCAAGCGATCGCCGATGCGGCCGAACACGGTACCGCCGATCGCCCAGCCGAAAAGGAAAACGCCTTGAATAATGGCGGCCTTGGTGGCTACATCCTTTTGGGTAGCGAGCGCACCCAAGAGTTCTTTGACGAACGGTACTGCGACGAGCAGGTAAAGCGTTCCGTCGAGTCCGTCGAAACCCCAACCGAGCCATGCCGCGATAAAGGCGTTGCGTTGCGTTTTCGTTATCCCTTCTGAAGCCACGCGCAGATTATAAGGCACGCGCCTCGCGCCGGTATGCTTCAAACATGACCGGAACCGATCGATTGGCCATTCTCGCCAGGAACGAGAGCCCCAAGCTGTTGCATAGGATGAAAAGCGGCTTCGCCGTGATCGGGGACACCCAGTTCCTGCCTGGCTACTCGCTGCTGCTCGCGTACCCGGAGGTCGGCCAATTGAATGACCTCCACGGCGCCACCCGCGAGCAGTTCCTCCGCGACATGACCAGCCTCGGCGATGCCGTGAAAGAGGCCACCGGCGCCGACCGGATCAACTACTCGATCTACGGCAACCTGGACCCGTTCCTCCATGCCCACGTCTGGCCCCGCTACTCCTGGGAAGATGACGATCTCCGCACCATGCCCCCCTTCAACTACCCCGCCATCATCCGAGACGACCCAGCCCACCTCTTCGACATGGGCAAACACAGCGGGCTAATGCGGAAGATCCGAGAAGCGCTACAGCGATAGGTGTCGGTGGGCAGGGAATGAATTAGCCTTAGCCAACGTATCCAATGTATGGTAGATTGATCATATATGCCCGGGCCCAAAAGAGTGAGATGGATCGGCTCTTCTTTGAAGGACCTGAAGGATTTTCCTGATGAGCCGCGCAGAGAGGTTGGCAACGCGCTCTATCAGGCTCAGATAGGTGAGAAGCACTCGAAATCGAAGCCCTTCAGATGATTTCACGGAGCTAGCGTCCTAGAGATCGTCGAGGATTTCGATACCGACACATACCGAGCGGTCTACACAGTTAGATTCGAGGAAGCAGTGTATGTCCTTCACTGCTTCCAAAAGAAGTCCAAATCCGGGATTTCGACGCCGAAGCAAGACATGGACCTGATCGAGAAGCGGCTCAAAATAGCCGAAATGGAGCATCAAGAGTGGCAAAAACTACAGAACGAACGAAAGCCGAAAGCGCTGGCATCCCAGAAAAAAGCGCAATAAATGTAGCGGAAACTGAAGAGTCGATCACGGAGAGTTCCGGCAATGTCTTCGAAGATCTCGGCTTCGAGAACCCCGAAGAGGAACTGGCCAAGGCGAAGCTCGTGGTTGCCCTCTCACAGGTGATTGCACAAACGGGGCTCACCCAAACCAAAGTCGCCGAGATCCTTGGGGTAGATCAGCCAACGATCTCGAAACTGCTCCGTGGACGCACAAGCGGCTTCACTAGCGACAGACTCATGCGGTTGCTCAACTTGCTCGGGCAAGACGTTGACATTTCGGTAACGCCGAAACGCTCGCAGGATGCTCGAATAAACATTTCGCTCGCTCACGTAGTGTAAAACCAAATGCGTAGGATTAGAACCACGCTACATCGGACACGTCTGTCAGCCGATGGACGGTGGTGCGTAGCGAAGTGGGTCGGATTTTCGACACTGGTCGCGACCGTCTACGGCATTGTCAACGACCAGATCACCGTTACGCTCTCTCCCGAGTATTTCTCCGTTTTCAAGCGCGAACAGTTCGGACCTTTTCTTTCCGCCATAGGCCTAGAAAATGCTCCGACCCGGCTTCAGTCAGTCGCAGTCGGTATCTTGGCGACGTGGTGGTTCGGTTTGCTTCTCGGTATCATTTTGAGCCTCGCAGGAGCCTCTGGGGACCGTCCTCCGATATCTACGGTTATCTCTGGCCAAGAAGGGCCTGTCAATCCACTCACCATTAGTTCGGTTTCGATGCGCGGCGCGTCCCGGTGATCGTGAGCCAGCATGGGCGACTTTTTGAAAAGTATCGCGGGGAACGCCGGGAGCAAAATAGTCGATATCTTGCCGGCATCAATTGGTTCCACTTTGTGCTTCCTCCGAGGCCAGAACTTGGGTGAACAACTCGCCTAGCTGGCCGACCGCTGCAAGTTCCGGTTAGCTGGGGTCGTGGCCATTCAAACAATTGTTATTGGCCCTCTCTCGCCAGTCGTCCGTAGATATCTTGTCGCGAGTGATACACATGCAAAATTCTTACCGTTTTCGCCTCATGGTCGACACGGTAGATAACGACATGGCCGTGGCCGCGGGAGCTTCGCCTAAGGGTAAGACCCTGAATATGCGGAAATCCTTCTACTTTCCGACCATCGGCATATTTAGTTGCCAAGGACTCAATGCCGTCTTGGAGGTACTCAATATAGGCAGCAGCGTGCTCACAGCCGTATTTTCTCTCGTTGTATTCCCAAATCTGGTCAAATTCACTCCGCGTCGCCCTTGCATATGCGATGGCTAGACGGTTGTTTGAGTCCATCCGAATTACTTCTGGTTGAAGTATTCCCGCATCTGAGGCGCTGTATAGAAATTGCCGGCGTCAATATCGGCCTCAGCTGCTGCAATAATGGCCACTTGTTCGGGCGTTAGCTTGATCGGTGAATCTTCTTGGATATGCAGTTTCACGGCCTCTTGTACATAAGCCTCCACACTGAGGCCGCTTGCCGCTGCCGCACGTTGGGCCTCGACGAACAGCGGGTCAGGAAGGGAAACACTGTGCATAACTGCTTTTTGGACGACCACTTGTATTGTAGCGTTTCAAGTAGTTAGAGCGTAGCGGCGAATCCTCAATAGTTTGCCACCTGCGGCTCTACTGTGGGTCAGTAACCATTCACGTCAGAGTCGCTCGGCACTAATATGCGTTAACCGGCGAACGGATTCTGTATTTTCACACCACGGATAGTTTGGCCGTGGTTTAGATCTTCGGTGTACAGCACACGACAATTGCCGACGATGGCTGCCTCAACAGCTTGTCCTATTTCCGTAGGCGTTACTTGGATCGTCCAATGCGCTTAAAGCGCGCAACCCCAGGCAGGTACCCGGTCTCCTCCAGGGCGACACCGGGCCGTTGACCGTGTTATTGATTTTGTAGACCGCTTCGTTAGCGTCATAATGTGAACGACAGGCGTCGAAAAGAGGGAGCTCTATGCACCTCGTACAAGTTGAACTCACTGACCAACTATATGATCAGGCCAAACGCAGAGCAGATGAGGCTGGCTTCAAGTCCGGGATGAGTTTTTGGCGGACGTTCTAACGGAAGAATTGACTGAGGACGCGATGAACCTCGACCATCTCTTTACACCAGAGAGGCTAGCGTTGATCGACAAAGCCGCCGAGCAAATAAAGGTTGGTCAGTTCCTAACGTCTAAACAAGCAGATATTGAACTTGCCAAACGCAGGACGGAATGGTTGCAAAGCAACCCCGTTTAGAGGTCATTCTCGCCGATGATGCGATTGACCAA
>Ga0206816_1277_pt1 | contig 10046 bp, 7 predicted proteins | sample Alteio_BWOrgCont_88_FD_152866 | JGI IMG/M metagenome (GOLD analysis project Ga0206816, IMG submission 152866) | Enriched cells from forest soil in Barre Woods Harvard Forest LTER site, Petersham, Massachusetts, United States -... | ecosystem: Environmental > Terrestrial > Soil > Temperate forest > O... | reverse complement strand
CGTAATTTTGGATGCCAAGATTTTGGCTTTTGCCAATGCAATTACCGGTAAGGATACCGATCTTTCATTGCAATATGGCAAAACTTCTTTGACGAATACCTCAATTAAAGCATTCTCAGATAAGGTTCATGAAATAATGCCTTATATCGTCTATACTTTTCGTGCCACGCCAGAAGTTGTTCTTGAATTTGCGCCTCATGGCTTGTCTGAATTTAATAATATCGCAATGGAAAATGCACAGTCGTTGATGAACTTTTTTAATACCGCCGTGGAGGCTCATGCCGCCAGTTTTGCCAGCGGCGATGTTACCTGGTTTGCCTCTCAGGCAACTTCTCATGAAACTACCCGCGCCAATCAGCAAGCGGCTTTTGGCGATGTCGGCGATGATATCGGAACCATCATTACCACCAAAACCGGTTTGATAGCAGCCCTTGTGGCAGGTCATGGAATCGTATCCTATAATAACAGCACCAGCGAAACGGCTGCCTTGTTGTTCTTTAATTATACCTTGCTTTATCGTTCACGCGATGTGGCTCACCTGAAAGTTGATGGCGAGACTTTGCTGAATTCTACAAGCCTTGGGAAGCTGATTTTGTTAGACGAATTTGACATGGTAGGTCTTTGGAATAAAGGAACCGTGGCGCGAGTAGGAGTGTTCGCATCCCTTACCGAAGACGGCGTTCCGGGCATTGACACCGTCGTCAAATGGGCAACTCCAGGAGCGCATGCAAATATTTCTGCATTAGCCCTTGGAGCTACCGTGAATCATTACATCAAACTTTTTGTAGATAACCTGACCGATGGCACCACCTGGGAATTGGATTTCTACGATATGTAATCTTTAAGAGAACAGATAAAATGGCTGAGGGCAGATGAATAATACGATTCATCTGCCCTCAGCCATTTTACATCTTACATCTCCCGTTTCAAATCTTTAAAGGTTCTCCGGTCGCATCTGGGGGAAGAAGAGGACATCTTGTATGGAAGCGGAATTCGTCATGATCATGGACAGGCGGTCAATGCCGATGCCTACTCCGGCTGTCGGGGGTAAGCCGAATTCGATGGCACGAAGGAAGTCTTCGTCGAGCATCATGGCTTCTTCATCGCCACGAATGCCAAGTTCTAATTGCTCTTCAAAACGGCGGCGTTGCTCTATCGGGTCATTCAATTCAGAGAAGGCATTGCAGATTTCTTTGCCATTGCAGATGCCTTCAAAACGCTCTACCAAGCCAGGCATGGTGCGGTGTTTCTTGGCTAATGGCGACATCTCGACAGGGTAGTCGGTGATGAAGGTCGGCTGGATTAATTGGGCTTCGCATTTCTCGCCGAATATCTCATCAATCAACTTGCCTCTGCCCATCGTGGCATCAACGGGCACACCCATCTTCGTAGCTGCGACGAGCATTTCCTGTTCAGTCATTTCAGAAATATCTATGCCCGTGAAATGCTTGATGGCTTCATACATGGAATACCTTTTCCAGGGGCGTTGGAAGTTGATGATATGGTCGCCGACTTTCACTTCCGTGGTGCCATGAAGGTCCATCGCGACACGTTCGACCATCTCCTCGACCGTGTCCATCATCCAGTTGTAATCTTTGTAGGCGACATAGAGTTCCATCTGGGTGAATTCAGGATTATGGAAACGGCTCATGCCTTCATTCCTGAAATCTTTAGCAAATTCATAGACCCCATCGAATCCCCCGACAATCAAGCGTTTCAGATACAACTCATTGGCAATGCGAAGATACAATGTCATGTCCAATGTATTGTGATGAGTCTTGAATGGGCGCGCCATAGCACCACCATAAAGCGGCTGGAGAATGGGAGTTTCCACTTCCAGGTAGCCCTTCTGATTCAAAAAAGACCGCATGGAATTAGTCAGTTGAGTGCGCTTGATGAAGGTATCCTTGACCTGGTGATTGACGATTAAATCAAGATACCGCTGACGATACCGCTGTTCGGGATTAGAGAAGGCATCGAATACTTCGCCCTCCTTTTCCTTCACCACCGGCAATGGGCGGAGGGTCTTGCAGAGCAATTTATATTCGGTAACATGTATCGTGGTTTCGCCCGTCTGGGTAATGAATACAAAGCCCTTCACGCCGATAATATCACCGATGTCGAGGTACTTTTTGAAGACGGTATTGTACATCGTCTTGTCTTCTCCCGGGCAAATATCATCCCGCTTAAAATACAATTGAATCTTGCCGGAAGCATCCTGCAATTCAGCAAAAGATGCATTGCCCATGATGCGGCGTGTCATGATCCGCCCGGCAATGCTGATGTTTTGATAATCTCCTTTTTCTCTTTCAAAATTCTTGTGAATGTCTGCTGCGCTCACATTCACTTCAAATAATTCGGGGGGATAAGGGTTAATCCCCAGTTTAATAATTTCATTCAGAGAATTCCTTCTGATCTGTTCTTGTTCGGATAATTCGTGGCTCATATTGTTGTTTAATTAGGCGGCAAAGATAGAAAAAGCAGCTATGACAAAATACTTTAACATAATATTCCAAACCAAATCAGTTCTACACCGTAGTAAGCGGTCATGAAACCCACTTTATCAAAACTTCTGATAATCATTCTCCTGTGTTATGTGCAAAACGCTACTGCACAATACATCCATTTCAGGAAGAAACCTGTTTACCCTTGGGACTTTGTGGTAGGTCCCTGCATGGGTTTCGGAGGTATCATGGATGTTCATTATTTCTCGCATCAGACGGCTCTTACCGGCTTTAGTGCGGAATTGATTTTGCCTATCAAGATGGATTTAGGATACTTCAGTGCCGGATTGATTACCGGATGTCGGTCGGCAGAGAATTATCATGTTTATCCGATCAGCAAATTCGGCACCTATTATTATTACGACCGCTTTTGGAATTGGGTAGCTTTTTCTTTTCGAGGAGCTTATCATTACGATCTGCTGGAAGTTCGCCATCTGGATACTTATGTGGGAGCTGTCATGTCATACTGCACCGTGAAAGTTTCCTATGTTGATAATCTTTATACCGATCCTAATATGCGAGGCAATCCTTATCCATTGCCTTTTAAAAATTTCACCAAAAACGGGTTGATGGTTGGTGCTCGTTATGATTTCTATAAATCTTTCGGGGTATTTGGGGAAGCGAGTACAGGTATTATGTATCTTACCTTGGGACTTAGTTACAGGCTTTGATTGGTTGATTAAGTTGAGTAGGTTTATTGGGTTGATTAGATTGAATCCAACAAAACTTAATCAACCAAATCAACTAATATCCCAATCAACTTAATCAACCAATCAACCAAATTTTCCTACTTTTGTCCCCTCAAAGAAAAAAATAAGACTTAAGATGCACAAAATAAAATTTGTTTTAATCACCATTTTGCTCCTTGCTGGAGTAACTATGAGGGCACAGCAGCAACCATTCAAACCAGGGGATTTGGTGTTGGGAGCTTATGAAGGTATTGGTAGCAAAATGGATGTTACTTACTACAATTATTTATCTCCGGTAAAAGGGGTTGTCTTGGATATCGGGCTGCCGATTCCGATGGATTCAGGCTTCTTCGGAATAGGATTTAATTATGGTCAACGGAATTCTTATTACACCAAAATTTATAATATCAGCACTCCGGGAAACCCATTATATCTTAATTATAATTGGGATTATAAATTATTCGGTACGCGGCTGACCTATCATATTGATTTGTTAGGGGTGCGCCATTTGGACACTTATATCGGAGCGGTTGTTACTTATGTCCAGGTAAAATGGACTCCTTTTGACAATGTTTATAATATTAATCCTCCATACGGTCTTGTGAACAGTAAGTATGGTATTGCTTCGGCTAATCCATATCCGACTATCAGCTATCCCGATTTTTTTAAATATGGAGGGTTGGTGGGATTTCGGTATGATCTTTTTAATTTTCTTGGAATCTTTGCTGAAGGGAGTATTGGAGCTACCAATTTTACTTTCGGGGCTTCTTTGAAGATTTAGATATTAGTAGAAATTACTCGTAAATGAGGTCGTCTAACTCGTGAAAGGGGACGAATTATTGATGTGAGCGGTTTTTAAACCCTTAAACTGAAAATTTATTTATTCCGAATGCTTGAAAAAGTCAATAACCTTCTGGGCTAATTCAATGCCAATGCGTTCCTGGGCTTCTTTGGTGGAGGCTCCGATATGAGGTGTGGAGGAGACATTAGGATGAGCAATTAAATCTTTGTTGGGCTTCGGTTCGCCTTCAAAAACATCAAGACCGGCATAGGCTACTTTACCAGAATTCAAGGCATCCAGCAAATCTTTTTCATTGACCGCGCCGCCTCTCGAAGTATTGATAATGCCAACGCCTTTCTTCATCATATCAATCTCTTTTTTGGCAATGACAGGCGTGGCACCTTTGGGGAATGGAACGTGCAGGGAAATGAAATCGCTCTTGGCTAACAACTCCTCGAAAGGCACGGTATTCATCTTGATCATCACCACCGCATCGGTGAAAGTACGGAAGAAATCAAATTCAATCCTGACCTCCGAAGCATGCAGTTTAAAAGGCATCACATTCATGCCAAGACCCAAGGCAATTCGGGCAGTTGCTTGCCCAATTCTACCAAAACCAATGATGCCAAGCGTCTTGCCACGAAGCTCTGTTCCTTCCGAATAGCTCTTCTTTAATTCCGGGAATTTATCAACGCCATTCTCCGGCATCTGGCGGTTGGAATGATGCAGGAATCGCACCATACCGAAGAGATGCGCAAACACCAATTCAGCCACCGACTGCGAGGACGCATCAGGAGTATTAACAATCTTGATGCCTTTATATTTTGCGAATTCCACATCAATATTATCAATGCCAACACCCGCTCTGCCTATCAAACGAAGGTTAGGACAAGCAGCAATAATTTCCTCCGTAACTTTAGTTGCACTGCGCACCAATATCGCTTCGTAATTCACTAATTCCTTTGCGAGGTCTTGTTGTGGAATTTTGTTGGTGATGACTTCAAAACCGGCATCTTCAAGCATCTTCTTTCCGACTGCGTCTATGCCGTCATTGGCTAATATTTTTATCATAAAGATAAGTTATTTTAATTTTAATATCTGTTCGATGGCACTCGTAACCTCAACCATATCAGCCATTGTAAGCTCGCCCATGTGAGCAATGCGGAAGGTCTTGTCTTTCAAAGCACCGTAACCATTAGAGATCTGCATGCCACGCTTTCCGAGTTCTTTATTGAGGTCGCTGAAGTTGAAACCAATGGTATTATTAATACAAGTAACGGTCATGGATTCAAAGCCAGGTTGAGGGAAAGTCTTGAAGTGTTTATTCGCCCAATCAATGGTGAATTCAGCCATCTCGGTATGACGAATGAAACGATTCTCAATGCCCTCTTTCTCTATCCTGTCCAATTGAAAATCCAACGCAAACATGTGAGATAAGGAAGGCGTTGAGGAATATTGATGATCATTCTTGTCAATGTATTTAATAATGTTTTTAAGGTCAAGATAATACCCCTTGTTGCCAACTTTATTGAATCGTTCTTCAGCCTTTGGAGAGACAGAAGCGAGTGCCAATCCCGGAGGCAAAGCCAATGCCTTTTGGGAAGAAGTAATACAAATATCTATTCCCAATCTATCCACCTCAATCTTAGCCCCACCAAGGGAACTCACGCAATCTACCAGCAACAAAACATCAGGATACTTCTTCACGATTTCAGAGATAGATTCGATAGGATTCATGATACCAGTGGAGGTTTCATTATGAGTAATCGTTACCACATCATACTTGCCTGTCTTGAGATATTCATCAACAGTTTTAGGCATTGTAGGATTGCCCAATTCTTCAACATGAAGATCAACTGGAACATCATTCAATCGAGCTAAGTCAGCCCAACGATTCCCAAAATCTCCAACAGAAAAAACGATAGCTTTCTTAGCTACAGAGCCACGAATGGCACCTTCCATAAGACCGGTGCCAGAGGAAGTTGAGAGAGCAATTTTATTAGTAGTGAACATTACCTTGCGCATCTTTTCGGTGATACGTCTTTGCAGGTCAGATGCGTCTTTGCTGCGATGTCCAATCATCGGAGTTGCCATCTTGGCGAGGACATCAGGGTGGACTTGTGTAGGTCCGGGGATAAAAAGTTTCTTGAATTCCATAATTTGTCAGGGGTTATTAATTAAGGCTGCAAATTTAGGAAAGGAAATGGAATTAAAAATGGATATTAGTTATGGATTGTTTCGTAAACTCTATTCATAACTTGACCACCTTCCTTATTACATTCTCACCATCCATAAGCACTTCAAGGAAATAGATGCCTTGAGGAATATGACATATATCTAAGGAGTATTGTTTATTATTTGTTATCTGTTCTTGCATCACCTTTTCTCCAATTACATCATATAGATTGATAGTATAGTTCTTTATATTTTCATCAGCTATGGAAATTGTAACTTCATTAGTGGCGGGGTTCGGGAAAATGGTTAGTTTATCATTAGTAGTTAACTTATTCATGCCAGTATAGATTAAACACAAAGAATCCGATTCCCCTTTGCATCCATTGGAATCTGTTTCTATTATATAATAACAACCGGAAACGGTTACTACATATCTTTGATTAACCGCTCCGGCAATGGCAGTAGTATCCACATACCATTGGTTTCCGTTGGTATAGGAAGATATTAAAGTATCACCACTTTGAGTAATAATGGGCTGGACTGGTGGTGGAAAGACCGTGATAAAAGTCGTAAGGTAAGAAGTATCGCTGCTTATACCACATCCCGAAGAATCATAAGCAATCAAGGTAATGGTGTATGTTCCGGTGGCACTAAAAAGATGTGTCGGATTGACGGCATTGCTTGTAAAATTATTCCCAAAAGACCAATAATAGGAAGTGGCATTGGAACTATGATTAATGAACTGGACTGCCAATGGTTTGCAACCTTGTGTGGTATCAAGCGTGAAGGCACTTGTTACGATACTGCCTAACGATACTCTTAACACAAAAGGGGTTTCAGTATTTACCAAAGGCAATGAATCATTGAAGATGACAAAAGGACTAACTGCATAGCTTCCTCCAAAATAGATTGTATTCTGCGGACCAGATGCAATTCCATTATTAAGAGAAGTTTGTCCGCCAGCCTCAAAGACTAATCCACATACTGCATTTCCTGATGAATCATATTTGATGATATAAGATGGTCCGTTAGATGTCAATGAAGGCACCAGAGTTACATTATCAAAACTTACCGGAATGGTATTGTTAAACCCTCCTGTTGAGGCATAGGCATTTCCGTTGGCATCACACATAATATTATATCCTTTTGTTTCGCCATTAGAACTTTTTGCCCAGAGGACATTGCCGGAGGTATCATATTTTGCTATGAAGAATTCAACATATCCCGGAAGTGTATTGATTAAAAGATGGGAGCCTAATATCAAAGAATCAGAACCAAACCAACCGGTAACTATGGCATTGCCAGATGGGTCAGTTGCGATGCCATTAACGGCTCCGCTTCCGATGCCGTCTTTTGCCCAGATGGCATTACCCGAAGAATCATATTTTGCAAGAAAAGGGCTGCCACTCTGGTTTGAAGTTGTCAATGTAATATTGCCAAAGTTAGCTGACGGATAATCAAAAATACCACCAAGATATACGTTTCCGTTTGCATCCGCTTTTACACTATATCCATAGTCAGCATGTGAACCGCCTGCATCTCTTAACCAAACAACATTGCCCAAAGGATCATATTTTACAAGGAAAACATCTTCTGCTCCTGCTGTTGAAATAGTATTGGAACCGAAAGTTACGGGATCCTGATAAAAATATCCTGTAACAAAGCAATTCCCAAAAGGGTCTGCTGATGCAGCATACCCCACGCAATGTTGCGCTCCACCACCGCTTTTTGCCCAAAGGACATTACCGGACGAATCATATTTTACCGTAAAAGTACTATAAGTTCCATTATTACCGATTCTTGTAAGGGTATCCGCTCCAAATGCCACTTGAGCCGAACTGAAAAGACCAGTGATAAAAACGTTATTATTAGCATCGGTAGTAACACCATAAGCGATAGCGGTACTTATTTCATTAGAACCTCTTGCCCATAGCGGCACTCCTGCGGCATTGTATTTTGCAAGAAAAGCAGAGGTACCATAAGCGTATAAAGTATCCACACCGAAGACAATGGTATTGGAAAAATATCCGGTAAGATAAACATTGCCCGCCGCATCTGAGGCGACATTAAGCCCTTCGCAATTACCCACATTGGAGGAACAAATTGGGTTATGCGCCCATAGCAGATGCTGGGCATGAATTGGATTTTGTGATGCTGCCATCATCATCACGGCGGCGATTATTGTTGTAAATGTTTTCATAGTATTTATAATTTATAATTCACCATTTATAATTTAAAGTTTCACGACCTTCCTCACCTGCTTCTCGCCATCAATAATCACTTCAAGGAAATAGATGCCTGGACTCAAACGACCCACGTTAATTGACAATTGATGATTGACTATTGACATGGTGGTCGTGTTGTTGTCCATTGTCAATTGTCCATTGTCAATTGCTTTCAATTGTCCATTGTCCATTGTCAATTGTTTTTGCCCAAGCATATCATAGAGATTGATGACGCATGATTTAATGTTATAATTAGGAATCGAAATGTTTATTGAAGCAGAGGTTGGGTTAGGAAAAATAGAAATGTTATTTGAAAATATGTTTTCTAAAATACCTGTATTCCCTGAAAATTCATAAGCTCCGATGTCTATAATTCCGCCAATAATTATTCGTGGCAACAAAACGGAGTCAAAGTTTTGATACATATTCACAGGGGTTAATGAATAGCCGGTATTCGTCATTCCTGCATTGGTTCCATGATCAATTGCAGCAGTGGCTGCTGCTGTCAGAGAATAATCATCAACCGATGGATTCATGAAGCCAAGGGTTAAATAATTTGGGGCATTAATATTATTGGAGGTGTCTAATACGGCTGGTATATGCCCCGTAAACATGGTATTGCTCGCTCCGGCAACTGAAGCAAAAATGTTATTATAAACTTTATAAGTATTGATGCCTGATGTGGGCGCGATATTAAAATATTCTATGTTGCCAACATATTGATTGATGATGGTATTATTCACAAAATAAAAATCTTCAAGTGCATTGGTAACAGCGTCGTAGCCTATGATTCCATGATTGGCACCTGCCGGTCCTTGAATGACGATATTCCCCATGATTACATTCAAGCCTCCCTGTGCAATATCCATTTCCCAACTGCCATAACCTGTGGCTTCTTCGTCAATCAGATTGTATAGAATATAACTGCGTTGCGCCCGTGTTTTCAAGGAATTCGCCTGTCCGCGAGGATGGTGGAAATAGCAATTCTGAACCAGCAAGGTATCCGCACTGGCACTTATATAAATATGATGTTCATAGCCCGAATAGGTAGGGTTATTTTGTTCCTGGTAACCGTTGTTGTAAAACTCGGAATTAATAATCGTAACATTGCTGGTCGTAACGGCAGCATTGCCTTCAAGAATGCCATCCTGGCAATTCATAAACTTGCAGTTATTCACCGTGATATTATTTGCCTGAAACCGGATGCCTGCACCGTTTGCGCCATCACCATCAGATACCATGGCACTGTCGAATACAATGTTTTCAATGTATGGATTGTCGCATGTGCCGGGCGTTTCAAATACGAATATTCCTTTACCATTCGGGATATCGCCATCGTATCTCAATATGGTGCGATTATTACCCGTGCCGAGACCGATGATCTTCAAATCCTTCTTGATCCATTTCGAAGCATCATTGAGATAAACACCGCCATCAATATATACCGTATCGCCATTCTGAACCAGGTTAATCAACTGGCTGGGCAAGGTATAGGTTTGAGTGGAGCCTACATTCCAAATCGTGGCATTGGAATAGGATATAGTCGCAAGGAAAATCGTAATCCAGATTATCGTAATTTTTCTCATCAAATTTATTTTGTTCAATTCCTAATTGATCTTCACCACCTTCCTCACCTGCTTCTCGCCATCCATGAGGACTTCGAGGAAGTAGA
>Ga0206816_1273_pt1 | contig 10128 bp, 10 predicted proteins | sample Alteio_BWOrgCont_88_FD_152866 | JGI IMG/M metagenome (GOLD analysis project Ga0206816, IMG submission 152866) | Enriched cells from forest soil in Barre Woods Harvard Forest LTER site, Petersham, Massachusetts, United States -... | ecosystem: Environmental > Terrestrial > Soil > Temperate forest >... | reverse complement strand
GTCAAGTTCAATTCAACGAAGTGAGCACCGGGTTCATGTCATCTGGAACGAAGGGTTCGAGGCGGCCATCGACATAGGTGTAGTTGACCGGATCGTCGCATTCGGTGACGCGAGTGTCACGGACCGTTGTCCAGCGCATCATCAATTCGGCCACCTGTGCTTCGGCTTCCGCACGGGTCGCGAAGCGTAGCGCGTTGCCGTACCACTTGCCGGTGTCGTCTGTCTGGACCTCGGGTTTGAAGCTCATTCTGGTTCTCCTGTCGGAGCGTGATGCTCCAACGCCTCGACCCCCGCAAACATCTGTCAGCGAGGGCGAGAACGCCGTCCTAGCGGCGGTGCCAGCGGGCGATGACCGCCAGGACGATGACAAACACGATCCACGGATGTCCGAGGAACAGCGGCGCCAGCAGCAGTGCGAGCACAAAGCCGACGCCGTGCAGGAACCCGTGGAGCACGATCATCAGGAAGTCCGGCTCCATGATGTCGGGGCCCTCCTTTCCGGCGCCGCGACCCCTCCGATCCGCAGATCAGAGGGGTGCTTGTGTCAGGCTGCTTTCTCGGCGGCGATGATTGCTGCCATCGATCGGTGGTCGGGGAAGCTCCACCGCTCGCCTAGTGGCACATCGCGGGCGGCAACAGCCGTCTCGACGACACGCCAGCCGCCATGCGCCGGGAAGCCAATGATGGCCTCACGAGGCCTGGCGCAGGCCCGGCACGCCTCGCAAGTTGTGTCGGTGTAAGCTGCCGGGCACACCGCGATCCGTCGTCCGGTCGGAGTATGGTTCGGCAGAGCGGTGATGCGATCACGGTACTGTCCGATCGTCTCCGTCCACTTCCACTTGCCACGACCGAGCGATTGACGCCGGCGGGCGTAGGCATGGGGAAGGATCGTGACGACCGGCGCCAGGCCGAGTTCCGCCAGTGCGTCGGCATGGCCGGGGCCGTTTGCCGACAGGTTGACCAGAAAGCCGCCGGCAATCGCCTCGGTGTACGCGGCGGTGGAATAGTCGGCCACGGAGCGGTGGCATGGGGCTGCTGCGTGGCGGCGTAAAAGTCGGCCGCTTGAGAGGCTGTCCTTTCCGGGGTTCGGAGGGGGTGGCCGGGGGTGTTTCAAGTGGAGGTGTACGCAGCGGTTCGGCAGTACGTGCTGCTTGAGGGGCACAGTCGGCGGGAAGCGGCGAGCGTTTTCGGGCTAAGCCGGGATACGATCGCCAAGATGTGTCGGTTTTCGGTTCCACCGGGCTATCAGCGAAGCAAGCCGCCGGAGAAGCCGAAGCTGGGTCCGCTGACGCCGGTGATTGACGCGATCCTGGCGTCGGACCGGAGCGCACCGCCGAAGCAGCGTCACACCGCCAAACGCATTTTCGAGCGGCTACGGGCCGAATACGGCTATGCCGGCGGCTATACGGTGGTGAAGGACTACGTCCGATTGCAGCGGGTGCGGATGAAGGAAGCCTTCGTGCCGTTGGCTCACCCGCCCGGCCACGCCCAAGTCGATTTTGGTCAGTGCATCGGCATCATCGGCGGGGTTCGCACCGTGATGCACGTGTTCTGCTTCGACCTTCCCCATTCCGACGCGCCGTTTGTGAAGGCTTATCCAGCAGAGACGACGGAAGCGTTTCTGGACGGACACGTGTCGGCCTTTGCTTTTTTCGGCGGAGTGCCGCTGTCGATCCTTTACGACAATACCAAGCTGGCAGTGGCGCGCATCTTGGGCGATGGCCGGCGTACCCGCACGCGTGCCTTCACCGAACTGGTCAGCCATTTCCTGTTCCGGGACCGCTTCGGCCGGCCGGGCAAGGGCAACGACAAAGGGAAGGTGGAGGGGCTGGTAAAGTATACCCAGCGCACCTTCATGACCCCGCTGCCGCATGCGCCCTCTTTCGCGGCGCTGAACGCGGCGTTGGCGGAGCGATGTCACGCCCGGCAAAGCGAACGGGCCGGCCGCCACGCAGAGACCATCGGCGAGCGGCTTATCCGCGATCTGGCGGTGCTCAGCGGCATACCCGAAGGTCTGTTCGAGCCATGCGAGAAGAAGCCGGCCAAGGTGTCGTCGACCGGGTTGGCCCGCTATCGGATGAACGACTATTCGGTTCCCACCCGCTTCGCCTTCCAAAATGTCCTGGTAAAGGGCTTTGTCGACGAGGTGGTGATCGTCGCCGGCGCGGAGATCATCGCCCGCCACCAGCGGATTTACGACCGCGATCAGTTCGTCTTCGATCCCAAGCATTATCTGGCCCTGCTGGAGCAGAAACCCGGCGCGCTGGACCAGGCCGCGCCGCTGCAGAGCTGGACCTTGCCCGAGGGGTTCCAGCGCATCCGCCGTCTGCTCGAGGGCCGCATGGGCAATCGCGGCAAGAAGGAGTTCATCCAGATCTTGCGGCTGATGGAGGTATTCGAGGAAGCGATCGTGGCCGCCGCCGTCGTGGATGCCATGCAACTCGGCGCGATCGGCTTCGATGCGGTCAAGCAACTCGTGCTAGCCCGCGTCGAGCAACGTCCGGCACGCCTTGACCTGACCCGCTATCCCTATCTTCCCGCCACCGAGGTGAGAACCACAGCAGCGGCCGATTATGCCGCTCTGCTGTCGCGGAGCGCGGCATGACCGCTGCGCCGCCGCAAGTGCTGCTCGCGCATCATTTGAAGACACTGAAGCTGCCGACCTTCTTGCGCGAGTACGAGAAAGTCGCCGGCGAGTGCGCCCGGGAAGGCGTTGATCACCCGCGATATTTGCTGCGCCTAGCCGAGCTGGAGCTGATCGACCGCGAGCGCCGCCTGGTCGAACGGCGCATCCGCGACGCCCGCTTCCCGGCGGTGAAGAGCCTGGATACCTTCGACTTCACCGCCATGCCCAGCCTCAACAAGCCGCTGGTATTGGAGCTGGCGCGCTGCGAGTTCGTCGTCGCCCGCGACAACGTCATCGTGCTCGGCAACAGCGGCACGGGAAAGACGCATGTAGCGCTGGCCCTGGGACTGGCCGCCTGTCAGCGCGGTTTCTCCGTCACCTTTGTCACCGCTGCCGGGCTCGTTCATCAGCTGCAGGAGGCGCGGGACGAACGCCGCCTGTTGCGGCTGCAGCAAAGCCTCAACGCGGCAAAGCTGCTGATCATCGATGAATTGGGCTACGTGCCGCTCTCCCAGACTGGGGCGGAGCTGCTGTTCGAGGTCTTCAGCCAGCGCCATGAGCGCAGCTCGACCATCGTCACCTCCAACCTGCCCTTTGAGGAGTGGACAAGCGTGTTCGGCTCCGAACGGCTGACCGGCGCGCTGCTCGACCGGCTCACTCACCACGTCCACATCCTGGAGATGAACGGCGACTCCTACCGCCTGAAGCACTCCAAGGCGCGCCGCCAGCGTCAGCTCGCGCAGGACGCCGGCCTCGCCGTCAATCCCGATACCGGCGAAATCCACGACGACTGATTCTGGTCGGCGACCCAGATGAAGAGAGGCCTCGCGGGGGCCCTCTTCATCTCGACCATTCGCATTGCGACTGGCCGACTTTTACTCCGCCACAGTGGCCGGCTTTGGCTCCGCCGTTGACACCCGCGAAAAATTTCATGAGACCCTCCCGATGATGGCCCGACCCGGCCGAATGCCGCGCCGTTCTGCCAGTCTGGAGGCCGTGCTGACGACCGCAATCAACCCATCTTTATGTTGCGCTATCTCATCAGGCACGAACGTCCTTTTCGGGGTGATCGTGACTCCAACATCACACCGACGGCACCTTGCCGCTGCTAACGGCGGGGAGCGTATCCACTTAGAAGCCGCGCTGCTCGATAGATTGATACTGAGCCTCGATCTCATGCGTCACAGACGGCCGAACTCGGGTCATCGCGAATAGAAACGATTCGTTGGTGATCCGCTCACTTTTTTTAAGTGCGTCTCTCGCGGCTTCGTCTACGAGGAAGCGGATGTCGCTGGCGGAGTAGCACCCGAGCGCATCCGCCAATTCTCCGTAGTCAAAGTCTGGTGCAACTGGCCGGCCGTCGAGATGGAGAAAGAGCATCTCCCGGCGAGCTTCTAGATCTGGAGGCCCGACATATATGAGTTTGTCCAGACGTCCCGTCCGCCGCACCGCGGGGTCTATTTTTTCCGGTTGATTTGTTGCAGCAATAACGAAGATTCCCTTCTCCGCACAGCCATTAAGATGCGCCAGGAATTCGTTGACTTCTTCCGACTTGTATTGCTGATGACCTCCTAACTCCGCTCGTGTTGGGACAGGCGCCTCGAACTCATCGACGAACATCACAGCCGGCGCTCGTTCTGCAGCCACGTCGAACAGCTCGCGAATCCGCAGCACGCTTTGGTGGACGTACGGGCTGGCTAGCTCGGAGGGAATAATTTCGACGAAATAGTGTCCCAACTCCTCGGCAAGCTGTCGCGCGATGTAGGTCTTGCCGCAGCCGGGCGGGCCGTAGAGCAATATGCCGTTCGGAATGGAAAGGCCATATCGGTGATAGGGTTGAGGATTACGGATGGGGGCCACGACCTCACGCTGCAACAGCTCCTTGAGGGCGTGCATCCCTGCGACCTTGCTGAGGCCGAATCTTCCTCCAGATGGCGCGGGCCGCGGGTTGACCGTCGAGAAATTGTCTGAGGACCGCAGTCCCTCCACCCGTACCCGGCCCACCCTGTCGTTCAGGGCGGACAACGTCGTAATAGCCTCCTTAAAATTATCTGGAACAAGGCACCTATCAATGATCCGGGAGAACTCTTCGCTACTGAATTTCGACCAGCGAAGAAGTGCCGGAGTGCTCTCAACCCTTTCCGGCTCAATGCCGGTAGCCAGACGGTAAAAGGCCTTCGCGACGAAGCGCACCTGGTCTCTCTCGAGCGGTACTGGACCATCTAGAGGTAGAATGGCGCACATAGCTCCTTCATCGCTCGCCAGCCACGCCAGGGAGGGGTTGAAGTCCGGATACATCCCCGCGTCTCTGCCTCTGTCGATGGCATCGAGCATTGCGTGGAAGACTCGCTTGAGACTGCCCTGTTTGGCATTCGTTAGGTTCTCTTCCTCCAGACGGCGCCCCCGCAACATCAGCACAGCAGCATTTGAGTTGGGAGGAGCTTCCGAAGCAGTCAGTACTTTAAGGACGGAAAGAAGTTGTTGGGGCTGTGTAACCCACCAGTCCTTTAAGCGTCGTGCTTCTGTCGGAGAGTTTTCAGAGCGCCCCATAATAAGCAAGGTTGTCTCACCAGCGCCTGAGGAACCCAGGCTGTAGAGCTCGCAGCGCTCATCTGAATGAAGCGCCTTTGTCACAGCGGCCAGGCCAGCTAAGCAGTAACCAGTAGGAAGGGCGGGTCGCTTCTTAATCACGGGTCAGAATTTCCGGAGGCCAGAACGCACGGCGCGTTCACGAGTCTCCTCGGCGCGGCCCTTGGGTTCAAGCTTCCAAAGGGCACGGACTACTTCCCTCAGGGCCTCACCATCGCCACTGCGGATCGATGTCTGTCCTCTATCGATAAGACTCTGCACTTCAGATGGATCGACAAATGGTATATCCGACTGTCGAAGAGAATCAAAAATCTCCCTCCAAAACCAATCGTGCTTGAAAAGGACGCTCCAGCGGAGCCCATCGATTTCTCCGCAAACTCGCTGGATCGCCGTGTCGTCGTTTCCTGAGGCTGCGCGCTCGAGCTCCCGACGCAGCAACGCCAACTGTTGCTTTTCCAGCGACGTTCCAAACTGGTCGATGACCTCTCCTGCGATTTTAATCAACCCGATAAATTGAGAGTTGTCCGGTCGCCTGCCTCGGTCAGCCGCACTACGCTCGAGACGGCCGAGCCGACCGCGGACAGTCTTGGCGTCTTCGACCACGCGCCTCGCATCGTCAGGGTCGACTTTGTCGCGTGCGCGACGAGGCGATGGCGCTCTAGCATCGAGCTCATCAATTTCCCGGCGCAAGTCTTTGAGTTCAATTCGAGTGGACTCATCGGCAGTATCCGACATGCTACGCTCTATTGTTTCAAGACGCTGACGATATCCCTGCGTCTCTGCCCCCACCTTCTGTGAGAGATTAGCGAAGTCTTGTTCCTCGCGCTGCGGCACATACAAACGGCCATTGAAATACTGATTCAAGTGGCCTACGAAAGCCTCGACGGTGATCAGACGAGAAGCACTAACTTGAATCGTCACTTCTATTTCGGCTCCTCCTGGGACTGATCGGCGGATACCATCGTGGGCAAGGAGTACATTTCCCACCCATTCATTTGCGTCCGGGTCACCGAGGAATTCCCCTTCCCAGAGCTTGATCGCGAGATCTGATCCCGGATTATCGGGAACCAACGCATGGGTAGCGCGATACTTGACGGTCTTCTCCGCCGGCAGAAGCGTTCCCTTGGGGAACACAGCGTCGAGAGTGGGATTTCCGCCGGGGTTGATGACCTCGACAGAGAGTGTGTGCGGGAGAGGCGGAGACGACGGGACTAGCCCATGCCTTATCTTGAACTCAGGTGCGTCTGTATCGCGCAATTGTCCTTGTTCATCACGCGCGTAGACCCAGAAGGTCGTGGGGGCGCCTTCCTTGAGCGAGACCGGTGCCTCAAAGAATCCATTCTTTGGCTTCATCCAGCCGCTGGTCCATAGCCCGCCCTCCGCGTCGATCTTGATTTCAATATTTTCGATAGAATCGACCACACGACCAGCGACAACGCATTGAGGCTCAGTGCTGACCGGTTCGTACGCTAGCTTTAAGTGCACAATGTTCCCGGCATCAGGCATCACGGGGGTCGGAGAGCTCTCCGTCTTCTCGAGAGTGGACGCGTAAACTGCCGCACCACGTGCGACCACGGTCATAGGGTCTACTGAATAATCGACCGATGCGCGTAACTGCGCGGTCAACATCTCCCGCAGGAGAGGTGACTGGGTCGGGCCACCAGCGAGTAAGATACGGTCGAGATCCCCTGCGGCTACACGTGCACCCGCTAGCGCCTCCTGGGCAAGAACGCAGCACTTTTCCAGGAGGGGCTCCATGAGCGCGTCAAGCTGCGACCGTGCAAGCGGGATTTCAATGTCGATCGGATTGCCGGAGTCATCGTTGCCCAGATCAATCAGCGATACGACTACTTGAGTGTCTGTTGATAGGTCGATCTTCGCTTCCTCGGCCTTGATTCTTAGCCGTGCAAGCAGAGCGTTACGTGCGGCGTTAGGTCCCGAGGCCCGTAAGTCGTAGGTTGCTTCGAGGGCCGGAAGAAAAATGTGCTCCACTATCGAACGATCAATATCCTTTCCACCCAACAAATTGTTACCCCGATGCTCAAGAACATTCAGCCGTCCTTCCCGGGTCGACACCACGGCAATGTCAAGTGTCCCTCCACCCAAGTCAAAGACTAACCAGCGCTGATTAGTACTTCCCGGCCGGGTGCCATAGCCTATGGCGGCTGCGATAGGCTCCTGAAGCAACGGCGCCTCGCTAAGTCCTCCAAGTTTCGCTGCTCTTGCAGTCGCTTCGCATTGAAGCGCCCCAAAGGCGGCCGGGACCGTGATAACTGCAGTAGTCACATCAATGCCGGTCTGCCGACGCACGTCCTCCTTCAGGGATTTCAGGATTTCTGAGGATAGCTCTTCAGCCGAGAGTTCTCGTTGCGCGCCAGGGAACCGCTTGCGATCCCGCTGTCCCATCCAGCGTTTGAACTCTATAGCCACGTTTTCAGGATCGGTCTGCAGTGCAGCATACCCCCGACGGCCGACAATCACTCTCCCCGTCCTAAGGATGTGCACCGCAGAGGGTGTGACGTTCATCTGATCGTTATTTTGGAAGATCCGAACCGACTCACCCTCCCATAGGGCGATACAGGAGTTGGTCGTTCCCAGGTCAATTCCGTAATCAATAGTTTTTGTCACTCAAGCACCTTCCCGTATTCCTGAGGTGTAACAGGAGAGCGCTTTACGATGATCTGCCCCGATTTCACCACCTGTCCGCACAGCGTCACTGTCGGGCTGATGGTCTCCTCGACTATGGCATGCCCATCAGGAAGCCCCTGGTATTCTTGAACCTCAATCACCTCGGGAACCATCCCCGGATCATAGGTTCGACCGGTAAAATCGACGACCGCAATACCAATTTCCTCGAGAGTTTTGCTGATGCGCCGAACAGCATGGCGAATTCCCGCCCCCTCCTTGCTATCCTTTAGGTCCTCCGCAAGCCGACCAAGCCGCCAGCACTCCAAGGACAAGTCGCATACCTGCTCAACGGTCATTCCTAGCTCGGCAGGGATCGTTGGGGTATTCATCGCGAGCTACCTCTGGAGAGCATTATACTGGGCCACGAGCGCTGAATCTTGCTTTAAGAGGTCCTCGTACGTTTGGTAATCAGTACTGTTCGCCGCTGTAAGTGCGCGCTGTCTCGATAGCAAAGAGTTGTATGTATCTACTTTGGAGTTATAACCGTCTACGTCAATTGACATCCCCGCTTTGTGCTGATCATTAAGGGCTTTTATATCGACAGCCAAAGGTTCCATTTGGTTTTTTAACGTCGTTAATTCATCTATGGCAGGCTTCAGTTTTGTTTCTAGCATCGTGATTCGCGATCGGCCAGAATCAATTCGAGCTTTTAAATCAGATATTTGAGAAACCTGCGAGCTATACGCCGTACTGGCCGAAGAAGAGACGTATGACGACGCCGAGTTCTGGCTTGAGCTTATTCCGCACACGAGAAGCACGGCAATCGCTGCTGCCGCGATACCTAAATGCCAACGGTCCGCATTGCGGAGTGGAAGTTTTCCTAGAAAGCTGTAACGCCTCCCTCCTTGGTCGACCACCCGATAGCGGGCAATCGGGAACACTGGAATAAATAATCCCACGAAGTAATATGTTGTAGCATATGATCGTGTCTCTTCGTCGTAATCTGACTTTCCATATAAGGCGAAGCCGAAGCCGTTTATAGTGGACAGGGAGGGTGCGGAGGAAATGGGCTTCAGTGAACCGAACACCCGTTGCTTGCGTGCTGATTCACGGATCTGTGAAAGCCCGTGTTGAATTCTGAGGGCACCCAGAGTTTCTTGAGCCAGCCTAAGCGCTTCTTCATGGAGCTTTTCGGAAGTAACAAAGTCATCCGCCCAGGTGTAGTCGGCCGCAATTCCGCTTAGGCACAAAGCGGCGCCTTCACGAGATTTCTGCGCTGCTTCATTTCCAGACGGAACAAGCTGCACCAAGGCTTGCAGGGCGGGTTCGATTTCGCTACGAAAACGCTTGAGCGCGGCATCACTCAGACTCTTATTATCCATTGCAGCGCCGGGCTCGCGAATGATCTTGGAGCCGAATTCGTCGCGGACGGCGTCACAGAGTGCGCGAAAGTGCTCAACTGCCGGAGCGACAATATCCTGCTGGGCAAGTAGAGCCCAAGGACCGGTATCCGCGAGCTTCTCAAGCACCACCGTAATCCGATGTACCGTCAGCGGGTCACCATGAGCGAGTGCATCGCGCGCCGCTATGACAAGGGGCGCTGCTGCCAACCTAACTGCATCGTCGCGCAGAGCATCCACTTCCGAGGGCAGCGCTGCAGGTTCGAAGGACCCTTTTGCTTCGAGCGCGAGCGTCAGGGTCCAATAGTCGTCACCGGAGACAATTTGATGCCACGCTCGGAGCGCCTCACTCCAGAGTGGCACGCCTGCATCCCCCACCCCAGCCCTGAGGGCAGCAAGGAGCCTAAGTAAGGCTTGGTCATGGTCCCAAGCCGCTCGGTCTGTTTCGCTCTTAACGACCTCCGTAAAGCGAGGTGGCTCGTTCGTGCCCGATGATTTCCGTGGCAGGTGAAACCAGAAGAGTCTGGCGCTGAGCCGCTGGACAGGATTTTGGAGGTGGCCTAAAGCCGTCCGAATATCTGCTTCCGTGCGCGACACATCGCCCAATTCTGGCGCATCTTCCTCGGTCGCACCGGCAACCCCTAGCATGGCTGCCCTTCTCATGCTGGCTGCGGCCGTATGAACGTCGGATATACTGGCATTGGCCGAGAGCCGAAGAACGCGATATGCGTTCGTTTTAAGGTGGTCAGGTACGAACATGGCCTAGTCCAGCGCTAGTAAGATGCTCACCATTTGATTAAGCTAGTCACTGATTTTTATCTACATCCTGGGGAAACACTGACAACGCTAGGGTATCGGATCATTTGCCGCCGAGGACCTAATTGC
>Ga0206816_1247_pt1 | contig 10144 bp, 3 predicted proteins | sample Alteio_BWOrgCont_88_FD_152866 | JGI IMG/M metagenome (GOLD analysis project Ga0206816, IMG submission 152866) | Enriched cells from forest soil in Barre Woods Harvard Forest LTER site, Petersham, Massachusetts, United States -... | ecosystem: Environmental > Terrestrial > Soil > Temperate forest > O... | reverse complement strand
GTCGGCGGAATTCTCAGGCAGTTTGTCTACCTGGATTTCGACGGTCTTACCCTTAAACGGCGTTCCATCCAAAAAGGCCCACCAATCAGGCCGGCCATCGGCAAGCTCGATGTCAAAAGTGCGTTCTGTTTTGCCGTCGACCGATATGCTGATATGCCGCATGGGTGCGCCATTTTTAACGGGGAAATTGATATACGGTTTGTTGACCTCTATGCGGCGAGTAATATCATAACTCATGATGGGCGCATTGATGCGTGTGTCGCTCTGGACAATGTCGTCCACGTTGATATGCCCCCAACCGCCGATGGCATTGTCTATAATCTGCAAGACCGCATTCCTGCCGAAAAATTCAGACACGTCCCACTGTGCGGGTTGCAACCGTTCGCTGCCTCCCGGTGCGGTGTTTGGCCCGGTTGCCGTGCGGACGACTTTACCGTCAAGCAGCAAGTTCATGCAGGTCTTGCCATCCCAACCACCGCCGCCGATAAGAAATTGAATATATTTCCGTTCAATTTTGAATGATGGTGAGGTCAATGTGCCGGTCGCATCGTCACCGCCGTTGTAAGAATTGACCAAACCATGCCCATGAAAACCATCCACCGGCATTTGATTTGGCAATGTGCCGTGTGCCGGCCCGCTGCCGAACGCTGTGCCGGTCACCGTCCATTCGCCATAATCGTTTCCCTCAAAATCATCAATCACGATGTCAGGTCTTTGGGCGGGCGCGGCCAACGCCCCGAATGTGAGGATTCCGCCGAGTGCAAGTATGGTTTCAAGTTTTCGCATTTCAATGGGCGGTTAGCACTGGTTTGCAGGATGGTGGATGTGGAATGCTATTGTTGCCAAGATGTTCGTTCAATATTTTAGCGTCTTGCTGCCGGGCATTGAGCTTCAATGAAATCGAACCACCACCGGCAATCCATTTTCCCGTTGGGTCCAATTCGCAAAAACCTGCGGAACGAACTTTGTTCCTGATGACCAGCGCCACATCCTCGTGCTGAAGGAGGCGTGAGAAGACCATCGGCACTTCCATGCTTTCCAGTTCCACGATAATGTATTTCGAATTCATGTCCGTGTGACCACCGGTTATCAATCGCCAGTCCAGATGGATTTGAGTTTGTTTACGGTCAATGAATTAAACGTCGCGCTTCCGCCCGTGCATGTTAAAGAGATAAGGGAGTTGCCGGATGAGTTGCCAGCGGGCAGCGGCATATAGAGCTGGCCGTTGTTGCCGAAGATTTCGATAGTGTCCAGGTCCACCACGATTTCCAGTTGCACGATGCCATTGATCGGCGGCAGCGACTGCGTGTCGCCATTGCAGGAAATTTGTTGGGTCGAGGCATTGTAGGTTACCGTCAATCCCTGGAACGTGAAGGTCAAAGATTGGGCCGTACCCATGGAGAACATCGTTTTCACATCGAACAATGTTCCGCGAATGCCTGATAATGGGTTGTATCCCGCGCTCAAAGTGAGGTTCGTCCAACTGTAAACGTTCATAGCGTCGTTGGTGATTTCCGCAATGGGAGATGAGCACAGGCGAACACCGTTGGACGTGGTTTGCAGCGTCAGCGAAGTCGGGAAATACATCATCTGGTTGAAAGGCATCCCGGGTGTGGAGATTTGCGCCCAACCGATGCGCACCTTGCGATTATCACCCGGCGCCATGCTGGTGAACGTTTGTGACGCATAAAAGCCGGAACCCTCATTGCCCGGCAATTCCGCCGTGGAAGGCGTGAAAACAGAGCCGTTGAACTGTCCCAACATATAACCAGCGTTGCCGCCATTGAGTTGCCACATCAGGTTGTTGGTGTTTCCATCCACCGGCAGTTGAAATAGATCAGGGCATTCGGCAAAGCCGTTGTAAATTTTGCTCTGGAATGTCCATTGCCGCAAGTTCGGTGAAGAGTAAAAGCTGATGCCGTCACCACCCGTTGAGTCATACACGGCCATCACCCAGTAGTTCGACGGCGCATACCAGAGCAAATGCGGATCGCGGCCCACATTGACGACCACAGGATTTCCCGAATAATCGGAGTACGACAAACCGCCGTCGTTGCTGTAAGCGATACATTCGCCACGGGCAGTGCTGTAAAATGCTGCCACGATGACGCTATTGGTGCCCGTTTGGAAGCCGCTGGTATTATTTGAATCCACCACGGCGCTGCCGGACCAAACGTCGTCGCCATAAGTGTGGGAATAAATGCCCTCGGGCAGTTCTTGCCAGTTAACCATGTCGGGACTGGCCGCGTGCCCCCACCATTTTTGGCCCGTGCCATCCCAGTTGAATGGATCGTGCTGATAGTACAAGTGGTATTGGCCGTTATAATAGAACATCCCGTTGGCGTCGTTGATCCAACCACGCCGCGTTGAGAAATGCATCTGTGGCCGAAGGGTCTCCGAATACAGGTTAGTGGCCCCAACGATGCCGTTGGTTTGAACGATGGAACTCAAACCGGTAGAACCCGGAGGCAAAGCACTCACCGAGATGGTAGCCACCTGGTTGGAGAAAGCGGCTACATTTACAAAGGCCCACCAGTCGGGCGCGCCGTCTGCTAATTCGATATTGAAATCGCGGACCGGGCTCCCGTTTACTGTCACCGTAACGCGCCTCATGGCCGCCCCATCTTTTGCCGGCAGGTTTAGCAAAGTATTCGTGAGCAGCATGGTCTCGGAAGTCAGTGGAAACGCCGTGTCGCTTAGCACGATTTCATCAATTAGGATATGCCCCCAACTGCCCGTGGCATTATCCACAATTTGCAGTGTAGCTGTTTGGCCCATATAGGCACTGACGTTCCATTGCATCGGCAGAAGCGTCTCGCTGTTGGCGCCCGTTGCCGTTTCCACGACAACATTGCTGATGATGAGGTTCATACACGTCAGGCCGGGATTATCTCCGCCGCCAATCAGGAAATTCAGATAGGGCCGATTGATAACAAAGGGCGGTGATGTCAGCGTCCCGGTCGAGGTGTCAGTACCATAATAGGAATTCGCCAAACCGGAACCGTCGTAGCCGCTCACGGCGTTTTGATCCGGCAACGTGCCTTGTGCGGGTCCCAGACCAAACGCCGTTCCCGTGGTGACCCATGCGCCGTAGGTTGGTTCTTCAAAGTCCGCCAACACGATGTCCGTGGAAGGTATCGGCGACCAGAGCAGTTCATTGGTCGCTCGATAGAAGCCCCTTGCACTCGTGGCATTGGTGTCCAGGAACTGCCCGATGCCCAGACTCGATGACGCCACGGGTCCAATGTTGTTCCATGGGCCGGTTAGATTCGTCGCGGCTTGCACCTGATAGGTATAATTCGGCGACGCCGCCAGTAGGAGACTGGACGTGCTGTTCGTCCACTGTGTCAGTTTTAATTGCGATATCGTATTGCCCACGACATCGGCCCACGTCATGCCGAATCGCAGTTCGTCGTGTGACACCGTGTCATTGTTCAAATAAGCCGCAAACGAAATTCCGTTGAAAGACATGTCCGCGATATTTGATACGACCAGGGTAGGGGAGGCGGGTTCAGTGGACGATGTCGGGTTGCGATACACGGTCACCGTATCATTGCCAGTCTGGTAATTAATACGTAAAACGTAGAAGTCCACATTAGTGTCGCCCGGTCCCAAGTCATAAAATGTCGAGTTGCCTCCCGCGGGAGATTCTATTCGCAGGTTGGCATCGTCGTTGCCGCTGCCGACGTCATCGCCGATACCACCAATCCGGGCATCGTCGCCCAGGTCGCCCCGCTTGAACTCAAATTCATAAAACGGAGTGGTGGTGTTGGGCTGTTGCAGGAAGCTGATGTAAAGTGTTGTTCCGTCTGCCCCGATATGGCCGTTGCTATCGATGTAGCCATGTTGGGCAAACGTCCCGGTCGGCGAACAATCCAGATAACGGCCCTTGCGCGACGAGTTGGGGACGAATAGATAACCGTTGAGCGAATGCGCGGCGTATCCTGCTGGTGCGTTGGTTCCTGCCACCAGGCTGTTGGAATAGGATGTCGATGAACCTCCGGCGACATTAATCCACGCACCATTCCAGCCGAAGCCGCCGTCGGCGCCGCTGATATCGCTAGTCGACTGGCCGTAATTGAAACCTTCATAGGCCAGCAAACCGCCAAAATTTGGCGACACATAGACGATGGAACTGGTCACACTGCCATAGGCGTTGCTGGCCAACAGCATATACTGGCCGGCATCGAAGGCTCCGTTGCTGCCCAAAGTCAGTGTCGCGCCGGTCGCGCCCGCGATGGCCACTCCATTTTTATACCATTGCAACGTCAAAGGTGCTGCCCCGCCCACGCTTGCGCTCAGGAGAAGATTACTGCCGGTCCCAACAACCAGATTTTGCGGGCCGGATAAGGTTAGGAATGTCGTCTGCACAGACAGCGTCGCTGTAGTGCTCGTGACTGTTCCCATGGCATTCGAGATGGTCACTGTATACTGCCCTTCATTCGTTAATTGAATGTTCGGGAGCGTTAAAATGTTATTGGTTTGGCCGGCCATTGCAATTCCACTAAAGCACCATTGATAATTTAATGGCTGACTGGATTGTGCCTGGGCGTCCAGGGTCACAGTCTGTCCAACATAGGCCGTTTGATTCGTCGGCTGTATGAGAAATACCGGCGGATCGCCCAGAACACTGGCCCACGTCTGGCCCAATCGAATCTCATCGTGATTGACGGTGACGCCATTGAGATAGGCCCCCATGGAAATTCCATTGAACGACATGTCCGCAACACCCAACATCGTCAGCGCCGGCTGGTTGTTAGTCTCGCTCGGACCGGTGGGATTGCTATAGACATACACGTCGTCGCTCCCGCCATGGTAATCAATCCGCACAACGTAAAAATTCACATTGGTGTTCCCTAAAGCAAATGGCGTTTGTTGCGTGTCTGGTGCGCGTAGGTTCACCGTCGTGGCATTAGCTAAATCGTTGCCGATGCCGCCAATGCGGCCCGGGTCACCCAGGTTGCCGCGGTGTAACTCAAATTCGTAAAACTGTGCCGGGCTGTTCGGCTGCTGGAGAAAGCTCACGTAAAGAGACTTGCCGGGCGCGCCGATATTACCGCTGGAATTTAAATAACCCGCTAACGCAAAATTACCGTTGGTTGAGCAGTCCAACCAGCGCCCGGCCCGGCTGCCATTGGCGACAAACAAAGAATTGCCGATGGAACGGTTGTCATATCCGACAGGCGCGTTGCCGGCGGCCGTCAAACCGCCTGGGTTCACCGATTCGCTGGCCGTCCCGCTTACATCCATCCAGCTATTACTCCAACCGAATCCACCGAGTTGGCCGGTGATAATGCTATTGGAGGGGTAATTAAATCCTTCATAGGCCAGCAGACCAACGGAAGCGCCCGGTACGCCCCATTTTTGGAATAGGCTGACTTCTTTGTTTTGGCGGTCAGCATCGGACAATGCACCGTTATAGATCTGCACTTCCGCGATGTCGCCGGTGAAAAAGTTATTGAGCGCCTGCGCTCCCATGACCAGCTTGGCCGAGGCGTTCAGCGATTTGGTGCTGCCCGTCTGGCTGCCGACAAAATTTCCATCCACGTATAAATCCACTTCGCCGGAACTTTCCTTGCGTCTCATGGTCAGCACATGTGGCATGCCATCGTTGAATCCCGATGTTGAACTAATCGAAATATCGGGACTGTCCACACCCGCGCAGACTTGTCCGTTGGCAAATAGGCTGGCACCGAAATCATTGGTCAGGCTGGCGACTGCCGTGCTGACCAATCCCGCCCCATTGTAAAATTGACTGCCGGTGTTCAATCCCTCGGTACTGCGAAAGACACAGAAAATGGTGAAATCGTCCTGCGCGGGCCGATTTAATGTGAGTACCTGGCTGTTGGTTCCATTGAAATGAACCACGGGCAAACCATTCAACGCATTCGTCATATACGTCGGGCGCTGGTTTATCGCGGTTTGGAGCGCAGTAAAACCATGCCCGCTCGAATCCGACCAAAGGGCCACGGTCGCACCATTACCCAATCCGGTAAGAGCGTCGGCCTTGAACCAGGCTTCCAGCACCGGCGGCGTGATGCTGACTTCCTGGGAGTTTGCACTTTCCCCATTGGTATTGACCGCTGACACGACATAAAAATTGGTCGCGCCGGTGGCGGGGCCGCTATCGGTATATTGATTGGAAACAGGCCAAACATTGTTAGCCGTGGAAATGGAAGCAACCGTGACCTCATGCCCACTGCTCGTCGAACGTTTCACATTGTATGAAATGGCACCCGGAACGGCATTCCATGACAGATAGACATTGTTCCCTCCTGATATTGCACTTAAACCTGTTGGCGCCGCCGATACGCTGCCATTTGCCTCGATGACCACGGCGCTCCAGTAAGTCGTATCAAATTCCACATCGGGATAATAAAAACCGCCTTGGAGTCCCGTTTCCAAATACCAACTGCGAAAGGTTGCCGGATTCGCCGTGTTGCTTTCCTGGCCGGGAACCACAGAAACACCATGGCCAAAGGCGGTGTTCCATTGTCCTGGATCATTGCCGGCGCCGCCTTCGTAACATTGGAGGTAGATATAATCGCAGTTGGTTATTTCGGCGTTGAGATTCACCCAGAACGACTGCTGTGTGTAGGGCACCAGCGTAAATTTGTAGCCAAGGCCGCCCAGTAGATTGGCCAGGTTCACCGAGGAAGCCAGGTCATAGGTTTCTTCATCATCATCATTGATCGCATCAATTCCAGGCACCGCATTTTTTAAAGCCTGAAAATTCCGATAGAGCATGCTGCCCGTTCCGGTTCCTTGTGCGGTGATTAGGCTTTTGATGTTGTTGTAACTGGTATCCTGCCAGCCGCCAATACAAACCTCATAACGGGTCACCGTGGTCGGCGCAGTCTTCAATGTGTTGACCAGCGTTCCCCAATTGCTCGGCCCGATGTAAACGCCGTTCGAACATACGGGACCTCCGCCAATTTCCAGCGTCCCATCCACATCCACATGCATCGCGAACGTAATCAGCGTGGTAAAACCTGAGGCTTTGTCAAAGGCCATGGAAGGAGTGGTGAACTGAAAATAATCGTTCCCGTCGGCGCCGTAGTTCATCACATTGGCGGCCTGGCCGGACTGCAACCAGATTACCAATAATATTGAACCCAAAATCCCGGCCCATGGATTCGACAGGCGAACCCGGGAAATCATACAGACGAACCACATATAGCCACCTAAAATTCCGTTTAACTGCTTCACTGCCACTTTATCGCCATTTACAAAAAGCTGCCGGAGCCATTGAACTCCGGCAGCTCAATCCCATTCCATTTTTGGTCCGCTGTGCCTGGGGCGAACCAAAATTGACACGACTCATCACTTCGACTTACGGCGAAGGATAACGCAGGCGATAGAATGACACCGGCGCCGCGTTGACTGGGAAATTCGTGGAGGTTACATTGGCCGACCCCTGAACATCCACCCAATTGGTCCTGAGACCCACACTCAATGAATTGGTTTGCCGCTGCAGGATCCAACCCTGATAACTGTTCGGCCAGCCGATGGTTACCTTCCCGCCGCTGACCGAGACATTGATATTCGTCGGTGTCGTTGGGAGGGTGCCCGCCACTTGAAGCGAGCCAGTGCCGGTGATGAAGGCCGACAGGTTGCCGGAACTATACGTGCCAACGGCCAGGGCTACCCCATTCGTGGAAGCGCTGGCGACCGACAATGTGCCGGAATAATTCAGGTTGAGCGTTGCGCCGTTAGACAATTGAAATGCCCCGGAATGATTGCTCGTTGAATCAAGCTTCAGCATCGCGCCATTGACCGTCGTGTTACCGGTGTAGTTGTTCGCTCCAGAGAGTTCCAGCGTCCCGCTGCCTGCCACCGTCAAGCTACCCAAACCGGAGAGCACACCCGATAAAGTGATGGTATTGCCGGCAGGGCTAAAAGTGACCGGACCGTTATTGCCGGTCAGCGTCATATTCTGTGAGGAAGACCAGCTTGCTTCGGCTCCAATCGTACCGCCGCCAAAGTTCAATTGATAGCCATTGCCGGAAGTGGTGATACCACCAGATCCGATCCATAGGCTGCCGCCAGTCAGGTTATAAATGCTGTAGCCGGTTGAAAATGCGGAATCGAGCCATAGATTACCCACATTGGTAATCACGCCGCTCACCTGATTCACCACGCCGGTGATCAAGAGATTAACGCCCAGCGCAATCCCCAGCGTCTTGCCATTCATGTCCAGCACGCCGCCATTCATGTCGTATATCGACCTCGTAGCCGTATTGCCGGATGCACCGACAAAAAGGTAGGTTTGATTCGCGGGATTGAAACTGAAAGTTCCGCCATTTTGAACGACAGTTCCACTTCCACTATCCCGGCCAATTACCATGGCATCCGCATAGTTGCCGACGATAGAGAGTGCCGCTCCCGGCTGGATGACCAGTGTGCCATTGCAGTTCGGGACGGTGTCGCCATCGCCAACATAAATCCGGCTGTTGCCGCCACCATTGATGGTCGTATTTCCTGTAAGGATGGTCGCGCCGCCATCAAGGTCCCAACTCAAGAGCGAATCAGTGCCGCCCAAAACGAGTCCACCGGCATCCAGTTTAACCAGGCTGGTATCGGAAGAGGACGTGAGATTGCCTCCCAGCGAGACAACGGCATTGGCCGGAGCATCAACCGTTTCAGAACCGCTGAAGGTCATGTTCAAGTTGACGGTCTGAGTCGTGGTCGAAGACGGATTGCCGATGAAGCCGATGTTTCCGTTCATGGAAACCGCATTGCCGCCGATTGTGAAGGCGCCGGCTGTATTGCTGAAGGTGATACCGGCAACGGTGATGCCAGTGAGATCATTATTATTGTTGAGCTGATTGTTGCCACCGAAGGTCAAGGCAATGGGGAAGACCGGCACCGCATTGTCATCCCAGTTGGCCGCCGTGCTCCAATTGTTATTTGCGCCAAGCCCGGTCCAATGTCCCGTGCTGACGCTGCCAACCACCTGCAGATTGCCGCCGCCGGTGATAAAGCTCGGCATATTGCCGGAGTTATAGGTTCCAAGGCCAACCGCCACTCCGTTGGTATAGAGAGATGCGACGAGATAGTTGCCAGAGAAGTTCAAGTTGAACAGGCCGCCATTTACGACGCGAAACGCTCCCGAAGAACTGCCGGTCGTGTCCAACTGAAGGAAACCTGAACTGACTAAAGTGTCGCCCAGATAGCTGTTCGCTCCGGATAATTCCAGGATGCCGCCGCCTGAAACCACCAGCCCACCGGGACCGGAAAGAGCACCCGAAAGTGTGATGGTATTTCCCGAAGTATTGAACGTCACCGGGCCGTTCGATCCCGTCAACGTCATATTCAACGGCGAAGACCAGCTGGAAGAAGCGGCCACGGTGCCGCCCCCTAGGTTAATCGCATAGGAGCCGTCATCCGAGACAATGCCGCCGATATCGATCGTAATGCTTCCACCGCTGAGATTGTAAACGCCCTTGCCGAAGGAACGCAGCGCACCAAGATCAAATTTGAAAACGTTGTTGATGGCGCCGTTCGTCTGGTTCAATGTCGCGGTATAGACTATGCCGTTATCACCCAGGCCGATGCCCAGGGTATTGCCGCCCAGGTTCAACACGCCGTTGTTCATGTCATATTCCGCGCTCGTGCCGGCTTCGCTGGTGGCGCCCACCAACAGGTATCCCTGGTTGGCCGTGTAATTAAAGGTGCCACCGTTCTGGATCAAGTGGCCGCTTCCACTGTCACGCCCGATGACGAAGGCGTCGGCAAAGTTGCCGGACATCGTCAGCGTCGCGCTCGGCTGGATGATCAACGTCCCGCTGCAATTGGCCAGCGCATCGCCATCGCCAAGATACATACGGCTGCTACCGCCGCCGTTGAGAGTCACGTTTCCGGTTAAGATGGTTGTACCGCCGTTGAGGTCCCAACTCTGGATTGCATCAGATCCGCCCAGCGACAACGTGCCGGTATCCAGTTTGACCAAACTCGTATCCACCGAAGAGTTAATGTTTCCATTGAGGGTCAAATTCCCATTGGCCGGAGTATCCAGCGTTTCGGGATTGTTCCAAGTCATGCCGAAGTTAATCGTCTGGGTGACCGACGAAGCCGGATTGCTGCTGAACGCAATATTGCCGCTCAAATTAACGCTATTGCCACCAATGGTGAATGCGCCGGC
>Ga0206816_1272_pt1 | contig 10173 bp, 2 predicted proteins | sample Alteio_BWOrgCont_88_FD_152866 | JGI IMG/M metagenome (GOLD analysis project Ga0206816, IMG submission 152866) | Enriched cells from forest soil in Barre Woods Harvard Forest LTER site, Petersham, Massachusetts, United States -... | ecosystem: Environmental > Terrestrial > Soil > Temperate forest > O... | reverse complement strand
GCCAGTAGTAGGTGGTCCCGAACTGGAAAGGCAAGCTGAAACTGGTGGCTGTCGAGGTTAGGATGACGGGGACGGCACTCGGGTTGGTCGAAACGGCCAGGTCGTAGTTGACCAAGTCCCCATCAGGGTCTATCGCGGTCTGCCAAGAAAGACTCTGTGCCGAGTTCCGCGTTGCGAGCGTCCCCACTCCCGTGAGGATCGTAAAGGGATTGGGAGGCGAGTTCTGGAGAGCCAGGAGGAGACTCTGGACCGAAGTGGTGCTCGCCCCCCCATACGGGTCATAGGCGCTCACCTGCCAATAATAGGTAGCGCCAAACAGGGGGCTTGTAAGGCTAAAGGAGGTCGTCGTGCTGTCCTGCACCTTCGTCAACCCGTTGGGGTTGGTTCCCAGGAATAGGCGATAGGCCACGGGATCGCCGTCGGGATCAATAACGCCGGTCCAGCGCAGGGTCGCCGCCGGGGTAAGCGTGTGCTCATTGAGCGTTCCGTTGGCGGAGAAGATGGCAGGCGTGCCCGGAGGAGAATTCTGGAACACGGGTAAAAACGTCTGCAGGGCTCCGACTGTCTGAGCACCGAAGCTATCAGTGGCCGAGACCCGCCAGTAATAGGGCGTGCCGAAAAGGAAGCTCAGCGCGTAGGTTGTGGCCGTGCCCTGCTGCACCAAAAACTGCGTCGTCGGGCTGGTCGAAAGATAAAGGCTGTAGCTGTAGGGATCGCCGTCCGGGTCGCCGCTGTCTTGCCATGCCAGCGCAGCGCTGGTGGCTCGCGTCACCAAAGTGCCCGGGGAAGTGTAGACGATGGGATTTGGCGGCCGGTTGGCCAAGTGCACGATAAAGCTCAACCAAGCGCCCGTCGAGACCCCGCCGTAGGGGTCCGAGGCCGTCACCCGCCAAGTGTAGGTCGATTCGAACAAGGTGTTGATCGTCAGACTCGTTGAGGCCCCGAGAGAAATAGGCGGCCACGCCCCGGTGCTGGTCTGCACGTAGAGCTGGTAGGAAACGGGGTCCCCGTCCGGGTCGGTCGAGGCGGCCCAGTTCAAGGTAGCCGTAGGAGAGGCGGTGTGTTCGCTGAAGGAAGACGCGGTCGTGAGGTAGGAGACCGGCGAGGGCGGGCTATTTTGAAAAGAGATTTGCAAACTTTGGACCGAAGTCGTGCTCGCCGCGCCAAAAGGGTCATAGGCGCTGACCTGCCAATAGTAGGCCGTCCCGAGTTGAGGGCTTGGAAGCGCGAAAGAGGTGGCGGTGCTGTCCTGGACCATCGACAAGCTGCCGGGAATGGTTCCAAAATAAAGCCGGTATGCGACGGGATCCCCATCGGGGTCCAAAACGCCGGACCAAGTCAGCGTCGCTTGCGGAGTCAAAGTATGCTCGGCGAGGGTTCCATTTCCCCCCGTTGGATTCGGCGCAGGCGGCGGAGAGTTCTTGAAGAGATGCAGCAGGCTTTGCGTGCCTCCGTTGAATGTCGTGGTGCCTCCGAATCCGTCGTAAGCCATAACAGTCCAGAGGTAAGTCGTTCCAAAGGCCAAATTGTTGACGGTGATAGAAGGTTGAAGCGTCGTTCCCAGCGGAGCCAATGAGACCGCGGACGTGCCCCAAAACACTTGATAGGTCACCAAGTCGCCGTCGGGATCGGTCGAGGGGGTCCAGGCGAGGTTGTCGCTGGTGTTGCGGGTGACCACCGTCCCCGAGCTGCCCAAGACGTTGAAGGAACCCGGCGGATTGTTGGCAAACTGATAGTAGACCCAGTTGACGGGCGACGGCGAAGCAGCACCGTAAATATCGGTGGCGACGATCTCGTAGTAGTAGCCGGTGTTCACCGATAGGTTGGAGATGGTATATCCGAGCGGAACGGGGCTGATGACTGACAAGTGGCTGGTGTCCGTGCCGAAGTGAAGGCTGTAAGTGAAGGGGTCGCCATCGGGATCGGTCGAGGGCTGCCAAAAGAAGGACTGCGAAGGCGCGAAGCCGTGATAGGAAAGCGTTCCAGTCTTCGATTGGTTGGAGGGCACTGACGGAGGCGAATTGCGAAAGACCGGGGTGAAGCTCTGAAGGCTGGAGGAAGTTACGCCACCGAAGCCGTCGCGAGCGGTCACTTGCCAGAAATAGGTGGCCCCGAACTGGAAGGGCAAGTTAAAGCTTGCGGCGGTCGAACTCTGCACGACGGCGAGCGCGGCTTGATTCGTCGAAAGGGCCAAATCAAAGGTCACCGTGTCCCCGTCGAGGTCGCCGGCGTTCTGCCAAGACAGCAATTGAGTCGTGTTGCGGGTCGAAGTCGTACCGAACCCCGATAGGATCGAAAAAGGATTGGGAGGCGAGTTCTGGAGCGCGAGCAACAGGCCCTGAAGCGAAGTCGTGCTCGCCGCGCCATAGGGGTCATAGGCGCTGACCTGCCAATAGTAGGTCGCCCCAAACAGGGGGCTCGCCAGGTTAAAAGAGGTCGCCGTGCCGTCCTGAACCTTGGCCATCGCCGAGGGATTGGTTCCAACGAAAAGGCGGTAGGCGACGGAATCCCCGTCCGGGTCCAAGGCTGCTGACCAGCGCAACGTCGCCGACGGCGTGAGCGTATGCTGATTCATCGTCCCGTAGCCTGAGACGATGGACGGCGCGGAAGGTGGAGAATTTTGGAAGACGGGCAAAAAGGTCTGCAAGGCCCCGGGCGTCTGAGCGCCGAAGCTATCGGTGGCCGTCACCCGCCAATAGGTCGTCGTCCCGAATTGGAGGGCCATCGCATACGACGTGGCCGTGCCCTGCTGCACCAAATATTGCGTCGTGGGGCTGGTCGAGAGATAAAGGCTGTAGCTGTAGGGATCGCCGTCGGGGTCGCCGGAGTCCTGCCAGGTCAGAGCGGCGGCCGAGGCTCGCGTCACCAAAGTGCCCGGGGAAGAGTACGCGATGGGATTTGGCGGACGGTTTGCCAGATGGACGATGTAGCTCATCCAAGCGCCTGTCGAGACCCCGCCGTAGGGGTCCGAGGCAGTCACCCGCCAGGTGTAGGTCGTCTCAAATACCGTGCTGATCGTCTGGATTGTCGAAGCGCCGAGAGAAATCGCCGGCCACGCCCCAGTGCTCGTCTGAAGGTAGAGCTGATAGGAAACGGGGTCCCCATCCGGGTCGGTCGAGGAGGCCCAGTTCAGGCTAACTGTCGGCAAGGCGGTGTGTTCGTTAAAGGAGGTGGCGGTCGTCAGGTAGGAGACCGGCGAAGGCGGGCTGTTCTGAAAGGAGACCTGGAGGCTTTGAACCGCACTGGTGCTCGCCGCGCCGTAGGGATCATAGGCGCTAACCTGCCAATAATAAGGGGTACCGAATTGGGGGTTTGAAATCGAGAATGAGGTCGTCGGGCCATCTTGAACCTTCGTCAAACTGAGGGGGTTCGTTCCAAAATAGAGCCGGTACGCCACCGTGTCCCCGTCGGGATCCACTACGCTCGACCAAGCCAACGTCGCCTGAGGGCTCTGGGTGTGCTCCGTCAGCGTTCCAGTCCCCCCCGTCGGAATCGGCGCCGGCGGCGGAGAATTCTTGAATTGTTGGATCAAGCTCTGGGTACCCCCATTGATGGTTGTCGTTCCCCCCAAACCGTCGTAGGCATCAACGCGCCAATAATAAGTGGTCCCGAAGGCCAAGTTGGCGAGCGGCTCAACTGTGCTGGTGATATTCGCGAGCAGCGGGAGGCTCCCCGGGGCGGTGCCGAAAAAGACGCCGTAGGTGACCAAATCGCCATCAATATCCTGGGACGCTGTCCATGAGAGGTTGGCGCTCTTGCTTCGAGTAATAATGGTCCCGCTCCCACCCAGGACGCTGAACTGCCCTGGCGGGTAGTTTTCGAACTGGTAGAAGACCCAATTGACGGGAGCCGGCGAAGAGGCGCCGTAAATATCGGTCGCGACGAGCTGGTAGTAGTAGCCGGTATTGACCGAGAGGTTAGAGAGCGTGTACCCGAGCTGCACGGGGTTGATTAAAGAGAGATGGTTGGTGTCCGTGCCAAAAAAGAGGCTGTAGGTGAACGGATCGCCGTCAGGATCAGTTGAAGGCATCCAGAAGAAGGATTGGAACGGGGCTAAGCCGTGGTAAGAGATCGTCCCCGTTTTGGATTGATTAATAGGCATGGTCGGCGGTGAATTACGGAAGATCGGCAAAAGGCTCTGGAGGCCGGAGGAAGTCGATCCGCCGAATCCGTCGAAAGCCGTGACTTGAAAGTAGTAGGTGGTCCCAAATTGGAAGGTCAGGTTGTAACTGGTCGCCGTCGAGCTTTGGATCACTGGCAAAACGTTTGGGTTGGTCGAAACGGCAAGGGTAAACGTTAAGGGGTCCCCGTCCGGATCACCTTCCGGCACCCAGAGCAGCAGCTCCGAGGTGCTCCTGGTCGAGAGGGTTCCAGCTCCGAGCACAGGGAAGGCATTGGGAGGCGAGTTCTGGAGCACGAGCTGCAAGCTTTGGACCGGGCCTGTACTGGCCCCTCCGTAGGGATCATAAGCAGCGACCTGCCAATAATAGGTCGTCCCGAAGATGGGGCTTGCCAAATTGTAGGTGGCCGCCGTGCCGTCTTGGACCTTTGGCAGCGCATTGGGATTGGTTCCGAAGAAAAGCCTGTAGTTCACGGGGTCACCATCTGGATCGGAGACCTTGGTCCAGCCCAGGCTCGCCCAGGGAGTGAGGGTATGCTCCGCCAGCGTTCCGGTTCCATACATGGGATTTGGCGCCGGTGGTGGAGAGTTCTGAAAAACCAGCAGGAAGGTCTGCAACGCTCCAGCCGTCTGAGCGCCGAAGCTATCCGCGGCAGTCACCCGCCAGTAGGTGGTCGTGCCAAACTGGAGGCTTAGTGTGTGGGTCGTCGCGCTGCCCTGCTGGACCAGGGACTGCGCCGTTGGGCTAGTCGAGAGATAAAGGCTGTAGCTGTAGGGATCGCCGTCGGGATCGCCCGTGTCCTGCCACGAGAGCGCCATGGTGGCGGCTCGCGTTACCAAGGTGCCAGGCGAAGAGTAAACGATGGGATTGGGCGGACGATTGGAAAGATGGACGATGAAGGTCAGCCAAGTCCCGGTCGAGACCCCGCCGTAGGGATCGGAGGCTCTCACCCGCCAGGTGTAGGTCGTCTCGAACACGGCGCCAAACGTAAGGCTCGTTGAAGCGCCCAGGGAAAGGGTGGGCCAAGTCCCGGTGCTGGTCTGAATGTCCACCTGATAAGTAACGGGATCGCCGTCCGGGTCAGTCGAGCTGGCCCAGCTAAGCGCCGCCGACGGGGAGGCGGTGTGCTCGCTAATCGAGGAAGCGGTCGTCAGGTAGGAGATCGGCGAAGGCGGATTGTCCTGAAGGAGGATAACGAGACTCTGGATGGTGGTCGTGCTCGCCCCACCGTAGGGATCATACGCGCTTACCTGCCAATAATAAGTCGTTCCGAATTGCGGGCTGGAAAGAGAGAAAGAAGTGGCCGCGCTGTCCTGCACTTTGGGCAAGCTGGCAGGATTGGTCCCAACATAAACGCGGTACGCCACGGGATCCCCATCGGGGTCCACCACGCTGGACCAGGCCAACGTCCCCTGAGGCGTCGAGGTGTGCTCCGGCAACGTGCCGGTTCCATTCAAGATTGCCGGGGCCGGCGGCGGCGAATTCGCAAATACCAAGTTGTAAGGCTGTTCCAGCCCGCCAGCCATCCCAATGGTTGCGCCATAAGGATCGCGGGCCTTGACCGACCAGTAGTAGTTCGTGCCGAAGGTCAGGCCCGTCATGCTAAAGGAGGTCGAGGCTTGGGACGCTACCAGCACGGGCTGAGTCTGAGAAGCGAGCCTCCAGTAGATGTCATAAACGACCGAATCTCCGTCAGGATCGGTTGCGGTCTGCCATGCCAATTGGGCCGTGCTGCTACGGCTGACGAAGGTTCCAGCACCGGAGACTACGCCGAAGGCGTTGGGTGGGCTGTTGCTCAAATTCAAATTGAAGCTGACGACTGGAGAAGGCGTCGTCTGAAGCGGGATTCCAAGGTAGGAGTCCTGCGCCAAGACCTGCCAGTAATAGGTCGTTCCGAAGGCAAGGGGCGTGGTGGAGAACCTATTCTGAGGCAGAGTCGCGATAGGTGAGAGTTGGGTCGGAGTATTACCCTGGACCACGGTATACATCACAGGGTCCCCATCCACGTCGCTCGAGGCCTGCCAATTAAGGACAGCGGATGACGAATGCTGCACTACGGTGCCCAAAGGAGACGATTGCGCCGGGACGGAGGGCGCTGTGTCGAAAACGAAGCGCTGAAGCGGCGGTGCTCCGGCCGAATTGAGATAAAGGATGCGGTTGTCCCAGGCGCATCCGGCCGGAGAGTCAGACGTGAACGCGGTGATCAAGGTGCTACCGGACCCGAGTTTGGTGATACCTTGCGGGCAGCCTGAAGGGCCGCAGACCGGACCGCTGATGTAGAGGTTCGAAGAGGAGTCGGTCCACATCGAGCGCGGGGCGAAGTTTGTCGTCCAATTGGAGCTGGGAATTGAGTTTAACAAAGCTCCAGTAGAGGAATACTTAAGGAGTTGGCGGCACGTCGCGTCGGCGACGTAGATATTGCCCTGAGGGTCCGCGGCCAGCGCCGAGGGCGTGTAGCAGGTCCCAGGGGTGCCGCTGATGCCGGGCATGGTGATCGTTCTCAGGAGGTGGCCCGAAAAGTCGTACTGGTTGATATAGCCCTTCGTGCCGCTGGGAGGGCAAGTGCAGCCCACACACTGGACGCAGTAGTAGCTCATCCAGTATTGGTAGGCCAGATAGAGGTAGCCGTTGGTTTTGTCGATCGCCGCCGAGGTCCAGGTGATGGTGTAGTAGGGGTTCGAAATGTTGTAAATGGTCTGGCTCAGGTAGGCCCCGTTGTTTTGGTATCGCTTGAGCAGGATACTGGCGATGCCATTGCTCCCATCAACAACATCAACGATCCCGGAGCCCTCGACCGCGAAGGCCTTGGGTGCTGTAACGCCGGTATCAAAGGACAACAGAGGCGCCATGCCCGGAGTCTGATACTCGAAGACGGAATAGGTTTGCGCGCCACCCGGCAGACCTAAGCCGTAAAGGTTTCCCACGGCGTCGGAATCCAGCCCCGGCATAGCGGTCGCGGGAACTCCGAAAGAATTCTGCTGGAAGTAGCTTCCCGCCGCCGCAAATGCGGGCGCCCACAGTAGAGCTACAACCAAAGCAGGAGTGTAAAGCCGCTTCATTTCTGCTCGTCCCCGTCCTGGCCCATCTGCGTCCCGATTTCGGTCTCGGGGACGAAGGCCTCGAGGTCCAAGCCTTCTTCAAACCGGGTTTCTGCCGGAAACAGTTCGGGCAGGGGAGCGGCGTGGTCCAAGGCGTCGAACACCCTCGCGCTTTGAACAAGGCAGGCTTCCTTACCAGGCGAGAAAACCATGGCCGTGAACGGAACCAGGTTCTTGAGGCGGTTGGGATGGACCTTGAAATGCTCCACCGTGCGGCGTGACTTCTCCCCGGTGTTGCTGTCACCGAGAAGACCATGGGTGACGCGCTCGGTGTCCTCCGTAGCTTGATAAGTTCCCAGTGTCGAGGACCAAAACTCCGCGTCCTCCGGGTCGGGGCTCCTGAAGCAGATTTTGCAACCCGAGGTATTATTGAAGACGGCCGAGGTAAACGCATCGGCGTCCATCCCTTGGACCTTCTTGAGCTGCCCAAGGTCCTGGTGCGAAAGGGTGGTCCAAAGCCGCGCCGAGCCTACCGTCGCTATAAAGGAGGCGAAGACGGGGGTGGCGAACTCGGCGAATTCGTCCAAAATAACGGAGGCCGGTTCCGGCTTATTTCGCGCCTTTTGCCGCGCCGCCGCGACCGAAAGGAGCGCAGAAATCACCATTCGGCCCAGCGGATTGGCCAGGACCTGGAGGTGTCCGATGGGAACGGCGAAGTAGGCAAGCTGGCCCTGCTCGAAAACTTCTTCCAACTTAATTTGAGGCGAATAGCTATTAAGGAGCCGACCCAAGGTGCCCGTGGTCCACGGCCTAAGCGCGGCGGTCAAGGACGTGGAATCAGGAGAGTCCTTGAATTGCTCGGTTGCCATGGCGGCCACCCTGCGGACCGTGCAAAGCTCGAAAGCCCGCTGGCGGGCATGTTTGGAATGAAAGTAGTAGAAGCAGTCTTTGAGCGTGAACTGACGGCCGGTGGAGCAGAAGATTTCGGCCATGTTTTGGATCTTCGCGTAATCGACGGAGCGGTAATAATCCTGCCCTTCACCTGAGGATGTCGGGTCGCGGCCGATGGCTCGCGCTATTTGATTGGCGATGGCCGTAGGATCTTGGCCGGGAACCATCCGGATAGGATTGAAGGTCATTGACCGTTCGTCCTGCGGGTTGAAATAGCGGGTGCTGTTGACCCTGCCGGTCAGAGCCGAGAGCCTGAGGAACTGGTCGAAATCGGAGTGGTCCCCTTTGGCTTCCATAAAAAAGATCGGTAGGCCATTGGCCATATCCTGGCCGCACATGGCAAAAAGGAGCTGGGACTTGCCCGAACGGGTCGGTCCCACGACTTGCATGTGCCGCTCCCGCTCGGCAGCGCCGAGAAACACGGGCCTCGGTCCGTTGGCGATGCCTAGAAAGGTCGACCCCGGGCGCCCTCCTTTAAGAGACTCCAGGACCATACGACCAAGCTTTGGAAACTCAGCGGGCTCGTCCCATTCGGGCTGCCTCCCCTGAGCCGGCTCCCCGAGCGCGAGCGCGAGGCCGATGGTCAGTCCAAAGCCGGCGGAGAACACCCAACAAGTCGCATGGAGCCGGGCCATTCGCGACTGCGCCCAATGCCTGAAGCTCTTGTTCTCCTTTATAAGGAGGTCCACTGTCGGCCACGGCAGCAATGCCAGGAACAAAAATGCTGATACCCCGAAAAGAACCGCGCCGAATTTGCGATAGCGAAAGCGAAGAGAGCCTAGACCGACCAGCATGACGGCCAAGACGGTGAGAAAAACCGGAATGCTCATCAGATCTGCCCTCCCGGAACCATCGGGACTTTGGCCGAGCGCGTAAGGCTAAGGAGGCCGGCGCCCGAGACCTGTAGGGAAGGGGCGGCAGGGCCGGAGCCAGACTGAGCTAAGAGAAAGGGCTGCCCTTCCAAGATTCCCTTAAAGGCAGCCCGACCACAGCTCGCACGAAAGGCATCCAATGCGCATGCGTGGACAAAGGGAGCGCGAAACTGCCTCGCATGGTAAAGGATGCACCTCACGCCGTCAGGCCACCCCGTGAGGTAAAGGACCGGCGAATTGTGAGGTAAGCGGAGGCGGTAGGCGTCCCAAATCTCCTTGTAGCGGTGCTCGGACTTTTGGCTGATTTCCACCTCAATCGCCTTTGGCTGCGGATCGACGATCCAAAGGTCCGATAAAGCCCGAGTAGGCGCCGGCGTCCGACCGCCATTGCTGCTCCATATGTAGCGTTCCCGCTCCGCTCGCACCTTGAGGCCATGGATGTCCGAAAGAACCAATCCCACGGCGGCCACGTTCAGCTCATGGCTCAGAAGTTCCGCCGAGATTCCCCACCGGAAGCCTTTAAGAACAGCCAAGCCCTGAGCCTGAAGTGCCTTATGGCCGCGTTCAGCAAGAGTGAACGCCTTGCTATGATTTAGGTAGAAATTATCCTTGATGTAGCCATGCTTGACCAATGCAGTCAGCCTCTGGCTGAACCATAAGGAGTAGTCCCTCCGGTACGTTTCATTGAAGAACCTTGCCACCCGGCGCTCTTCTCCGGCCTCGGTCTCCGCCGCAATCCCAAAGAGTTGGCCGAGCCCCAAGACACCCCATTTCTCCAGCCCGGAGAGAACCTTCCAATCCCTTGAAGTTAGTTCTAGTTTCGATCCCATGTTTTTATTTCAAATCCTTTTTTGACCTTGCCGTTTTCTCTAGAAGATCCCTCAGTCCACCCGCTGTTGCTGTTTGCTTTGCCTATAAATTCGACCTTCCCCCGCCCTTTCTTTGCCTTTGCCTTTGCTTTTTCCTCGCTCTTTCCGTTCCCTTTCTGTTTCTCTCCCCTTTCTGTTCCCTTTTCCTGTCTGCTTCTTTTCCCTTTCTGTTTCTGTTCCCTTTCTGGCTTCTCCTTTCTTTTTTTTCTTTTCTGATTTTTTTCTTTCCGTTTTTCCCTTCTGCTTTTTTCTTTCTGTTTTTCTTTTCTGTTTTCTACTTTCTGTTTTTCCTCTTCTTATTTTTTTCTTTCTATTTTTTTCC
>Ga0206816_1271_pt1 | contig 10256 bp, 10 predicted proteins | sample Alteio_BWOrgCont_88_FD_152866 | JGI IMG/M metagenome (GOLD analysis project Ga0206816, IMG submission 152866) | Enriched cells from forest soil in Barre Woods Harvard Forest LTER site, Petersham, Massachusetts, United States -... | ecosystem: Environmental > Terrestrial > Soil > Temperate forest >... | reverse complement strand
CGCCCCTTTTTCTTTATGAATCGTTGCTGGATCCTAATAGGAATGATGGGAGCGGGGAAGTCCTCGATCGGCCGGGCCCTGGCCGAACTCACTGAGAGAACATTCCTGGATACCGACCTTATGCTTCAGCAACGCCTTGGCCGGCCCATAAGCCAGATCTTTCAGATCTATGGCGAAGACGCCTTCCGGGACCACGAAACTAGCGTCATCAAAAGCCTGGAGCCCTCCATGAGTGTGATCTCCACTGGTGGAGGGATCGTCCTTCGCGATGAAAACTGGAAGGAATTCGAGCGCCTTGGCCTCACCATCTTCCTCGATGCCAGCATCGAAACTCTAATCGGCCGGCTCGCCGTAAGTAAAAAGAAGCGTCCACTGCTTCAAGTAGAAGATTGGGAAGAGCGCACCAATCAGATCCTCACTGGCCGTCTCGAAATTTACCGAAAGGCGAATCTGACAGTTAGCGTCAATGACATCGATCTCTCGAACGGAGCCGAGCGCGTTCTCGCCGCGATTAGGCAATATGAAAACGATGCGGATCCAACATCGAAACGGTAGCTACGAGGTCAAGTTCGAAGCATTTGAAGCGGCAATCGCGGCCCTACCGGACGACGTCCGCATCATTACCGACTCAAACGTTGTCGATTTCTACGGGTCGATCCTTGAAGAAAAGGGCCGCATCGTCATCGTCGATGCCGGCGAACAAAGCAAGTCGCTTGAGACTTACGGCAACCTGCTCTCCTGGATGGCCGGTTCAAGAGCCTCACGGAAAACAACGGTCTGCGCGATCGGGGGCGGCGTCATCGGTGACCTCGCAGGTTTCGTCGCCGCAAGCTACATGCGCGGTGTGCCCTTCTACCAAATCCCCACAACGTTGCTGGCGCAGGTCGATTCCTCCGTTGGAGGCAAAGTCGGTATCGACCTAAATGAAGGTAAGAACCTTGCCGGCGCTTTCTATCCGCCCGCCGGAGTCTCCATCGCCATCGACACCCTCTCGACCCTGCCAATAAGGCAGTTCAACAACGGAATGGCCGAAGTTTGGAAGTACGGGTTCATCATGGAGGCCGACCTCGTACAAATCTTGGAACGAGCAAAACTTCATCCGATGCATCCGGAACTGCCTGGCGTCGTTGCTCGCTGCATCGCGCTTAAGGCGCAGGTCGTCGAAGAGGACGAGTTCGAGACGAAGGGGCTGCGAGCTATCCTCAACTTTGGCCACACCGTCGGACATGCCATCGAATTCGCCACCGGTTTCGGATCAATCCTCCATGGCGAAGCAATCAGTATTGGAATGGTGGTCGAAGCCCGGCTAGGGGAGTTACTCGGCGTGACGGAGGCCGGTACTGCCGAAACAGTTGAGCAACTGATGTGCAAGCAAGAGCTTCCAATCCGGCATTCCATCTTGCGGGACGAAGACACATTGATCGGCGCGATGTACGGCGACAAAAAGACGGTCGGTAAGTGTCTCTCGTTTAGCTTATTGACAGATATCGGGCGATGTAAACTTATCGAGGAAGTGCCGGAAACTGTCGTACGTCAAGCACTACGGGCGTCATGAAGAACATCAGACTCGTAATATCCGTTGTTGTGGTTGCATTTCTGGTGCTTGGGTATGCCGCCAGCCAGTATGCCGTCCTGAACGGAACCGCTCAAGAGTATGCCGCCAAGGTTGATTGTCCTCCCGTGCAGTACTTCGCGCTTGCCTTACTGATCCTCTGCGTCGTCTTTGCCTTTATAGGAGATAAAGAGGCGGATGAAACGTGATCGGCAAGCTCATTAAGGCTCGTTACGAGTTGGTAGGGCTTCTGCAGGATAGCCCGATCTTTTCCACGTACGCCGCTCGAGACAAGATTCAAGGGCGCGACCTATCCGTCCGCATTATCAAGCCGCCATTTGGTCAAGAGCAGGAATTTATCGACCGGTTGGCGCTCACCGTGCAGAAGTACGCCGTCATTCAAACCGCGAACGTCGAGCGGCTAGCGAGCGTCGAGACCGATGACGGCGTCCCCTTTATCCTTGGCGACCTAACTCGGGGCCCAAGCCTGGCGGATCGAATCAAGAAGCTCGCGCCATTCTCCATCCCCGTTTCGGTCGGCACCGCCATAAGTATCCTGCACGCGCTTGAGGCCGTCCACCGGCATGGCCTGGTTCACGGCGACCTCAACCCGCAGAATCTTGCCGTGATGGCGGATGGGGACGTCCGGCTGCAGCTCACCGGTGTCTGGGAGGCATATTCCGCAAGTCCAACCGCGGGAATGGTGGTGCTCCCCGGCATGGCTCCTTATCTGGCGCCTGAAGTCAGCGCCGGCGCAATGCCGAGCGGCGGCTCAGACGTTTACGCCGTAGGAATCCTGCTTTATGAACTCATCTCGGGTAGGTCGCCCTATCGCGCCGACTCACCCGTAGCCCTCGCGATGCAGCACTCCACCGCCCCAACGCCTAGCCTCCGGGCGATAAGCCTCGCAGTTCCCGTCGTGTTGGATGAGATCGTAAAGAAAGCCATGTCAAAGGACCCTCGCACTCGCTACGAATCCGCCGGTGAGATGTTGGCCGACCTCAGGATCCTCCAAGATGCGCTGCGCTTTGGAAGGTCGCTGACTTGGCCGCTACAGGCCACCGCTGCTGCCGGGTCGTCGCCTTCCGGCAAAGGCGCGGGCACTAATCCGCAGCCAGTCGCTCCCAAGATGTCCGCAATTCGGCGCACCGAACGCCAGGAAAGGAAGGAGAAAGAACGAAGGGAGAGAGACGTTCCCGTTTGGCTGTTGATGCTCTTCACCATCGGCATGACCTCGTTTTTATTCTGCTTGGGGCTCTGGTTCTTCCAAAACATGAGCAAAACGGTTTGGATCACGGTCCCGAACGTCAAGAATCGCACCGTTACCGAGGCGACCAGTTTGCTTAGGGACAGCAAACTCTCGCTAAGGATCGCCAGGCGGGAGCCGAACGATGTCATAGAGCAAGATAACGTTCTCAGCTCGAGTCCGAGCGCCGGAGAAAGGGTAAAAGAGGGCTACCAAGTTTCGGTCGTCGTCAGCTCTGGAACTCGCAACGTAAAGGTTCCCGAGCTCAAAGGATTGACCGTCGATAAGGCCAAAGAAGTACTCGGCCATGTCAACCTGATCCTATCGGACACCGTCGAGAGCGTTTCCGACCCAAAGATCGAGGCGGGAAAGATCGTCCGGTCAGATCCTCAAACGAGCACCGTGGTACCACGCAAGAGTCCGATCAAGGTTTATCTGAGCACCGGCCCGGGACAAGATTCACCTGGACCCGGAACATCCGACTCCCAAAGCTATCTCTACACCCTCCATCTGCACCTCAAAGACCTCGCCAAGGCCACAAAGGTCAGGATCCTCATGATCGACGACAATGGCTCACGGGTGATTTACGACAAACTACACAATGACGGCGACCAGTTCGACGTTACTGCGAAGGGTAAAGAATCAAAAGCAACGTTCAACGTCTACTACGATGGCGTGTTGGTAACCAAGGTGGACAAAGAAGTGGGGACAGATCAGGACAACGACACTATTCAGCCGGATGTATCGAGCAACGGAGACGGAAATTGACCTGCGATCTAGCCCCGTCGATCCTCTCCTTCGACTTAACCAACCTGCGAGAGTCCGTAGTCACCCTCGCTACCAGTGGCGCTCGGATCATCCACTTCGACGTTATGGACGGCCAGTTCGTCCCACCGATCACCTTCGGAGATGCCTACGTAAAGTCACTCCGCTCCGTCGTAGGTTCGCTCTTCGAGGCACATTTGATGGTCCAGACCCCAGAGCGGCAATTTGAAGCCTTTGCTGCCGCCGGTTGCAAAAGGATCATCTTTCACGCCGAGGCGACTGTTCATGCTTATCGGCTGGCCCAAAGTTTAGCTTCGATGGGCGTCGAGGCGGGCGTCGCCATTAACCCAGGAACGCCGGTCGAAGCGGTGGAACCGCTGCTCGATGTCGTCCAACTCGTCTTAGTCATGACCGTCAACCCAGGATGGGGCGGCCAATCGTTCCTGCCATCCGCCCTTGCCAAGGTCGCCCATATTCGCAAGCTCCGCCCCAATATCGATATCGAGGTCGATGGCGGAATCGATCCCAAGACGTTGCCTATCGCCAGGGAAGCCGGGGCCAACGTGTTCGTCGTCGGGAGTCATTTCGCTCGTGCGGAATCGCTCTCCGCATCCGTGCAGGAGATGGCCGGGCTGTGCGCCTAAAGCTCTTCACGAGCCTCATGTTTGGGCTTACCTTGGCGCTGATGGTCGGCAGACCGCTGATTGTGGGACCGAAGCCCCAGCGTCCCGTGAAGCGCTTGGAGGCGCTTGCATACACTGAGCGTGCCCTGACCTTTACGGTCCTCTTGATCGGGTTTATCACTGCAACCGGCGTGGGAGCCATCCTACAAGTCAGGGTCGCGAAGGAAGAGTATCGAAAGCTTGCCGCACAAAACATGAAGGCAATGATCGAGGGCGCACTCAACGACAAGTCAAAGCGCGCGAAAGAACAGAATGTCCAATCAGATTGATCGCGACATCGCGATGATGAGGCGAGCTATTCGCCTCTCGATGCGAGGTTTTCCCGCCCCAAACCCCCATGTCGGATGCGTCATCGCCACCGGTGATACGATCGTCGGCGAGGGTTATCACCACTATGCGGGCGCCCCTCACGCCGAAGTCGAAGCGTTAACCGCTGCAGGTTCGAACGCTACCGGCGCGACCGCGTACGTGACCCAGGAGCCGTGCAATCACCAGGGCAGAACGCCGCCTTGTACCGAGGCGCTCTTAGCCGCCAAAATCGCCCGGGTCGTTGTCGCCTGCCTCGACCCCAACCCGATCGCGGCGGGTGGAATAGAAAAGCTAAGATCTGCCGGTGTGGAAGTCTCCGTTGGACTGTTGGACGCCGAGGCGGCAGAAGCCAACGACCAGTTCCTAACCGCAATGCGGTTCAAGCGCCCGAGGGTAGTGCTAAAAGCCGCGATGTCCCTCGACGGCAGAATCGCCCTGCCAAGCGGCGAGAGCAAGTGGCTGACCTCGCCCTTAGCCCGCAAGCAAGCCCACCGTCTACGCGCCGAGTGCGGGGCCGTTTTGGTCGGCAGGCGCACCGTCGAGGCCGACGATCCATCCCTGACCGCTCGAATCCCAGGCGTTGTGAACCAGCCTATCCGGGTCATCCTTGACCCCGGCGCCAAACTCCACGGGCACTGGAAAGTCTTCGACGATAGCGCACCGACGATTCACGTCGTCAATGGAACCTTCGGCCTGCTGGCCGGCCCCGAAGGATTTAACCTGGATGAGCTGTGTGAAGCACTCTTCAAAAAGGGTGTGCTCGGCCTGATGGTCGAGGGAGGGGCCGCTACTATTTCTCGCTTCATCAAAGCTCGCCTGTTCGACCGCGTTGAGCTCTTCGTTGCGCCAAAGCTCCTGGGTAACGGCCCTTCCTGGGTTGATGGACTTGGCCTCGAGCGATTAGCCGATGCCCCCGAATTGAGCCTGATATCGCTTAAAAAGCTCAAAGGCGACGTTCAAATTTCCCTCCGCCATGAACGAGGAAACTAATATAACGTCGGTTCCAATATAGCTCTATAGGAGAGATGATGACGATGACCAACCTACGCATTTCCTCAGGATTTGTTGGGTTCGCCCTGATGGCCTTCTTGCCGACAGCCGCCAACGCCAGCACCTATATTCTTCGACGCGATACCGTCTTGCCCGTCGTTTTTGAAGACAAGCTGACGCTGCGAGACAACCGGCCAGGAGATACGTTTGTCGTTCGGGTCACCAATAACGGTCAACTGCCGGATGGATCGGAGATCCTGGGCCGAATCGACCGGATCCACCCGCCGCGCGGTAACAGACCTCCCAGCATGGACCTTCGGTTTACCGATATCCTCCTGCCGGATAGATCGCGGATCCCAATCGACGCCAGCCCCTTGATGCTGGATGACAAGTACATCACGCGCGACGGAGACGGCCGGATGATGGCCAAGCAGGATTTACGGAAACAGCAAAACGATGTCCTCGGCGGTGCGATTGGCGGCTTCATTGTCGGCTCGATCTTCCATCGCCGCATCACGGGAACTATTATTGGAACCATGGTCGGCATCTCCGCCGCTCAATCTGACCGGGCAAAGGACTCGAATATCATTGCAAGCCCCGGGGACAAGGTCGGGGCCCTGATGAACCATGACGTCACCATCGACTTCGTAGACGGTGGACCCTCCCGAACCGACGTTAATCGACGGCTGGATCGCGGCATGGATGGGCCCGCTCGCGGACAGGTTGGAGGTCGCAAGTTTGAAGACTTCCAAATCACGGTGCGCGATCGCGACCTCCGCTTTTCCATAGACGCCCGCCCATATCGCATCGGCAACGACGTGATGGTCCCTCTCGAATCGACCGCCCGCCAGCTTAAACTCCACGTCGACCGCCGCTCTGATCGAACAATCTTCATAGACGCACCCGGACGAAGTCTCCGGCTAATGCTCAATTCTCGCGATGCTCGTCTCGACGGCAAAAGCATAGACATCCCCCATACGGTCTTAGAGATGGACCACGTTGTATACGTCCCCCTAGATGCCTTGCTGCCGCTGCTCAAAGACGACGTCTTGATCAACGGTCAGCGCTATCCGTCGAGCTAAAGCCCTAGGAAAAACTGGTGCAACCGGACGTCGTCCGTCAATTCCGGATGGAACGACGTCCCAAGCAGCTTGCCCTGCCGAACCCCCACAACGTGGCCGCGGTAGGTCGCAAATACTTCGGCGGGTGAATCAACCTTGGACACGACCGGAGCTCGAATAAAGACCCCTAGCACTGCCTCATCCATCCCGACAACCTGTACCTCGTCTTCAAAGCTATTTACCTGGGCGCCGAAGGCGTTTCGCTTGACCTGAATTCGAAGCAACTCCAGGCTAAATTGCGCCCGGCCCTCGATGTTGTCTGCCATCATGATCATTCCCATGCAGGTGCCCCAGATCGGCATCCCGTCGGCTGCCGCCCGCTTTAGGGCATCCGCCATTCCGTACCGCTGCATCAAGAGCCCCACCGTAGTGCTCTCCCCGCCGGGAATAATCGCCCGCTCGACCGACGCCAAGTCCTCTGGCGTTCTCGCCTCGACCACCTCGAGGCCATCGACGCCGCAGGCCCTCAGAGCGATTACGTGCTTCTCGAAATCGCCCTGAATCGCAACGACGCCTATCCTCATGGGCACAGTTTACTTTTCAACGGCTACACTGGGCTGTGATCGAGGTTATCGGGGTCCCGTTCGATCTTTGCGGCAAGCGGCTGGGCAGCCGGCTCGGACCCGCTGCCATCCGGCTCGCCGGCCTTATTGAGGCCTTTAACGACCTGGGATTGACTATCGCCGACCGGGGAGACGTCGCCGCCTCCAATCAGAGCGATGAAAGCGAGGGGCTAAGAAACTTTCAGCCGCTATTCGAGTGCACGACTCGACTGCGCACTGTCGCCCGTGAAATCATCGAGGCTGGCAACACACCGATCGTCCTCGGCGGAGAGCACACCCTCGCTATGGGTGGTATCAGCGCTGCCCTCAATCACTTCGCCGGGGGGGTGGGGCTCCTATGGATCGACGCCCACGCCGACATCAACTCACCTGGGACCACGGACACCGGTAACTTGCACGGCATGCCCATCGCCGCCCTTGCCGGGATGCCCAGCGGCAGCTCAGGGGTTACTGACGACCAATGGCGGAGGCTTCAAGCTGCATTGGTACCGAAGCGAAACCTTGCTCTCGCGTCAACCGTCTGGTTTGGCCTGCGCGATGTCGACAGCGCCGAACGGGGCCGTGTGGCCTCCGGCTGCGCCATCACCATGCACGATATCGACCGCCATGGCGTCGAAGCAACCGTCACCCGAATTGACACCTTCCTCCGCCAAGCCGGCGTCCGCCACCTCTGGATCTCCTTCGATGTCGACGCCCTCGACCCCGTTCTCGCCCCCGGCACCGGCACCGGCGTCCGAGGGGGCCTAACCTACCGGGAAGCGCACCTTACCGCCGAACTCATCCGAGAGTTCCTGGATACCCCCGACTGCCCCTACACCCTAGCCGGCGTAGACATCGTAGAAACCAACCCCCTCTTCGACTCTCAAAACGACACCGCAAAGATGGCCGTCGAGTGGCTGGCATCCCTCTTCGGAAAAACCATCCTTGGGAAAAAATAGGGAGCGCGTTCAAGTGTGACCGCGCTCCCCAAACGCGAAAAGGGCCTCGGGTTGAAACCCGAGGCCCTTCGAATGCGCAAAACCTATTCTTTGTCGTTCTGCGGAGGAGCTTGCTGCTCGGACTGTCGCGGTGCGTACCGCTCTCGTCGCTGGCCATACTCTCGGCGATCCGAGCCCATCTCTTGGATGGCATACGGCAGAAGCGCCATTTCTCGCGCTCGGCGAATCGCCTCGGAGATCATCCGCTGCTGACCGGCGGTGTTGCCGCTCTGTCTGCTAGGAAGGATCTTAGCGCGATCGTTTAGGAAGCGGCGCAGGATGTTTACTTCCTTGTAGTCGACATAATAAATCTTGTTGGCAGTCAGGTAGCTGACTTTGCGGCGGCGCTTGCCCTTAAAACGGGGGCCACCCTCCACTGCATCTTTATCTGCGCGTGGGATAGCGAGTCTGTCGCCTCCGTTATCACCGCGCTGCGTTCTCTGTGTCTCTTCGCTCATCTGTGTTCTAAGTGGTTCCCCGGGCACGAGCCCGCGTCGAACAAGAAGTATAGCATACGAGAAACCCGCGATACATTCGCCGGGCCCCGCCAAAGCCATAATGCAGCATGGTCGGCGTATTGATCACCTTGCTGTTCGCATTTGGCGCGATGGGGGTGGGTCAGTTTCTGTTGAAGCGCTGGACCAAGGATTCCGACCCCGCCGAAGCTCTTGGCATTCACGGTCTCGTCGGCCTAGGCGCCCTAGGCCTCTTAACTCTCCCAATCGGTCTGATGCCGGATGGCCTGAAGTGGGGAATCTACATCGTCGGCCTCCTTTCCCTCGCCGGCTTTTTATTGGCCGCAAAGGCGGCACTGGACGGTCAGTTCAAGTTCAGGAAGCCTGAAGGCCCGAACCTCCTGTTTCCAGTCGTCATCGCCGTCGCTGGACTCTTCGCCTTGGTCGGCGTGCTTGCTCCCAGCGACGCCCTCGATTGGGACTCGCTGGCGTACCACCTTGCCGTCCCCAAACTCTGGATGCAGACCGGGCAGATCCATTACATCCCCTACATCCATCAGAGCAACTTCCCGTACGCCGTCGAAGACCTATACATCTGGGGAATGACCTGGGGCGGCCAGAGTGGGGCAAAGGCGTTTATCCTCGCGTTCTTCATCTTCGGCATCATCACACTATTCGGCGTGGCCCGAAGCCGCTATGGCGAGAAAGCCGCCTGGTGGGCATCGGTCGCCCTCGCCACCGTTCCCGTCGTGATGTGGGAGAGCGGCACTGGATACATCGACGTTCCGAACGGCATCTTCGGCGGCCTTGGCATCGTCTTTGCCGCCCGGTTCATCGCCGATTCCTCGAAGCGTTCCGACTTGCTGCTGTCTGCAATCAGTCTCGGCTTTGCCGCCGGTACCAAGTACACCGGCCTGCAAGCGATCTTCGCCGTCTGCCTTGTCGTTCTGGTCGCACATGCCGCGAAGAAACAGGCTGCCGAGGGTTTCAAATCTGCTGTCCTCATCGGCTTGATCGCAATGGCCATTGGTGGCTCCTGGTATGTAAAAACGGTTGCCTATACCGGCAATCCCGTTTTTCCCTTCTTCTACGAGCATCTCGGCGGCAAGAATTGGGACCAACGCCGAGCCGACATCTACCGTCGGGAACAGCAAGCTTTCGGCGCTGGAACGAGAGAGAACCGGCAGCAGCCCACCGAGGCAGGTAACGCAATCTTGGGCCTTGCCTATCAGCCAGGTCGATACGTAAACCCCGCCGAAGATAAGGGCCTCGGAACCCCGCTTGGCGCCGTCGGTATCGTCGTCATCCTTTCGGCTTTGCTCTGGGCTCTCAGCGGCAAACTGACCGCATTCGAATCGTCGGTGCTCGGCGTTGTCGGCGTGAGCATGCTGATGTGGTTCTTTCTGAGCGAGCAGAGCCGCTATGTAGTACCGTTGTGCCTCCCGCTCGCCTTACTCGCCGGCGGAGGAATCGAGCGCCTGAAAATCGGCAGGCTCCTGATGGCGACGGTTGCCCTACAAGCCGCCTACAGTTTCTATTTGGTCTATGAACAGCGGTTTGTTATCCAAAGCCAAGCCGCCCTCGGAAAGGTATCG
>Ga0206816_1240_pt2 | contig 10300 bp, 8 predicted proteins | sample Alteio_BWOrgCont_88_FD_152866 | JGI IMG/M metagenome (GOLD analysis project Ga0206816, IMG submission 152866) | Enriched cells from forest soil in Barre Woods Harvard Forest LTER site, Petersham, Massachusetts, United States -... | ecosystem: Environmental > Terrestrial > Soil > Temperate forest > O... | reverse complement strand
GACCATGCCAAATTTCGTACCTCATCCCGCATCCTGGCCAGAACTTCCACTTTCTTCGTGTGGATGTCCAATACCGCAGTTTCATACTCGGCAGACAAAAGTGTGTCGCCATTTACGCCCGTTTCAGGAGCGTAATATGCAAATGCAATCTGTTTATCATTCTTGCTCCAGGAAAGCGCCGACATTCTGGCAAAGAACCCCACCGGCGGACCCTCCCAGACCTTTTCCTCAATACCGTCCTGCAGCCGGTACACCCAAAGCTGTGCCCGGCGATTCGCAATATCCCAGTCCCGCAGTTGCCCGAGTTCGGGTTGAAACATTCTCACGTCGTCGTACACAAATCCCTTGGTCGCGAGCTCTTTATTTTTTTTGCCATCCACCTCGGAGATGGCGGTAAACAATATCATCGAGCCGTCGTGAGACCAATCGTAATCAAGAATTCCCGTCGCCGGCGTGTCATCGGCCTGAAATTGGCGGCTGAATGCGCTAGTTGGCGCGTGCTCAAAAACCTTTGCATTTGTACCGGTGTCGGGATCTATCCGCCACAGCTGGACGGTTCCACTTCTTGCGGACAAATAGGAGATATACCTGCCGTCCGGACTCCAACGAATGGTCTGGATGCTCGGCTCTTCTATCAACTTCTTGCCGACACCGCGCCTTTCGGCGCTCGCAATATAAAGCGCCGCGCGATTGCAATTGCAGCTGCGAAACGCCTGCTTCACAACGTAGGCGACATGCCGGCCGTCCGGAGATAACTGCGGCTCGTGCACTTCGCGCATCGAAACGACTTCATCCAACGACATGGATCGTTTTGAATTCGTCTTGGCAACGTTCGGAATGTCGATAAGGACGCTGACAGTCTTTTCCGTCGGTTTAGCGAGCAGAGTCATCGAGTTCATTAAGAGACAGATTACGAACAAACAGTGCGCCGCACTTCTAAGTGACACAGCAATCATGAAGTTATCCTCGTAGCTTTAGGGATATTGAGTGACCGGCTGGCGTTACTACCGATATGGAAAACAATGTAACGGGTGTTCAACTTCTACCCGTCATCAACACACAGTATTCTCACCATGACTTGCGAAGTTGCAATGTTACGTAACGGCCTAATGGCGATGCGTTAGTGCTGTCGAAATGCACGCCCGTAGTCGTATTGCCATCGTATGTGAGATATGGCGGATTCCTGTTAAGAATATTTTGGGCAGAGAGACTGATCCTGACGCCAGACAAAAACCCTGACAGTTTCGGTGAATAAGCAATCTGGGCGTCTACCGTCGTCCAGGATGAAACATTTGCAAATGGCGAAACGTAGGTATTTGTCGATGAGCCAAGCCAGTTGAGGGTTACCGTGCTTGACCATGGTCCGGTCACCCATGTTTCGCCGCCGCGAGCTCTTATCCGCGGTGGATTGAATGCCACACCGGCAATATTCGCCGGTGTGGCGTTGGGCGTGATTTGTTGAACAAGAGTTAAGTAAGTCCCATTCAGGAACAGTTTCAGTTCTCCGACTGGAACTGGTAGTTTATAAGCCCCCCCTACGTCCACACCGTAGGCCTTCAACTGAGCGATGTTTCTCTCGGTGCCGTCGATAATTGCCGTCACGGTGGCGGGATTATAAGCGGCACCTGAGTAGTTATTGAAACCTCCAACAGCGCTCGCGATTATCGCTGCCTGCGTCGCCGCTGACGGATTAAGCGTCACCAGTGAACTGTAATGGGGGTCTGTTAACGAAGGAGTATTGTAGGCCTCGACGAGATTGGTATAGTCGATACTGAAGTACGTTGTCGTAAGGTGCAGGCCGGGAGCCCAATCTGGATCGTAGTCAACACCGGCACTCCAAGTCGTTGCGGTTTGAGGCAATAGATTGCGATTGCCGCCGGCGGGGTAGAGCACTAGCGAAGTTCCGGATGGCGAATTCGGATTTGCAAGTGGAAACAAGTAGACGGATCTGGGGGTGTTCAAGGCATCAAGCTGCGGCGCACTGTAGGACTTACCCCAGGAAGCATGAATGCTCACTGAATCGGTCGGCCCGTAAACAACCCCCAACTTTGGAACGAACTTACCTCCGAAGTCAGAATAGTCATCGTAACGACCGCTTGCGTTGAGGGTTAGCCTGTTAAGCCCGGTCGAGCCCGTTCCTGCAATGATGGGAACATTGAGCTCGCCGAACGCGTAGCGCACATCGCGGTTGCCGCTGGTGAGCGTCGCTCCGGCTATATTGTCTATCCAATTGAGAGTTTCATATCTGGTGCCAGCACCGAGTGCCGCACGCACCGTATTCCCGTTCAGAGAACCAAGAGGGCCTTCGGCATCGATTTCGGCGCTGTTCGTTGCGGTCCGATAGAATTGAGAAAAAGTCAACATATTCCCGGTATCCAGGACGTTGTAACTCAACGTCAGGGCCCTCTCTTGCGCATCACTGGCGACGAACGTGGCCTTCCATTTGTTTGCAAGATCAATTGTGATACCGCCGTTTGTCAGGAATTGCTCTACGTCAGATGGATTCATCTCCGGTGGAAGCCCATATGATGCAGGTAGCGATTGCAGGTAAGTCGTTGTTCTCGACGTATAGAGCCCGTCGAAAAAGGCAGAAAGACCTGGAGATATTTCCTGATTGGCAGACACAAAAAATGAATCTCGAGAAACCTTGGGAAGCAAAGAATATGGCGACACGACGGTTGAAGTAAAACTCCGCTGTGACACATCGACTGCTTGCTGATCGTCGTGTTCGTAGGCCAATAACGCGTTGCCGCCCTGCCAGGTCTTTCCCAGCAGCAGGCTCTCTCTCTTTTCAGTTCCACCGCCGTCGGTGGCGCTTCCATACGACAAGTTAGCCTGCGCGCCGTCGTAATTCTTTCGCAATATGAAATTAACGACGCCCGCGACTGCATCGGACCCGTATGCGGCAGATGCGCCGTCTGCGATAACTTCGACTCGCTGGATCGCGTCGATTGGGATAAACGAAATGTCGCCGGCCCCGGCCAGGTTATCCTGGGCCAGACGATGACCGTTTATCAGTGTCAGCGTGGAAGCCGGCCCGATTCCTCGAAGATTTGGACTGCTCCCTCCAGTAACACTGACGTTTGAAGTCGGTTGGCTCCCAGTGTTGACTTGGGGGTTGTTTCCACCGTTATAATTTTGAGGGAGGCTTCTTATCACATCGCCGGCAGCAGTGTAGCCCGAGTTATCGATGTCTTCGCGATCGACGGTAATAACAGGAGATGCCGGTGAAACACCTCGAATGTGCGTTCCGGTAACTGCAATCGCCTCCAGCTTCGTGGCGGGCGTGTTCTGCTCTTCTTTTCCGTTGGCAGTCTCGGGAGGCGCGCTCTGATCAGAACCCGCAGCCGAGACTTCGCCCGCGACCAGGGTAACCGTACCTTCCCCTGCGAGTTTGTAGGTAAAACCAGTCCCTGTGAGTAGCGCTCGCAACCCCTGTTCGATGGTGTGCCGCCCCTTGACGCCGACAGTCTTGATTCCCGCGAGTTTTTCGCTGGAAGCGAGAAGCTGGAGATCAGCTTGCTTCGAGAACTCGATGATGGCCGAGGCGAGCGGCTGGGGTGGGATGTTGAACTCGACCTGGCGGTCGAGGGTTTGTGCCGTGGCGATGGTTGCGGCGGTTGATAGTGCAAGGAACAAGAGCGTGCTTAAGGTATTTCGCCAACAGCGATTCGATCTGTGCCAAATCGATTTCATTCTTCTCCCCTCCCGTGATTGGCGCGCGCCAGGTGATGTGACTTGATGAGACGCGCGCTTACACTCCTTTAACGGACGAGGGTCATCAATCGGAAATATTTTGACTCGGATTTGTCATTGTGGGCTTTGGGCAAATGCGTCGGTGCTCGTGCGGCGGGAGAGGAGGACGGCTTCGCTGCCGGCGCGTTTTGCCTGGACGGGGAGCACGTCGGGGAGCGCGGCAAGCCATTCATCTATGCGGTCACGGCTGACGGTGCCGGTGAAGCGGAGATCGTTGATGGATTGGTCGGTGATGACGATTTCGCGTGAGGCATAGCGGTTGATCGTGGCGATGACGAAGCGCAGGGGTTCGTCGACGAATTCGAGACGGCCCTGTTGCCAGGTTGCTACTTTGGTTGGTTCAACAGGTTTGATCGCGAGCGCGGCGACGGTGTCGCCGATGGTGACCTGTTCGCCGGCTTTGAGTTGGATGGTCGAAGGCGGGGGCGCGGCGAGGCTGGCGTCTTGCGTTGCGGCCCCCGCTCCCGGGGTTGGAGGCGGCAAACCTTGCGTTACGTCAACCACGCCCTCAGCGACCGCGACTTCGGTGTGGTCGATAACTCGCCGCACATTGAATTCCGTACCGACCGCGCGCACCGTTACCGGTCCGGCCTGCACGAGGAAGGGCCGGCGGGAGTCTTTGGCGACTTCAAAAAATGCTTCACCTCCTTCGAGCACGATATAGCGTGCTTGGCTAGTGAAATTTAGAAAAAGCTGCGACTGCGCGCCGAGGCGAACATGCGAGCCGTCGGGTAGGGTCAATGTCTGATGCTCGGCGCGATCGGTTTTGTAGGCGGCGGTTTTGACCGGCGCTGCGCCGGTGTCGGCCATGTTCCAATATCCGACGCCGGCCAAAGCGATGAGCATTGACGCCAAGCCGGCTACGAGACCGCGGTGCTGCACGAACCAGCCGCCTGCCAACAGCCGGCCCGCAAATGTCGACAACTTGTCGCGCGCAGGCCGTTTGGGCCGCTCGGTATCCGCAAGCACTTGCGCTGCCCACGCGGTACGATCCGCGGCGGGAAGCGCATGCAAGGACTCGAATGTCTGCTGCACTTTCTCGAACGCCGTACGGTTAGCGGGGTCGGCCTCGTACCAGGCAAGCCAGGCTGCGAGCTCCTCCTGTTCGAGGGCGCCATCCTGTATTTGCAGCAACCATTCGCCGGCGGTCTCGAGCCGCCGGCTTTCGTCGGGAGTTGTTTGTTCGCTTTTCATTTCTTATCCATCTCATTTCGCGCAACCTGGCAGAGCGCGAGCCCACGCGCCACGTAGTTGCGGATAGTCCGGTCGGTAACGCCCATCTCGCCAGCGATATCGGTAACCGAGTGGTCGAGCAATACATGCATCACGAACGCGCGGCGGCAAGGCGCCGGCAACACCTGCAACCGGTCACCGATGCGGCGAAGTTCGTCCTGGGCAACGACGATCCGTTCCGGCGACGAGGCCTCGTCGAGATCGTCGAACAGCAACGCCTCGGTGTCCGCCGCGCGTACGCGCATAGCCTGGTGGCGAATGCGGTCGATGGCGAGGTTCTGCGCGATCCGGAACAAATAAGCACGCAGAAAGCTCAGCGCGCCGGGTGTATCGAGCTGAAGCAGGCGGACGTAAGCTTCCTGCGCAACGTCCTTGGCGTCCTGCAAACTATGCAGCCGCGCCGTGAGAAAGCTGACCAACGCCCGGTTGTGCTCGCGGAACAGGCCCGCAATGAGCTGCGCGCGCTCATCCGGCGTGGATACCCCCGCCTCGGTCGGAATGGGCGCGGGGTCAGGCTCGGTGGCGGGGTTCGGGGCCAATTGGGTCAATGGTTTATGGATTCGGGTTGCAGTTTCCCGTACCTGTAACGAACCAGGAACGGGAATCGGAAAGCCCGGATGGAGACATTACACGCCACTGCCGGCCGGCTTGGCAAGGAACCAGATCGCGAATTAGGGCTTTACAGCGGCGCTGCATCGCCGCGTTCGCGGGATTGACGGCGTAAGGCCTCAGTCGTCGTGGGCGCCCATGCCTTTGCGGTGGGCGAGGATTTTCGAGCCCGCAACGCGGAACACGACCATACCCGGCCACGCAAGCCGCCCATCCAGCCGGCGGCCGATCAGGATGCCGTCAGTACGCGCGACGATCTGCGTGCGCGCCTTGGCTGGGCGCCATTCCGCGGGATCGATGACCTCGCAAATTGGCGTGCCCTTGCGGACCTTCGAACCTTTGGGTAGGTGATAGACCAGCATACCGGCACTCGGGCTATAGCCTACGTCCATACCGGCGATGGGTGTGGCGCCGGTCTTGAGTCTTGGCAACTTGCCCGCGCGGCCGGCGATAATGCCGCGCCGCAAGAGGAAGCGGTAGAGATTGCGGGCGTCGTTTTCGCCGAGAGCGTGGTTGACGTCATGCTCGCCGCGGAACTCGATCGTCGCTGTCAGACAGGCCTGCGGAATATTCGCCGCAGGAAACCGCTCAGCAAGCCTCGGCCACAAGGCACTGTTGACACCGGCGAACGTGAGATGCGAGGGATACGGATCGTTGTACAGAACGGCTTGCGCGCCAATGTCTGCGGCGAGCAGTGCCGCCGGGCCCGGCCAATCCTTGCGCGAAATGAAAAGATGCAGCACGGCATCCGCTTCGCAGTGCAGATCGAGCGCGATATCGGCGTCAACGGCAAGCTTCATTATTTGGACGCGCAGCGTTTGCAACTCGCTGACAGGTTTCATTGCGGCCAAGGCCGCTACCGCCGCGCCGCGAATCGCCGCAACGTTATCGTTCGCGTTGCGCCCCAACTTGCCGCCGGCACGCTCGGCGACAGCGCCCGAGAGATCGAGCCAGTTGCGGTTGAAATTCTCCCGGCCCAGCAAGTCAAAACGGCCAAGATGGTTGTTGCCTACGAGCTGAGACAACCCTATCGGGTTGACGGCAGGCACCACCACAATCTCACCCTTGATACGGCCGAGACGGTCCGCCTCCACCAGCATCGGCAGCAGATGGTGGAGCGCCATGACGCCCGGCAATTCGTTGGCGTGAATCGCGGCCTGCAGATAAACTTTTGGCCGGGCGCCAATCCTGCCGAAGCGGTGATACGCGATGCTCCGGCTGGTGCCCGGCGTCATCGACGGCAGGACGATCCTATTTTTCGAATGAGCCATGGTCACCTCATAGCGAATGGGAAGAACCGTAATATGAGCAACCCTCCTTCAACGAATCCCGGCGTACCGTCACCTTGTGCAATGCCGCGATGTCGCGCAGGTCGTTCCAGATGAAGGTAGCGATATTTTCCATGGTGGGTGGGCCGAGAGATTCGATCTCGTTCAGAAACTTGTGATCGAGCTTAGCGGCAATCTCCGCTAAACGTCTTTCGAGCGCCCCCAGGTCCGTCACCCAACCCTGCGGGACCTGGTCCCCGCGCAGCCAGACTTCCGCCTGATACGAATGGCCATGCAGGCGGGAGTAGCGGCTGTCGCCGGCCGGGCCTTCGTCAAGCGTGTGCGCACAATCGAACCTGAATTCTTTCCACACCTCGAACATTGCCGCCTCTATCGAATACCGATGATCTTGTGGGTCTGCAAACTCAACTGCCACTTTGGGTTCGCCAGGCAATAACTGGCGGCAGATTGAATGTTCTCTCGCAGACTTGGACCGTCCATAGGCTGCAGAAAGAAATGCCTGAAATCCCAATCCACATAGGCTGCCGGATCGACAGCGGCCTGCGGGTATACCAGCTTGAGTTCGTCGCCGCGGGTCTGTACGACTGCCGCCTTCCCTTTTGGGCTGACGCAAATCCAGTCCAATCCAGGCGGCGCATACAGCGTTCCATTTGTTTCGACAGCCAAGGCAAATTCCCTGGTGTGCAGGATTTCGATCAGCTGTGCGTCGAGTTGCAGAAGCGGCTCCCCGCCTGTAAACACGACAAAAGGGGCACCGGAACCGGCCTCAGGCCACTTGGATGCAATGGCATCGGCCAGAACTTTGGCGTCCCGGAATCGGCCACCACCATCACCGTCGGTGCCGACGAAATCGGTATCGCAAAAGTTGCAGGCGGCGGACGCGCGATCGGCCTCACGGCCGGTCCACAAATTACAGCCCGCAAAACGGCAGAAAACCGCAGGGCGGCCGGAATGAAACCCTTCCCCCTGCAGCGTATAAAAGATTTCCTTGACCGCGTACACGATGGCTCGAAGATCCGCCTATGCGGCCCAATCGAGTATTACTTTACCGCTCTGGCCGGATAGCATGGTGGCAAATCCGGACTCAAAATCCTCGACCGGAAAATGGTGGGTGATAACGGGCGACAGATCGAGCCCGCTTTGCAGCATGGCGACCATCTTGTACCAGGTTTCGAACATTTCGCGCCCGTAAATTCCCTTGATCTCAAGCCCCTTGAAAATGACATGATTCCAGTCAATAGCCATGTCCGATGGTGGAATGCCGAGCATGGCAATCTTGCCGCCGTGGTTCATGCATTCAAGCATGGTGCGAAACGCTTCGGGCACGCCCGACATCTCCAGGCCAACGTCGAAGCCTTCCGTCATGTGCAATTCCTCCATGGTCTCGCGCAGGCTTTCGGTACCGACATTTACCGCGCGGGTCGCACCCATGCGGTGAGCGAGATCGAGGCGGTACTCGTTGATGTCGGTGACAACCACATGCCGTGCGCCGACATGGCGCGCAATGGCCACCGCCATTACGCCGATTGGCCCCGCGCCAGTAATCAGCACGTCCTCGCCGACGAGGTTGAAAGTAAGCGCGGTATGCGTCGCATTGCCGAATGGATCGAAAATTGCAGCTAAATCATCCGCGATGTCGTCCGGTATCTTGAACGCGTTGAAGGCGGGAAGGACCAGGAATTCTGCGAACGCCCCGCCGCGATTGACGCCAACGCCGATCGTATTGCGGCACAAATGGCGACGGCCGGCGCGGCAATTGCGGCAATGCCCGCAGGTAATATGACCTTCACCCGAAACCCGGTCGCCGATGGTGAAGCCGCGCACTTCCTGTCCGATCTCCACAATCTCGCCGACGTATTCGTGACCGACATGCATCGGCACCGGGATCGTCTTTTGCGCCCACTCGTCCCAGTTCCAGATGTGCATGTCGGTGCCGCAGATGGCGGTCTTTTTGATCCTGATAAGAACGTCGTTATGGCCGACCTCGGGCTTCTTAACGCGAGTGAGCGTCAGCCCGGGCGCCCGCTCCAGCTTTGCAAGTGCTTTCATAATGAGTTGATTCCTTTTTTTGTCCGGCGTTCAGCGGATCGTGCCGAGTGCGCGGCCGACTTTGGCAAATGCCGCAACCGCCTTGTCGATTTGTTCGTCGGTGTGAGCGGCGCTCATCTGCGTCCGAATCCGCGCCTTGCCCTTCGGCACCACAGGGTATGAAAAGCCAATCACGTAGATACCTTCCGCAAGGAGGGCTTCAGCCATCTTAGTCGCAATCCCCGCATCGCCGAGCATTACCGGAATGATCGGATGCTCTCCAGGTACAAGGCCGAATCCCAAGGAGTTCATTTCGTAACGAAAGCGCGCCCCGTTTTCACGAATCCGGTGACGCAACATTTCACCTTCTTCGCTTTGAATGAGCTGCAAAACGCGAAGAGACGCAGCAGTAATGCTTGGCGCGAGCGCATTCGAAAACAAGTATGGGCGCGAGCGCTGGCGCAGCAGATCGACAATTTCCTTGCATGCCGCGACGTATCCGCCTGAAGCACCGCCCATCGCCTTGCCCATCGTCCCCGTTAGAATGTCGACGCGTGATGCAACGCCGCACAATTCGGGTGTTCCTCGACCTTTACTACCCACGAATCCTACAGCATGCGAATCGTCGACCATCACCAGCGCGCAATAGCGGTCCGCCAGATCGCAGATGGCCGCGAGATTGGCGATGATGCCGTCCATCGAAAATACTCCGTCAGTGGCAATGAGCTTGAACCGCGCACCCGCGGCATCGGCCATCTTGAGATTGAGTTCAAGATCGGCCATATCGTTGTTCCGATAACGAAGTCGCCGCGCCTTGCTTAGACGAATTCCGTCGACAATACTGGCGTGGTTAAGCTCGTCAGAGATAACTGCATCCTCTTCACCCAGAAGTGTTTCAAATAACCCACCATTCGCGTCAAAGCAACTCGAATAGAGAATGCAGTCCTCGGTTCCCAGAAATTCACTTAACGCCGCTTCAAGTTGTTTGTGCACACTCTGGGTGCCGCAAATGAAGCGCACCGAAGACGTTCCAAAGCCATATTGATCCAGGCCGGCCTTCGCCGCCGAAATCAGCCGTGGATCATCCGCCAGGCCGAGATAGTTATTCGCGCAGAAATTCAAGACATGTTCTCCGCCGGCAAGTTCGATCGCCGGCGACTGGGGACTGCTTATGACGCGCTCGGTCTTGTAGAAACCGTCGGAGCGAATGCGGTCCAGGGTCTCTTCCAGGTACGGCAGATAATCGACAATCATTGAGGATCCTTTTTTTTCGGTAGGACGCGTCGGCTAACGGCCTTCTCCGTTATCGTGATCGCGAATATGGAAAACAAACTCGCCCGCGCGAAAAGTGTGCAAATGCGGGTTGGCGCCGAATACGTAGGCAA
>Ga0206816_1270_pt1 | contig 10332 bp, 7 predicted proteins | sample Alteio_BWOrgCont_88_FD_152866 | JGI IMG/M metagenome (GOLD analysis project Ga0206816, IMG submission 152866) | Enriched cells from forest soil in Barre Woods Harvard Forest LTER site, Petersham, Massachusetts, United States -... | ecosystem: Environmental > Terrestrial > Soil > Temperate forest > O... | reverse complement strand
GTTAAAGATAACGGGATAGGCATTGATCCGGAATATTTTGACAAGATATTTATCATTTTCCAGCGGCTGCATAACAAAGACGAATACACGGGAACCGGTATGGGTTTGGCCGTAACAAAAAAAATAATAGAAAACCTGGGCGGAAAGATATGGGTAGAATCGGAAGAAGGGAAAGGCAGTACATTTTATTTTACTATCTTAAAAGCAAAGTATAAAATTCAAACATATATTGCGGTTTGAGGATAGTTTAGAAAAAAAATAATTGACTATCGGTCAAACAAGATCAAATAATAAGGCAGCTTTAGTTGCGTTATTCAATATGCGGTGATTTATCTGCCGCCACCCTATACTATTTTGCTGCCTGTAAAACCATTGCTCATCAATGAAATGAAGGGTTTTAGCGCCTTTCCTGCAATGATGGTTTGCTATTTGTAATAATAGTTGAAAAAAATAAAATTTTTAAAAACAAACTTTTACTCATTATTGTTATTGGTATTCAGATTTTTTTTCTGTAAAGGGCAAGTATTTCATTTATCAATTCATTAAAATTCACCTCTTCCAGGTCGTCTTCAGTTCTTCCTACCCTTGAAAATTCAAGCAAGTCCAAAATTATTTGCCGCATCCGTTTAGCGCCATCTACCGCAAAGTGTATGTATTGCTTGCCTTTATCATCTACAATTTCGCCGTATTTATTTTCTAACTGGGTCATAAAACTCGTAACCATTCTCAACGGCTCCTGCAAATCATGCGAGGCTACGTAAGCAAACTGTTCCAGTTCGGCATTTGATATAGCCAGTTCTTTTACATTTTTTTGCAAGTTCGCATGGGATTCCTTCAACCCTAACTCCGACATTTTGCAGTCGGTAATATCTTGATGCGCCACAACTACCCTTAGTTCATCACTTTCAAATTTTGTAACTCTCATGCCAAACCATTGTTGCTTAGTGGCTGAATGGCAAGGATATTCCAGGTAGTAAATTGCTTTCTTTCCTGCCATCACCTCTTTGATGCCCAACAGCGTCATTTGAGCGATGGTGTCGCCAGATTTTGCTGCTTTTTCACATGCTCGAAAATAATTGCTACCCACTCCGGTACGCTGTAAAACTGTTTCATTGTTTTGCAAACCAAAGCATTTCCAGGCTTCGTTTACGGCTATAATATTCCCCAGCCCGTCCATCACAGCGATATGCGAGCTTAAGGAATTGAGTACAGCCTTGCTAAACGCCTCGCTTTCTATGAGTTTCAGCATTGTTGTTTTTTGCATCGCCCGGTGCAGCTCTTCTGCACGGTGTTTTTCAATCGAACCGATGACGGCCAGTGGCAAACGGTGTAAACGATCTTTAAGTATATAATCGCAGGCACCCTCCTTCATTACCTTCGCGGCGAACTCATCGTTCATGGTTGCTGTAACCAAAATAAAGGGAACTGTAATCCCTGCATTTTTGATCATAACAAGGGCCTCATGCGAATTAAAAGAGGCAAGGGAATGGTCTGATAAGACAATGTCAAATGAAAAACCCTTTAAGGCTTTCACAAATGCGGCCCTGTTGGGGACAACCAGTATTTCTGAATCTATGTTTTCCCTGTTGAGCAACGCTGCCACCAATTCTGCGTCAAGCGGCATATCTTCCAGGTGCAGTATTTTTATTTTCTGTTTCATGTCGTTTATCTCACATTGGTTACAAGGATTGGTTAAGATGAAGCCAGTATATCCCCAGGTCATTTACGGCTTTGCGAAAATTTTCGAAATCAACCGGCTTAACAATATAACTGTTGGCACCCAGCTTATAGGCTTTCTCCACATCAGGGTGTTCTTTGGAAGACGTCAGCACCACGACCGGTATTTTTTGTGTTAGTTCATTCGTTGTGATCTTTTCCAAAACCTCAAGCCCATTCACCTTTGGCATTTTAAGATCAAGCAAAATTACTTTGGGCTTGTTATCTAAATTCCTTTCCTTATACTTGCCCCGGCCAAACAAGAAATCAAGCGCGGCAGCGCCATCCTTTAAATGAATAACGTGCGAGGCCACATTATTTTTTTTCAAGGCGTGTATCGTTAATTCCGCATCATGTATGCTATCCTCTACCAGAAGGATCTCTATTTCTTTATTTTCCATTTTTAATGAGTTAATTTATTGTCTTTTCGGGTAAGCTGAAATAGAAGGTTGCACCCTTACCTATTTTTGCTTTTGCCCATATCTTCCCGCCATGCCGGGTGATAATCCGGTGGACCAATGCTAACCCGACCCCTGTTCCTTCAAAATCTTCTGCGTCATGGAGGCGCTGAAATACGCCAAATAATTTGTGGGCATACCGCATACTGAATCCTACCCCATTATCTGCAATGGAATAGATCAGCTCCCCATTTTGTTGCTCGGAGCTAATGGCAATAACCGGCTTTCGGGCATTGGAAGAGTATTTGATGGCATTGGATAATAAATTCACCCAAACCTGGTTCATCAAGGTCGTATCCGCCGTTACGGCGTGAAGGGTGTGAATATTCACTTCTGCTTTCAACTGTAGGGAGGCTTTAAATTCATTCAGCACGTTTTCGGCCAGTTCGGTCATGTCGACCCTTGATTTTTTTATTTCTTTTTTGCCTAATCTCGAAAAGGCCAGTAGGTCATCGATCAGCACCCCCATTTTATTGGCATTTTCCTGTACGATATGCAGCAGGCGCCTTCCTTCTTCATCAAACAGCTTGCTGTAGCCCTCTTCCAGTAAGATAGCGAAGCCGTTCACAGCCCTAAGCGGCGCGCGCAGATCATGCGATACTGAGTAGGAAAACGACTCCAGTTCTTTGTTGGCAACGATCAATTCGGATGCCCGTTTTTCCTTTTCTTCGTTTTGAAAGGCCAGTTCTTTGTTAGCAATGAATAATTCTGCCGCCCGTTTTTCTTTTTCCTTGTTTTGAAAGAGTAGTTCCTTATTGGCAACAACCAACTCTGATGCCCGTTTTTCTTTCTCTCTATTTTGAAAAGCAAGTTCCTTGTTAGCAATGATTAATTCTGCCGCCCGCTTTTCTTTTTCCTTGTTTTGAAAGAGTAGTTCCTTGTTTGCAACGACCAGTTCATTCGCCCGCTTCTCTTTCTCTTTATTTTGAAAAGCAAGTTCCCTATTAGCGATAATTAATTCTGCGGCCCGCTTCTCTTTCTCTTTATTTTGGAAGATGAGTTCTTTGTTAGCAATGATTAACTCCGATGCCCGTTTTTCTTTCTCTCTATTTTGAAAAGCAAGTTCCTTGTTAGCGATGATCAATTCATCTGCCCGCTTTTCCTTTTCCTTATTTTGAAAAGCGAGTTCCCTGTTAGCGATGATTAATTCTGCGGCGCGTTTCCCTTTCTCTCTTTTTTGAAAGGCAAGCTCTCCGTTGGCGATAACCAATTCTGCGGCCCGCTTTTGCTTTTCTTTATTTTGAAAAAAGAGTTCCTTGTTGGCGATGACCAGCTCAGCCTCCCGCTTCCCTCTCTCCACGTTTTGCAGCGCCACTTCTTTGATGCTTTCCTGCAATGCGTTATCCGGGGTATTTTTCAGCTGTTTGATCATTTTGCTTGTTAAGTCGTACTGAAATAAGCCTCAATACAGGTTTCCTATATCATTTGAATATTATTAAACAAAAAATAGTTGACACAATCTGGTCAGCTTAGCGGCCGCAATCTTTTGATCAATTGTTCGGTAATTACATATGCGCAAAAACACCCGGGCTGGAATAAACAAAACAGGTGCAGGTAGTGGTGGTGCTTGATACGAAAACGTTTTTATTGGTAGGGGGTCGAGAATACCATTAAGCTTTCGGAGAAGTGCTACAAGGTACAATTAGTTTTCCTAAATGAACGTTCGTTTATCATAAATATTAAATACCTGAATTTGCGGCACAGGGGAAATAAGGAATGGCTGCTATTGGGGTTACATAATGATTATGCGCCAAATAATCTTATTTTTTTAGTTGATTTCTTTTATAATCAACAACTTTTGTTTTGTCAGTTATGTTTTTAATAACCTCGTCAAGTTCGTTGGCTGATGCCTCCAAAAAATCGAGCATTTTTTCCTGCTCATCAATGTTTTTATCTCTAATTAACGGAATTAACCCCATGATCCTGGAAAGGGGCGCTCTTATAATATGCGACTGGATCCATGATATTTCCTGTAGCTGATTATTTCTTTCCTCAATGGCTTTGATGTAATTCAGCCTGTCAGTTATATCGGTTGTTACAGCAATGGTTGCTTTTATTCCATTGTATACAAATGGCGCTATTTGAATGTCAACATTTATTAATTCGCCATTCTTTTTTTTATGGATCATTGTTCTATGCGAAACTGCGCCCGGGTTCTCTTTATCTTGAGCAAGCCCGCGTTCAAGCGCCGGAAGTTCTTCAACCGGCCTTATATCTATCAGGGTCATTGTTAAAAGTTCCTCGCGGGTATAACCATAATTATCAATAGCGGCTTGATTAACGTCCAAAAACCTCATTGTATCCACACTTACTATCCATGTGGGCAGCGGGCTAAAGTGAAACACTTCACCATATCTTTTCTCGGATTCTTCCAGTTGAGAAACTATTTTCTTGCGTTCAAAATTTAGCACAATGCTCCTGTGCAAAGCAATAGCAGTTAATTCATCTTTTAATATATAGTCAGAAACACCTAACGATAATGATCTAACACTAAAATCGAAATCGGTATAACCCGTTAAAACAATTAAAGGGATGTTTATAGAAAAATCAACAATATCTTTGATCAGGGGTTCGCCGGTTTTGTCGGGTAGAGAGAGATCCAACAGAATAACATCAAAGTTATTTTTATTATCTGATAAGAGCACATTAGCTGCCTGGTATGTGGCAGCATGGGTTATAAGCGGAGCTTCAAATTGTTCAAGCAGGAAATCTTCAACCAGGGCAAAATCTCCCGGATTGTCTTCTATAATCAAAATATTATATCGCTTCTTATTGGTTGGCATGACTAATTTTTGGGGATGGACACAATATTGATCCAGAAGTCTTCAATCTTTGCGATCGCATTTACAAATTCGGCAACATCAATTGGCTTCGTAATATAACAATTGGCATAATGCTTATAAGCTGAGAGAATGTCTCTTTCGGACGAGGACGTGGTCAACATGATGACCGGTATTTGATTGTACTTTTCACTTTTCTTGATGTACTGTAATACCTCATGCCCGCTTCTTTTTGGCAAATTAATATCCAGCAACACCAGGTGCGGCAACTCGCCTTTATCACTTAAATTTTCGAAAAAATCAATAGCTGCCTTGCCATCCTTTAATACGCTGACCTTATTGATGATCTTGCTATCCTCCAGGGCTTCCATTGTTAGTAAAATGTCACCCTCATTATCCTCAACCAGCAATATGTGTATGGATTTCATAATTTGTTTTTAAAATGGTAAAATAAAATGTACTGCCTTTTCCTTCTTCCGACTCCACCCATATCTTTCCGCCCAGATTTTCTATTATCTTTTTTGTTACTGCCAAACCCATACCTGTTCCTGAATATTCATCCTTATTATGCAGCCGCTGAAAAATAATAAATATTTTGCCGAAATACTCAGGATCAATACCTATTCCATTATCGCTAACCGAAAATTTCCAATATTCTTCCGTCTCATCGCATGAAATATTGATCAACGCCGATTTGCCGCTTTTTTGATATTTCAAACTATTGCTTATCAAATTTTGAAATACCTGCCTTATGGGTACTTTATAAGTTTGTATTGTTGGCAGCCGGTCAAACTCGACCCGGGCTTTTTTTTCTTCGATCTGTTTTCGGTATAGCGGCAAAATGTCATTGATCAGGTTATTGACATTTACTTCTTCGGGGTTATCATGCATCTGCCCTACTCTCGAAAACTCTAACAAATCCAGGATGATCTGCCTCATCCGCTTTGCACCATCTACAGCGAAATGGATGTATTGCTTGCCTTTATCGTCGAGTATCTTGTCGTATTTACGCTCTATCTGCGTTAAAAAACCGGTAACCATTCGTAATGGCTCCTGTAAATCATGCGATGCCACATAAGCAAACTGTTCCAATTCGGCGTTTGAAATGGAAAGCTCCTTGGCATGTTTTTGAAGGCTCTCATTCAGTTCCGTCAAACGGGTTTCAGATAGTTTACGGTCTGTTATGTCCTTAAAATAAACGGATAGCCCGTTAACTGAAGGGTACGCACTTATTTCATACCATTTGTTTAACGGCGGAAAATAGTCTTCAAAATGAGCCGCCACACCTGTTTCAACTGCTTCGTGATATTTTTTATAGGATTCGGAACCGACAGACACCGAAAACACTTCCCATAGGCCGTGGTTAAGTATGTCGTCTTTAGCCGTCATCAAAACTTGCTCGGCCATATTGTTCCAATAGGTAACTATCCAGTTTCTATCAACAGCAAAAAAAGCATCGTCAATACTTTCTAATATTGTATTCCTTTCTTCAAGCGCTTGCGTTGCCGCTGCTTCGGCCTTTTTACGGTCACTAACATCCTTAATAAAAACGGTTAGCCCGTTTGTTGCCGGATAAATACTTATTTCTAACCATGCTTTTACCACTTCGCTGTAGAATTCGAATTCAACAACGTTCCGGGTCTTCATTGCTTCCTGGTATTTCCGGTACATTTCCGAATCAACCGCGTGGGCGTATACGCTCCACAAATTTTGTCCGAGTATCTTATTTTTGGGCATTTTCAAGGCACTTTCTGCCCTGTTGTTCCAATAAGTTACTATCCAGTTTTCATCAACTGCAAAAAAGGCATCATCAATAGTTTCAAGTATGGTGTTTTTTTCTTCGAGCGCGCAAGCAGCAGCAAGTTCAGCTTTTTTACGCTCGTTAATATCTTTAACATACACCGATAAGCCATTTCCTGCGGGGAAAATACTTATGTCGGACCAATTTTTTAAATAGATGCTGTAAAGTTCAAAATGAACAGCCTCATTGGTTTCGAATACTTCTTGATATTTTTTGTGTGCTTCCGAATTGACCGCTTCGGGGTAAATTTCCCATATATTTTTATTTAATACTTCCGCCCTGCGTTTCCCCATAAACTTTTCGGCCATATTGTTCCAATAAGTCACTATCCAATCTTTATCAATTGCGAAAAAAGCATCATCAATACTTTCCAATATGGTGTTTTTTTCTTCAAGCAGGTCTTCTATCTGATGGGTCTTCTTCTTAACCTCCAGTTCGGCAATTTTTGCCTCGCTAATATCATAAGTCAAAGCATAATAGCCTTTAACTGTTCTATTCTCAATATCCGGTATATATTGAACATGAAAAAAAACCTTGCTGCCATCGCTTTTAGTAACCGTATTTTCAAAGCTTTGCGCCTGCCCTAATAAAACAGACCTGATATGGGGATCGAACGTTTTAGATTGTTCACTATCCTTGCCCATCAATTGTTGCCTGCTTATTCCCAACATTTCATGAGCTTTCATGTCATAATAATCCAGGAAAGCTTTATTTGCGAACAGGCAGCGCAAATCAGCTGTCCAATAGGCTATCATAGCCGGCAAATTATCCGTAATGGTTTTGGTAAAGTGTTCGCTGGCCGATAGCTCATCAATGGTTTGCCGCAATAAAGCTTCTGATTGTTTTTGGCTTGAAATGTCTATAAAGTTGCATACGATAGCATTCACATCCGGTTCATGGAGCATATTGGTGAAGCTACATTGCAGCCAGATAAAATGCCCTGCAAAATGTTTCGCCCGGAAAATGCAGGTTTTAGGAACATCCGGGTTATCGAGTACTTCACGAAGCAGATTGGCAATCATTTCCTCGTCGTCAGGATGGATCAGATCCTCCACGGCATTCTTCATTCTGTCGATGGTAGTCCAACCGTTTATCCGTTCTGCCGAAGGACTGCGGTAAATAGTTTGTAAATCTTTATTGAGCAAAGTAATACCCGAGAAGCTGTTTTCAATTAGTTTCTTAAAAGTATTGTTGTCGCCTATGGAAGTCCCGGCGGCTAAAGTTCTTGGGGGGGTCAACTTTACCATAAGCAATCGTTAGGTGTAATAATCAGGTTAGGTAATATAAGCTAAAATATTTTTTCAATATAGTAAATATTCCCGATAGTTGCGGCAAATGCCGCTTTTATATACTATATTAAACGATAATACTGAAGCAATGTTGAATTAATCAGGAGTTAGGAAATTCGGACCGCCCTTCCCTGGTAGTCGGGCTAATAACTCATTTCATCTTTTGATGAATCTTTAGCCATTTCCATAAATACGGTATCCATCCGTTCCAATTCTATCTTAATGTAATTCAATACTTCTTCATCAGCCGGGTCGTTCATCAGCATGGTGGTTAAACCTTTTAAATTTGCTAAGGGGCTTCTTAATATGTGTGATTGTTTCCAAACCATCTCGCGTATAAACTGAATGTTTTCTTTTATGCGCTCATACGCAGATTGCAGGCTTTGCTCGGCATCCTTTCTTTCTGTAATATCGGTTATAGCTAACACTAACCCCAATATTTCATTGTCTTTGTTTGATATGGGGAACATTCTTACGTAATACCAAATATTCATTTCCTCGTGTTGAGGATAGCTAACTTCGTAGCTAATGGTTTTACCTTTTAATACATCATCAATATACTCGAAAAACTGTAAGCGCCTGCTTTCGGGTAAATGATCAAATAATTTGCCGCCTCTGTGCGGATCAAAATTGAATTCATTTTTGGCAAATGTTAGTGCTTTATCATTATATTCCAATACAGCCATATTGCGGTCTAATAAAGCATAGGCGGTATCAGTAGTATTTAAAATGGTTTGCAGGTTGGCTTCCGTTTTTTGATGTTCCTGTTCGGCTTTAAGCTTTTCTGTCAGATCATTATAAAGCCCTATTCTTACTTGCTTACCCTCAAAAGCAATATCGTGCGCTATTACCTGTACGTATATTATTGTGCCATCTTTTTTTAAATGCCTGAATATACCCCGATCACTTGAAACATCAATATCCTGTTTAAAGTTATCCCATACCTGGTCCCGGTCTTCTTCATGCCGCATGTCTTTAATGGTCATCTTTAAAAGCTCTTCACTCGTATAGCCATAAAGGTTAACCGCCTCTTTATTAGATGCAATTATTGAAAGACTGTTTTTATCAACCATTAACAAAGGCATCGGGCTGCTATCAAACAACATTTTATATTTCTGTTCTGACTCACGCAATTTATTTTCGGCCACTTTACGCTCGGTAATATCCCGGGCAATTACCAGTACCCTGTTGTCGGCGAACTTTTTAGCGTTTATTTCAATATCTATTATCGTCCCGTTTTTATGAATAACCTTTCTCTCCCCAAGTGCTATATCGCCCGGTTTTGCGGATGAATACAAAAGTGGGTTAGCCTTTATTAGCTCTGTATTTAACAGATCAACTACGCGCATTGTCAACAATTCATCACTGGTATAACCAACCAGGTCGCACATACTTTTATTTACGTTGATAAATAGGCCTTCTGCATTAAATACAAATATCGCATCAGAAGCCTGCTCAAATAAGGAGTGATATTTCTCCTCGCTTTCTTTTATTATCTTGTTATTCAGTAAAATATCTTTAATTAAATTGTTGATGTTTTTAATGATAAGGAAGGAGAGGGAAACAGCGATGAACAGGGAAACCATGATCAATAAGAGCGACTTTGTTGAAGTAACCCGGTAAATTTCATTGTTATTATTAAATATTTCCTTCCCAACCCTTACCTGTAACTGCATCAGTTGGGTAAGCTTCGAAGTAAAAGGTGCCGGATCAGCAGAGAATTTTTTTTCAATTAACCCCTCCAGCGCCGGTATGTCATGTTTATCCAATGCAGATTGTAATTCCTGGTTTACCTCATCGGCCTGGTTTTTTATTGCGTCAGCCTGCTTAACCAACAAGGCCTCTTCGGGGGTAAGATAAGTGAGTTTGTAATCGTGCCAGTTTGTATTAATAATATCTTCGGCTGCGTGGAGTCGTTTTTTTGCTTCATTAAAAGTAAGCCGGCGATCTTTAACTTTTTGCGCTATAGGGATAATTTCTGTAGTATAGGCAAACAGCATATTTGATAATTGTTGAAAGGGCAACACACGGTCTGCATAGAGCGTTTTGGTGTTTTCATTCATTTTTTTCAGGTCGTCAATACCATAAATACCCAGCCCGATCAAACTGGCGGCAGTGATAAATAGCAGCATGTATAACTTGGCAGCGGCACTAAATTTATTTAACATCGGATCTTTTTAAATTGTTGAACAGCTTACATACTATTTCTTAGCCGGTATAATATAGTCATCATTTTCATCGCCGGTTTAACTGCGGCTAAAGGCGAATTAATGTTATAATAAAGATAA
>Ga0206816_1266_pt1 | contig 10500 bp, 11 predicted proteins | sample Alteio_BWOrgCont_88_FD_152866 | JGI IMG/M metagenome (GOLD analysis project Ga0206816, IMG submission 152866) | Enriched cells from forest soil in Barre Woods Harvard Forest LTER site, Petersham, Massachusetts, United States -... | ecosystem: Environmental > Terrestrial > Soil > Temperate forest >... | reverse complement strand
CAAAGACTTTCACCGTGAGTGCCTTTCGCCTTTAACTGAACTTCAACATCGGTATTATGTCCGTGTCCGGCAAATATTACGGTGCTGTTTTGGCTTGTTTCATCGGAATTAGAAAACCAAATTTCAGTACCAACAACTCGGAAACGAGAAATCACGGAATGCATGGTTGGTCCATTATCACTTCTCATTTCAAAGCCTCCTCCGCCCAAAACCATGTATCTTAAATTAATAGGAACAGGAGGAATTTCTTCCTTAGTACCATGCTGCTTGTTGGCAATAAAACCTGAACTTTCGAGATTTGCCACGTCATTTCCACAATTTAGGTTTACATAATTCGATAAATTGGAAGCAGCATTTAAAATTTTCTGCCAGATTTGATTGGCAAGCGTTGTTTTCCGCTGCGAATGGGCAATTCCAAAATCAATAAAAAGATTCTTAATAATTAAAATCAGGGCAGGCGCACCCGGATACAAGGCATTGGCAGCCAAGCAAGGAAAGATCATCATAAACATGAAGAAAACAAACTCCGGGCGAGACATGCGGAGGTAATAGCGGTTACAAGTTACGGGATTTATCATTTAATTTATTTTAATTTAACAAGGATAAAGTTTCCCTTGACGATGCAAGGGTAGATTAGTTTTATGAGTATCGCGTGAATTAATGAAAAGAAAAGCCAAAATAGTCCTTTTCAAGTCTAAATAAAGTGCAGATTTTGAAAATGCCTCTTTTTTGGATTCCAAACCATATCGTTTGAAGATCGCCCTATATCGTTTTAAGTTCACGAGATATAGTTTTAAGTTCACGCAGGTATGTTTGAAGTTCAAACAGGTATGTTTTAAGTTGCCGCAGGTATGTTTTAAGTTCAAACGATATAGTTTGAAGTTGCCGCAGGTATGTTTTAACTTGCCACAGGTATGTTTTAAGTTCCCGCAGGTATGTTTTAACTTCAAACGATATAGTTTTAAGTTCACCTGAAACGACTTTTTTGAAAGACATAATTCCAGGATGTTCCACTTATCCACCCTCCTTTCGGATTTTTCTTCCGAAAGGTTTTGATAATAGGAATCTGTCATCCCAAAAAGAAAGTCTTGGAGAGGATGCAAATCTTTTTATTAGCTTTGCAGCCATGAAAAGGAAATTAATATGAAAAATTTTAAATTTATAATCGGATTTATAGCCTTTTGCTTTTTGTATTCTTGTAAATGTCACGATATTACTTGCCCTGCATTTAGCACTTCTGATTTAGCATATATTAACTTCAATATTAATGATACTTTAAAATATATAAACTCCTATGGAAACACATTGCAGTTTATCGTTACTGAAAAGAATACCTCGGCTTCATACAATGAGAGTTGCAGTAATGATTTTGGTGGTTGTTATTGTATAATGTGCGGAACAAATGGTAATATTAAAGCCATTAGTGATTCCTCAAGAAATAATATCAATTACCTAAAGATAAGTAGATCAACAGGTAAAGATATTGGTGGAAGCTATAGTTTAGCGTTTAATGTCTTTAATTTTTCAGGGGAATTAAATCCTGATGCTCCTGGAGAGAATTATGGGTTTCCTAAAGACAGTTTAATTTCATCTATTATCCTTGGAAGTAGTAGTTATTCAAATGTACATTTTCAACAAACCGATACTATATCGAATAATATAAATGGTATAATAAATGTTTATTACACCAAACAATTTGGCATAATTGGCTTTTATGATCGCCAAACACATTCTTTATATTATAGACAATAGACATTTTTCTTTCATCCTTTTATGATAGCATTCCCCGATAGTGACTGTTGCACAACCCACCACTACCTGTCAATAACTTTTCATAATTTAATTTTGAAAATAGCTCGATTGACCCTAACACCAGAAAGGTAATCCTATCCATCCTCCCTTAGCATTTTTCTTCCGAAAGGTTTTGATAATTGGAATTCCATTAGATTAAAACCTGTCGGCAGATTCCATTCAAATGGAACCACCAGGAACCTGGATTTCATGCAATAGTATCTTTATTTGGTCATGGGTTAAACTGTGGATTTGTTTTTAATCTTAGTATAAAACCAAACTAAGATGAACTAAACCTTATTACCTTCTTGTATGGAATGAAATAAGGTTATAAAGTTTTAAATCCTCTCTTGAGTTTATTTTGTACTAAGGTTAAAAAATTGCAGAATCAACAGGTTTAACCCATGACCCTTTATTTAATCATCATCGTCTTGTGCTACCATCCGCTTTTTGCGGTGGTGCAACAAGACGATGCTGCTTAATCTAATTCGCAAAATGAGAATTATGTAAGTCTTTTTAATAATTATGTAACACTCACCTAATAAAGTTAGGGTAATTTTGCGGCGTGAAAAATGATAATAATCTGCACCGACAGTTTCGGGAAAAGCCCGATAATGGCAGATGTTCAGTAACGGGCTGGTCGAGGTTTAAAATCACCTCACCAAGATTAGGGATTTTTAACAAAAAAAGCCAGCATTACCTGTTGTGCTGGTATTCTTTTTGAGAACGCATATTTAAAATAGAAATAATAACACCAAAGAAAAATGAACTCGTATAACATTAAAACCAGTCAGCCTTCTGATGGCAAGTCAAATCAGAAATCGATATCAGTTGCTTCGATTTTAACTCCGGTTGAATCGGATGCTTATTTTGAAGATATAGAAGATATAATAGTGAAGGATGCGGAATCATTATTGGTGAGAAAACCGCAATTCCGAATCAATGAAAACAGTAGAAGAAGGTTCTATTAAACCTGTTTTCTTATCATCAAATGTGATATTCACTCCTAAGAGGAGTTGAATGTTTATTGTGATTCGGAAGGTATGAATTATGTAAGTTATTTCAAGAATTATATAAGCCTCACCTTTTCAAGAATGGGTAATTTTGCGCCCTGATAATTTAATTTTATGAATACATCTGATGATTTGATTGAAAACCCTGTGAAGCTTGATACGCTATGCATCAATACCATCCGTTTTCTTTCGGTAGATGCCGTGCAAAAGGCTGATAGCGGGCATCCCGGTCTGCCATTGGGTGCTGCCCCGATGGCTTATGTGCTATGGACGAAGTTCCTGCAACATAATCCCACCAATCCTCATTGGTTTAATCGCGATCGGTTTGTTTTGTCTGCAGGTCATGGTTCCATGTTGCTGTATAGTTTGCTGCATCTCACAGGATATGATTTGTCTTTGGAAGATATAAAACATTTCCGCCAATGGGGAAGTAAAGCGCCCGGGCATCCCGAACGTGGCGTAGCTCCGGGTGTGGAAACCACTACAGGACCACTCGGACAAGGCTTTGCCAACGGTATAGGTATGGCAATTGCCGAAGCCTATCTTGCAGAGCACTATAATAAACCTGGCTTTGAAATCATCAATCATTACACCTATGGAATCGTCAGCGATGGTGATTTGATGGAGGGAGTATCTGCCGAAGCTGCCCCATTGGCAGGGCATTTGAAACTTGGTAAACTGATTTATCTGTATGATAACAATCACATAACCTTGGCTTCATCAACTCAGGTTACTTTTACCGAAAATCATGTACAAAGATTTGAAGCTTATGGATGGCATGTGCAATCTATTGAAGATGGGAATGACCTGGATGCTATTGAGAATGCTATCCGTAATGCAAAGCTGGAAACCGAACGCCCATCATTGATTATCGTGAGGACACATATTGGTTATGGTTCGCCAAATAAACAGGATACCTGCGCTGCACATGGTTCTCCATTAGGGAAAGATGAGGTGAAACTGACGAAAGAAAACCTTGATTGGCCTCTTGAACCTGCCTTTCTGATTCCCGTAGAAGCGAAACATTATTTTAATAAAGCAATAGAAAAAGGAAAGCAATTTGAGGCTGAATGGGAAGATAAATTTTCTCAATATGAAAAAAAATATCCTGAATTTGCAACAGAACTTCGCGGACTTATCAATGGGAGCTTACCAAAGGATTGGGATAAGGATATTCCTGAATTTCCTGCCGATGCCAAAGGTATGGCGACAAGAGTTGCAGGAGGAAAGGTTATGCAAACGATTAGTCCGATGCTGCCCGGTTTCATTGGTGGTTCTGCCGATTTAAATACCTCTACTCATACAGAACTTAAAGATGCCGGTAATTTTGAACATCCTTCCATGGCAGTTGGCGATTTGCAAGGTTCTGCAAAGGGTGGTTGGAGTTATGCAGGTCGCAATTTGCAGTTCGGTGTTCGTGAACATGGGATGGCTTCCATCTCCAATGGAATGGCGGCACATGGAGGCATTATTCCCTTCTGTTCCACTTTCCTCACCTTCTCCGATTATATGCGCCCTGCAATTCGTCTTGCGGCGTTAATGGAATTAAACCTGATCTATGTTTTTACCCATGATAGCATTGCAATGGGTGAGGATGGTCCGACGCATCAACCGATAGAACATCTTGCAAGCCTGCGGGCAATTCCAAGGTTAATTGTTATCCGTCCGAATGATGCCAATGAAACTGCAATGGCTTGGCGAATGGCAATTGAATCCCGCAAAGCTCCTGTTGCATTAATATTATCTCGTCAGGATATTCCGACACTTGACAGGGAGAAATTTGCTTCTGCTGACGGACTTCGTTTTGGTGCCTATATTTTATCCGATGTAAAAGATTCTAAACCTGATTTAATATTAATAGCAAGCGGTTCTGAAGTAGATTTAATTGTGAAGGCACAGGAAGAATTAATCAAGCAAAATATTTCAGTGCGACTTGTTTCAATGCCTTCCTGGGAGTTGTTTGAAGAGCAAACCAAGGAGTATAAAGAGAAAGTATTTCCTTCTTCTGCTAAAGCAAGAATGGCGGTTGAGGCGGGTATTAGTCAGGGTTGGTGCCGATATGTTGGTGATGATGGAGAGGTGATAAGCATTGAAACATTCGGTGCTTCTGCTCCCGGAGAAGTGATGTTAAGAGAGTTTGGATTTACAGTTGAAAATGTTTGTGAGCGAGCCATTGCATTATTAAAAAGAAATAAACAGCGTGTATGAGAATTGGAGTAGCGGCAGATCATGCAGGATTTGAGTTGAAAGAATATTTGTTGAAAAAATTGCGAGAAGAAGGATATGAAGTCATTGATTTTGGAAATACTAAACTGCAACCTAATGATGATTATCCTGATTACATAATTCCTCTTGCTCACGCAATTGCTGATGGAACTGTTATTCGCGGAATAGCTGTCTGCGGAAGCGGAGTTGGTGCCTGCATAGCTGCAAATAAAATAGCAGGAGTAAGAGCCTGCCTGATTCACGAAAAGTTTTCTGCGCAACAAGGAGTTGAAGATGATGATATGAATATGATTTGTCTTGGTGGCAGAGTGGTTGACCATAAACTTGCATTGGAACTGACTGACCTGTTTCTTACTGCGAAGTTCAGTAATGAAGAAAGACATAATCGGCGACTGGAAAAAATAAGTGAATTGGAAAGCGCAAAACAATAGGATTATGAAAGTGAATCCCTTAGCAGGAAAAGCAGCTCCACAAGAAATACTTGTAAACATCCCCAAACTTATCACCGCTTATTACACAGAAATTCCCGACCCTTCCATATCCGAACAGTGCATTTCGTTTGGCACTTCCGGTCATCGTGGTTCTTCGTTTAAGAATTCTTTTAATGAAAGACATATACTCGCTATTTCACAAGCAATTTGTTTTTATCGCAAGGAACAAAAGATTGAGGGTCCCTTATTTATTGGCTTTGATACACATGCACTTTCTGCACCTGCATTTGCCTCTGCAATGGAAGTATTGGCAGCCAATGGCGTTGAAGTAATGATTGCAGAGGGTGATGAATACACGCCCACTCCTGTTATTTCTCATGCCATTTTGCAATATAATAAAGATCGCAAAAAAGATTTTGCAGATGGGATTGTTATCACCCCTTCTCATAATCCGCCTGATGATGGCGGCTTTAAATACAACCCTCCCAATGGCGGACCTGCGGGCACTTCCATTACCAATTGGATAGAATCGAAAGCAAACGAAATACTGAAAAACAATCTTCAATCCGTAAAAAGAATTTCTCTGGATAAAGCACTTCATGCCTCAACAACGCATCGTTACGACTATTTGAATTCATACATTAATGACCTCGGAAATATTATTGATATGAATGTTATCCGTGATTCAAAAATCAAGATGGGTGTTGATCCCCTTGGTGGTGCAGGAGTTCATTACTGGGAACCGATTGCTGAACGTTATCACCTGGACTTAACGGTGGTAAATAAAACAGTTGATCCTACCTTTAGTTTTATGGCTGTGGATTGGGATGGACAAATTCGAATGGATCCCTCTTCTCCTTATGCCATGCAGGGTTTGATTAAGATGAAAGATAAGTTTGATATTTCTTTTGCCTGCGATACCGATCATGACCGACATGGAATCGTTACGAAAAGCGAAGGACTTTTAAATCCGAATCATTACTTATCAGTTGCAGTTTTTTATCTTCTTCAATACCGTCCTGAATGGAATAAAAATGCTTCTGTTGGAAAGACAATTGTCACCACTCAGTTGATTGAAAAGATTACCACAAAGTTGGGAAGGAAGATTTATGATACCCCTGTTGGATTTAAATGGTTTGCTGATGGATTGCTTAATTCATCGCTTTGTTTCGGAGGAGAGGAAAGTGCAGGTGCTTCCTTTTCAAGAATAGATGGAAGTGTCTGGACAACAGATAAAGATGGATTTGTACCTGCTTTATTATCGGCAGAAATCACCGCAAAACTTGGGCGCGACCCGGGGATTATTTACAATGAACTCATTAAAGAATATGGCGAACCCTTTTATGAACGCATTGAAGCAAAAGCAACTCCTGAACAAAAAGAAAGATTAAGCAAACTTACATCATCAGCAATACAACAAAAGAACCTGGCAGGAGAAAAAATTAAAACCATACTTACCAAAGCACCTGCAAACGAGGCTTCAATAGGTGGCGTGAAAGTGATAACAGAGAATACCTGGTTCGCTGCCCGTCCTTCGGGAACAGAAGATATTTATAAAATCTACGCTGAAAGTTTTTTGGGTGAAGAGCATTTGAAGCAAATTATGAAAGAGGGGCAGGGGATTATTGATGCTGCCCTATTGAATAATAAATAGTAATCCCGATTCATTGGGAAATTAATAAATAACCGGGGAATTGTTAAGTCTTTTCAAGAATTGCATTACAGTCATCTTTAAAAAAGGTGGTTGTTTTGTGGTTTGGAAGGATGCTTAAAAATGTTTTTAGAAATGGAATAAAAATGTTAAAATTGGTGTGTGTTTTCTTGGGAAACGGGGTGGATAGAAAAGGCAGAAAAAGCGTTAACATTTAACATAAGATTTTAGAGATGGCTTGATAATGAGCAAGATCCACCACAAAGGTGCATAGTATTGGGGAACAGGAGCATAGTTTTGAGGATTGGATGGAGTGTATTAAGGATTAGATGGAGTGTATTGGGGATGAGGAGTATAATGGGGGTTTTTGGATGGGGTGTAGGGTGTGGCGGGACTGACATTCTGTCAGTGAGGTGGGGTAAATGGTGCATTAATGGCAGGAATGAAGGGTTTGAGGGTAGTATTTTGGGGAACAGGGGGTAAAAAATCTCATTAAGATGAAGGTTTTTTGGGATTGGATGGAGGATATTTTGCGTGGCTTGGAAGGTGTTAAAATTGGGATGCAGGGTTTGGGGAATCGGGTGGAGGGTTTTGGGAATATCGGGAGGGATTTTAAGGATTTGGAAAAGGGTTATTTTATTTGGGTGGAGGTTCAGAAAAAGAGTGGGAATGGGAAAAATAGGAACGCAGATAAAAATGATTGCTTATGACAAGGTATGATTTTTATGCACCCGCATACATACTTTCAAGATAATGAACCGTATCCCCCGACATATACACATAATCTTCCACCATATATTCTTGCGCATAAGCATCCTGACAGCTGCCCCCTGCTGCTGTAAGAGGTTGCCATTCTATTTTAATATTAATTTCATGTTTATTATGATCAAGTAACGGGCAACCTTACAGCAGCAGGGGGCAGCTGTCAGGATGCTTGGTCACAATTCCCATAATGCAAAATGCCCTTCGGTTTTCTGAAAGGCATTCCAAATTCGTAATTACTTCCTATTCTTCGGGTGGGGTGTGTTTTGTTTTAGCTGGTTTTGGGGATGCTACCTCTGGAACAGGAACAATTTTGTCAGGAGTTTTAGTTTCTGTCTTAATTGATTCTATTGGTTTCTCTGTAGCAGGAGCTTTTTCAGTGGAAGTTTTAGTAACAGGAACTGTTGCTGAATCTTTATTCTTTTTGGTCCTTGTCTTTTTTATTATAATCGGCAGGGGAGTATCAATACTTTCGCCTGCTACCATGATGATTGTTACTCTATTAGTTGTAGAACGAATTATCTTTGTGGTAAATTCTTGGGTGATGAAATCGGGGGCTACGATTTTAAAAGAGCGCATTCCATTGCGGATACTTTCTATTGTTGACAGTCCATCAGCAAAAGGGGATGTTTTGAGATTTGATAAACTTGTTAACTCACCGGAAGGAATCGGGTTGCCGAGTTCATCTACTGCGGTTACGGCAATGTAATTATGTCTTTCTCCGGTAGAACGAATATGTGCCTGTAATACGAGTTCATTTAACAAGGCTGATTCGGGGAAATAACTGCCTACCAGTTTAATCATATTTTCCATGTTGACTTTTCCAGGAGTTAGGAAAACATCTATCTGATCTGTTCCCTGGGCTTTTTTGGTTTCTATAGCCATAACAGGAGTATCTTTCAAGCCTGAAAACGTAGTTACCTTACCTGTCATGGTAGTTATATTTGCGGGGAGAATATTTGTAAGGATTAAAATATTATCATTCATTACCTTTATGAGGTTTGTGGCTCGTGTAATTGCCGTCTGGGCATCGGATGCGTGGAGGATAAAGGATAACGGTCTTGACAACTGCAATGCCAAGCCGATATTACCTACCTGGGTGGCTTTTACATTGCCTCTTGATTGATACTGTATGATTGTTTTTGCCATTGACAGCCATGCTGCATCTTTATCAGGGACATTCATGCTGGTATCTGCACCTTGTTTATCGGAAGCATTTGTTGCTCCTGTGATATTTGTTGCAAGATTGGTTTCTTCTTCGGCATATTCTGTAATGGTGGCGAGCAAAAGTGCATTTGCAGGGACGGCATTGAACTGCTGTACTCTCTGCAAGGCATCTAATATATTTCTTTGTTCGTTATCCATTTTTACTGAATTTTTATTCTTTTAAATTTCTTCTTTTTAAACTCAAAATTCTCATTTTCGCTACGCTGCAAAGTTACAAAGGTACTTTAGTTTAAAAGTCCAAAATCGGACTGAATGACTAATAGGGCTAAGGTTATTTTTTGAAATTGAGTGATTTTGTGAGCTGATGGAAGGTGGCATCGCTCATATTACAGAAAGATGGAAGGTGATTTCGAAAGGGTGCTTTGAAAAGATAGGGATGAAATAGATGAAGATTTTTCAGCCATTCTGTATTGGTTAGATGATGCATGTTTTTAAGTAACAGGTTCACTCGGTTTAATTCTTTATCGGTCATTATTTTCTCCAGTTTGCGGAGTTCTGGAATATGATCTAAGACTGATACCTGGGCTTCTTTGGTAAGGATAAATAAAAGACTGTCGGATATGCCTCGATGGTATCGGTAGAGAGGCTGCCTGTATTAAAGCTTAAAAAATTAGTAAGCACCCTGTCCACAGGGGAATGAAAAAAGTCTGTAGTCTTTTTTTCGCCTTTGGCATTGGAGCCGTGAGCATAGAAATTGCCTTCTATAATATATCCTACCCTATTGCAAACGAAGCCTTCTTTGCAGAATGTCTTGCCTTTGCGAATCCATATACATTTCAAATATCCAAACAGGTAATTTGATTTTGCTTCTGAAAGTTTTTGCGGTTTTATTGCATCTAAGAAGCTCTGTTTGTAATCTTCTTTATTGGGAGGATTCATGGTAGTAGAATTATTTTAATAATGTCCTTTGCATTTTACAATGATGATTTGGTCATTAGTAACCTTGTAAACTAACCTGTGTTCTTGCGTAATTCTTCGACTCCAGTAGCCATTCCAGTTTTCTTTTAATGGCTCTGGTTTGCCGAGACCTTTGAATGGATCTCTTTCTATATCCTCGATTAGTGTTTTGATTCTTTCAATTATTTTAATATCTTTTTCGAACCATTCATTATACTCTTCAAAGGCTTTGGTGGTGAGCTGCACCTTCCTCATATTTTTGTTTTAGAAGGATTATATGCCATAAACTCCTCCATGCTGAAGCTTACCATATTTTGTCCGCTTTCTGCCTGCTCTATTGAATTATCAAGTTCTGCAGCATATTCAGCATCATATTCTTTTACTGAAATGGTAACGTCCACATTTGTTTTGCCTCCAATAAGTTTCTTTAGCTTGTTAAGCAAACTTGCATTTAATTCAGATGGACTTAATTTAATAATAGTTTCCATTGGGATTATTTAAA
>Ga0206816_1253_pt2 | contig 10505 bp, 11 predicted proteins | sample Alteio_BWOrgCont_88_FD_152866 | JGI IMG/M metagenome (GOLD analysis project Ga0206816, IMG submission 152866) | Enriched cells from forest soil in Barre Woods Harvard Forest LTER site, Petersham, Massachusetts, United States -... | ecosystem: Environmental > Terrestrial > Soil > Temperate forest >... | reverse complement strand
TAATCGGAAACACTGTCAGCAGTGAAGAACAGGAAAGCCACCTGGAAATGATCCTGAATAAGATCATGCAGGTGGAAAAATTAGTACTACAGCTTTTTGAGCTCTCCAAAATGGAATCGGTGAATTTTACGCCGCAAAAAGAACCTTTTGTATTTTCCGAAATCCTACAGGAAACCGTAAAAAGTGCAGGATTCCAGGCCAGGAAGAAAACCATCACCATCACCTGCGAAAACTGCGAGGACAGTACCATGATCGATGCAGATATTAGTATGATGGAACGGGTGCTGCAAAATCTTTTGGAAAATGCCGTTAAATACACCCCCGAAAACGGTTCAATCGACGTAGCCTTGTTCCGCGAACCCGGTAAACTGATCTTTTTGCTTGAAAACAGCGGGTCATTAATAGCCACCCAGCTACTGGATTGGATCAATAACAGCACGGGAGAAGAGGCTATCAACAGGCCAAAACTGGCGGGCCTGGGACTGGCGCTGGTGAAACGGATTTTACATTTACATCAATTTGGATTTACGGCCAGTATCTCCGGGGAAAAAGCAAATCGGTTTATTATCAGTATGGATAGTTATAAAAAGCCCATGCAAAAGGTACTATAAACGGAGGATACGTTATACTTCTGTGATAACTTATAGGGGGTGAATGAGCGAATTTTGGAAACATAAAGTTTTCAAAAGAACTCATGAAAAATCAAATAAAAAGTTGCCTCAAAAAACTGCCATACTTATTGGTATTGTTTTGTTTGCTGACTGTAGAGGTGCAGGCGGTTACTCCACTGCAGAAAGCTGATACCGTTAGTACGGCTGATGTTCAGTTTAAACCGCTGACAGCGGACACTACAATAGCATCCGAAAAACCTGTTGTAAAAGCAACCATACAAAACCATCCGGCAAACAAAATCGCAGGAGTAACCACCCCGGCAAAAGCACCACTAAGCTTGTGGACGATATTCATTGCCGGTTTTATCGGCGGCCTTGCTGCTTTATTGTTGCCCTGCATATTCCCCATGCTCCCGCTTACCGTAGGCTTTTTCACCAAACGGCATAGCGATGCTAAAAAAGGTATTTTGGATGCGGCCATTTATGGGCTATCTATCATCCTGATCTATGTAGGCCTGGGTATGCTGATCACGGTCATTTTCGGCGCAAACGCATTGAATGCATTGTCGACCAACGGAATATTCAATTTTGTTTTCTTCCTGCTACTGGTAGCATTTGCTGCTTCCTTCTTTGGCGCATTCGAGATTACCTTGCCTAATAGATGGGCAAACAAAGCCGAAGAAAACACCGAGAGAAAGGGATTTGCCGGCATATTTTTCATGGCAGCCGCGCTTGCTTTGGTTTCTTTTAGCTGTACCGGGCCTATCATCGGCACGCTATTGGTACAGGCAGCAACCTCAGGGGCTCGGCTGGGCCCGGCAGTGGGTATGCTGGGATTTTCTATTGCCCTGTCATTTCCATTTGTATTATTTGCATTGTTCCCATCATGGTTAAATAACCTGCCAAAATCGGGCGGCTGGCTAAACAGTGTAAAGGTGTTCCTGGGTTTCCTGGAATTGGCGCTGTCCTTAAAATTTCTGAGCAATGTGGATTTAACCTATCACTGGCATTTGTTTGACCGTGAAGTTTTCCTGGTGCTATGGATCGTAATCGCAGCATTAACAGGTTTCTATCTGTTAGGCAAGCTAAAATTCGGGCATGATTCTGATGTAGCTTATATCTCTGTGCCGAGATTGTTCCTGGCGATAATCGTCCTTTCCTTCTCAGTCTATATGGTACCGGGGCTTTGGGGAGCGCCATTAAAATCTATAGCTGCATTTCTGCCGCCGCAGGCCAGCCAGGATTTTGACCTTTATACACCAACATTGTCTGGTGGAGGTGGTAGTGCGGTAAGCAATGTATCATCTGACCAGGATACGCATAAATATGCCAACCTATTTGATAAGCCCTTAAACCTGAATCCATTCTTTGACTACAAGGAAGGCGTGGCTTATGCGCAAAAAGTGCATAAACCGGTGATCATCGATTTTACGGGACATGCCTGTGTGAACTGCCGCAAAATGGAAGCAACCGTATGGCCGGATAAAAAGGTGCTGCCCTTGTTAAAAGATAGCTATGTGCTTATCCAGCTTTATGTAGATGATAAGACGGAACTTCCTGAAAATGAGCAGTATGTCAGCAGTTTCAGCCATCGCAAGATTACCAATATCGGCGCTTTGAACAGCGATATCCAGGCTACCCGTTTCAACACCAATTCACAGCCCTTTTATGTATTGCTGAACCCGGTAACAGAAACAACGTTAGTAACACCTGAAGGCGCTGACTATGATCCGGCAAGCTATTATAATTACCTGCAATCGGGCCTTAATTTATTCAAATAATCAAAACAAAAACGATGAAAAATAAAGCAATTCTATCCGGCATGTTCCTGTTAAGTGCATTCCTGTTTTCCTGCAAGGACAACACCACATTCACTATTTCGGGAACAATAAAAAGCTCATCGGCAGTAAAAAAAGTTTACCTGTTGCAGGCCGACAGCGTGGCACAATTTAAAGTGATTGATTCGGTCAGCTTAATGCGCGATGGCAGCTTTGAATTTAAACGCAACTCCGCTTATGCGAATCTCTATAAGCTAAAGGCCGATACTACAGAATTTGACATGGCCGCCCAAAATGGTGATATAATTGAATTGAATGCCGACCTTACAGGTCGCCGACACACTTATACCATCAGCGGATCAGACGCATCCGAAAAAATAAAAGCGTTCGATGATTTCAGCCAAGCTTACGCCGACCGGAACAATAAAGTGGTCGCTGAATTCAATGCAAAGTCTCAACAGGCAGGGCAGCAACCGGATTCTTTATTGAAAATCTATATGCCCGTTTTTCAGAAAAACCTGGCTGTTTACAGTGACGCGGTTTTAAAGTTTATCGATGATAATAAAAATTCGCTTGCTGGCTTTTATGCGTCATCGGCCCTCGATGCCGTTAAGTACGAGTCACAATTGATCGCGTACGCAGATGGGATCAAAGACAATAATAATCTGAATAAAAATCCAACAGTCAGGAATTTCATCAGGGCAATGGACAAAGCCAAACCCTTGTCAATAGGCCACAAAGCGCCGGATCTTACGATCAGCGGTATAGACGGAAACACGGTAAAACTATCTGATTATAAAGGCAAATTCGTAATGGTTGATTTCTGGGCCTCCTGGTGCGTACCGTGCAGGCAGGAAAATCCTAATGTGTTAAAGCAGTATAACACCTTTCATTCAAAAGGATTCAATGTGCTTGGGGTGTCACTGGATAAAGACAAGGCAGCCTGGCAAAAAGCGGTGAATGATGATAAGCTGGCATGGACACAAGCCTCGGACCTGAAAAGTTTTGAAGGTACAGCAGAACAGCTTTATCATATCGAAGCCATTCCTTCAAACTATATAATTGATCCGCAGGGAAACATCGCCGCAAAAAACATCCGGGGAGCCGATCTCGAAGCTTTCCTGAACAAAACGATCCATTAATTATAAACAAACACAAATCAATCAAAAATGAGAAAGATCATTTGCTATATTCTGTTAACAGTAACAAGTGCATGTGCTTCATTTGCCCAGTCACCAAAAGATAAAAGCCATGACGGTTCGAAAGCAACGCATTTAGACACTGCTACGTTGGCCACCGGTTGTTTCTGGTGTACCGAGGCTAAGTTCAAAGAGCTGCGCGGCGTGGTGAAAGTAACATCAGGCTTTGCGGGTGGCCACACCGTTAACCCGACCTATGAACAGGTTTGCACAGGCACCACCGGCCATGCAGAAGCTTGTAATATTGTGTTTGATCCTAAACAGATCAGCTATGATGAATTGCTGGAAGTGTTTTTTACCGATCACGACCCGACGCAATTAAACCGCCAGGGAAATGACGTAGGGACGCAGTACCGTTCCGCTATCTTCTATCACAATGCCATTCAAAAGCAAAAGGCAGCGTATTACATCAAAAAAATCAATGATGAAAAAGCTTATCCCAATCCGGTTGTCACCCAGGTGGTGCCATTTACCGTGTTTTACAAGGCAGAAGGCTATCATCAGAATTACTTCAGCAAGAATGGAAGTGTTCCGTACTGTAAGCTGGTAATACAGCCGGAACTGGATAAGTTCAGAAAAGCATTTGCCAATAAACTAAAAACCTCAACTAAATAATAGCTATGAAATCCATAATCATTTTATCAGCCTTAATGCTGATGGCAATAACCGGCGCTTTTGCGCAACACCTCAAATCCTCAAGCGGGCATGATAACAATCCTTATTATTCCAACACGGATACGAAAAAACTGAATGTGTCGGATGCGGAATGGAAAAAGATCCTGCCACCGGCATTATATGCCACCGCACGGGAACAGGCTACCGAGCAGCCTTTCACCGGGCAGTATTGGAACAAGGATGCCAAGGGTACTTATTATTGCGCCGTTTGTGGTAATGAACTTTTTAAATCTGATGCCAAGTTTTCCAGTTCCTGCGGATGGCCGAGCTTTTTTGCACCTACCCGGAAGAACAGTGTAATTTACCGCGAGGACCAGTCTCACGGCATGGAGCGCACGGAAGTGACCTGCGCCCGTTGTGGTTCACACCTGGGGCATATATTCGATGACGGCCCGCCGCCCACTTACAAGCGATTCTGTATGAATTCGGTGTCGCTGGATTTTCAACCGGATCGTTTGGCCAGTAAATAATCAACCGGATAACAAACTGATTTTCCAACAGCAAAACAAAAAAGATGAAAAAATTAATGTTAATGATAGCGATGACCCTGGTAGGAACAAGCGCTTTTAGCCAAATCGAAAAGCCTGTAAAATGGTCTTTCGCGATAAAAAAGGAAAGTAAGGATGAAGCAATCGTCTTTTTAAAGGCTGACATACAAAATAGCTGGCATATCTATTCCCTGGACCAGAAAGACGGAGGCCCAATAAAAACTTCTTTTACCTTTTCGCCGTCTTCGGATTATTCGCTGATAGGCAAAGCAACCCAGCCAACTCCGCATACCAAGTTTGAAAGTGCATTTAATATGAATGTGTCATATTTTGAAAGTTCGGTGATCTTCCAGCAAAAGATCAAACTGAAGTCGGGGAAAGGCACGCTGCATGGAAAGTTGGAGTATATGACTTGCAACAATCAAAAATGTCTGCCACCCGAAGATTTAGATTTTTCAATTAACCTTTAACCTCAACTAAAGATGTCACCAGAAATAGAACACGTAAAATGCCTGATCATTGGCTCAGGCCCGGCAGGTTATACTGCCGCCATATACGCTGCGCGCGCCGACTTAAAACCCGTATTGTATACGGGCATTGTAGCGGGCGGGCAGCTAACCCAAACGACCGAGGTGGAAAATTATCCCGGCTACCCGGATGGTATCCAGGGGCCGGAGATGATGGAAAATTTCCGCAAACAAGCGGAACGTTTAGGCACCGATATCCGGTTCGGTTATATCACTTCAGTGGACTTTTCCAGTTTGCCGCATAAAGTGGTGGTGGATGAAAGTAAAGTCATCACTGCTGATTCCGTAATCATTTCAACCGGGGCCTCTGCAAAATGGCTTGGCCTGGAATCGGAACAAAAATACAACGGCTTCGGTGTTTCGGCCTGTGCTGTTTGTGATGGATTTTTCTTTAAGGGACAGGATGTGGCCATCGTTGGCGCAGGCGATACCGCTGCTGAGGAAGCTACCTACCTGGCAAAGCTTTGCCGCAAGGTATATATGCTGGTCAGGCGTGATGAATTCCGTGCCTCAAAAGCAATGGTCGGCCGGGTATTAAATACGCCGAACATCGAATTATTGTATAACACAGAAACTAAGGAAATTCTTGGAGACGGCCTGAATGTAACCGGGGTCAGGGTGATCAACAATAAAACTAGTCAGGAAAAAGACCTGGATATCACCGGATTTTTTGTTGCCATCGGCCACCATCCCAATACGGATATTTTCAGAGGCTGGATACATATGGACGAAATCGGTTATATAAAAACTACACCGGGATCAACCACTACTAATATTGAAGGTGTGTTTTGCTGCGGCGACGCGCAGGACCATATCTATCGGCAGGCTGTAACCGCAGCAGGCAGCGGGTGCATGGCAGCCATTGATGCTGAACGGTACCTGGCAGCTAAAGAACATGTGGTAACTGCTTGAGTCGCCGGTCTGTGTGATAATTTGTACATAAAAAGATCAATTAACCAAAAACATGATATTGCCAACACAACAAACAGCCAATCCACACAGGTGGGTGGAAATGTATGCCGACTATCTTTATGCCTACGCGATAGCGCGTATCGCGGATAAAGAGCAGGCGCGTGATTTAGTGCAGGAAACCTTTCTGGCGGCGCTGGAACGTGTAGATAAATTTGAGGGCAAGAGTTCCGAACGGACCTGGTTAACTGCCATATTGAAAAATAAGATCATTGATGTTTATCGTAAAAGATCGAGACTGTCTTCAACGCAAGGAATCGAAGTATCGGAAGACGAAACGCAGTTCTTTGACCCGGAGATGAATAACTGGAAGAAGGAACACAGGCCTGAGACTTTCGGTATCGAGGAAGGCGACCCGCTTCAAAACAAGGAGCTTAAGGGTATTTTGCGTATCTGTATGCAAAAGCTTCCTCCATTATGGCTGGCCGTATTTTCGATGAAACATGTAGATGAGGAATCTACGACAACTATTTGTTCGGAACTGAAAGTCTCTGATGCCAACTTCTGGGTGATCATTCATCGCGCTAAAGTCAATTTGAGAGCCTGTCTTCAAAGAAACTGGCTTTGATAGGAATCAGCTGAAAAATCAATATAAACCAAACAAGCCTCTTTCCAACAGAAATAGGCATTGATTATTCAAAGATCAAAAAATTAAAGCTGGAGGATGCTTATAAAAACAGAGGCAGGGCTCATAGGAGCCAGGCTAAATAAAAAAGACTTTTTTTGTAAGGACTGTATCCGATTACCGACCAATAGGGAGTAATCAATAAACTCAATAATCTTATATGAAAAAGTTAGTAAATAAAGTGGCGGTTATCACCGGCGCTACGTCCGGGATGGCTTTGGCCACAGCGAAATTGTTTGTTGCCGAAGGGGCTCATGTATTTATCACGGGACGCAGGCAAAAAGAATTGGATGAGGCTGTTGCAGCCATAGGCAGCAATGTGACAGGGGTTGTGGGAGATTCCGCCAACCTGGCCGACCTGGACCGCCTATTTGAAACCGTTAAGGCCGAAAAGGGACATATAGATGTTTTGTATGCCAGCGCCGGCATGGGGGAATTTGCACCGCTTGGGCAGGTAACCGAAGAAAGCTTTGATAAAATGTTTGACCTGAATGCCAAAGGCACCTTTTTTACCATACAGAAGGCGTTGCCATTGCTGCGCGATAACGGTTCGATCATCATGACCGGTACGATAGCTACCATCAAAGGAATGGAAAACTTGAGTGTTTATGGCGCCAGTAAAGCAGGCTTGCTGGTTTATGCTAAGGTGTGGACCAACGAGTTGAAAGCAAGGGGAATCCGGGTTAATGTACTGAGCCCAGGCCCAATAGATACATCGGTTTTTGTAGGCCGTGAAGATATGAAAACATTTATGGCTTCACACATCCCAATGGGCCGCATAGGCCGGCCAGAGGAAATCGCCACAACTGCCTTGTTCCTGGCTTCCAATGATTCCAGCTTCATCACAGGCAGCGAAATCTGCGTAGATGGAGGTATGGCTCAAGTTTAACTGTAATTAATTAAAATAAAATCGGATGGGCCTTAAAACGCTTCATCCGATTTTATTTTGTTTATAATTACAACAAATTCAAAAAAGTTATTTCTTTTTTTGAATTTCAGATAGCCGAATGACTTTAAAACTAACACCTAAGCGTTCGGCGTTTTGTTCTACCGTTAACTCAAAGCCAGCTTTTTTTCTAAGCTTATTTACATGTAAAGGGTCTTTGATAGGCCAAATTACATACTTACTAGCACCGCCGTTTAATGTAATAAATGTAGCTTGGGTGCCGTAGATTTGTTCTTTATTATTGTCCATTAAAAAACGATCTTCCATCATTGCAAATAAATGAAATGGCAATTCGCTTTTTTTGGCAGCTGTTTTGATAGTTCTTATGTATTCCCCAATCTTTGAAGAATGTTGAATGACGTAATAAGCACTCTCATTACTTGGTGACCCGACAAGAGACTTGCCGGGATAACCATATTTTCTAATTACTGCGGAGATATAGATAATATTGGCAGAGTCAATGGTATTTTGTTTTTTCCAAAGAGTCTGATTTAAAAGATTTTTTGACACATGGTACTTTTTCGACAAATAATCTTCACTCCCAGAACTCATAAGTAAAACAAGATCCTCTCTATATTTTTGATCCAGCACCATAATGCTGTCCAATTTTCGTTTAAGCGAAAGATTTATAGGATTTTGTGTTTTACCACTTACATTCGCAATGCAACCTACTATCAAAAAAATAGTAAGCTTAAAAATGGTTGTATCAATCATGTCCGCAATCTATTCAAAACCTCTAAAAGTAAGGTATAGAAGAAATTCATATAGAGATTATTTATAGAGGAAACCTTATCACAATTGGACAAAAGAATTTGTCCTTTTAGATGATGGCAATTTAATATTTTTTGGGGCTAATCATAATTATTTACCTTTTAGCAGTTCATTCTTTTCTTTTTCAGACTGTAACAGCCGTTCAAGCAGAGCCACTTTTTCCTTATACAGATCGTCTTTTTGTTTAAAAGGCGAATGAATATTGTACATTCAATACCCATTCCCGAATTAACCCATCATCTGTTCTTTTACTTACCGATGGGGCGGCGTAAAGTATTTCTAATTGGTTATGGTTTTTAAACTGTTTGGTCAGATTCAAACCTTCATTTAATGTTAGCCCCCCGGTTCCTGATAGAATAGAGGTTACTCCCGATCTGTTTTTATAACTATCTGAACCAATCCGGTATATAGCTAACAAATTAGGTTTTAATATGATAGAATGAGAAATATTAATATAATATCCTAACCGGAATAGAACATCTAGTTGCCGATGCAATTGATTGGTAGGAGGGAAATATTTGATGCGTGTTTCATTATAATCATCAGGAAAAAATGTATTATGATTTTCTTGGATTATGGGTAATTGTATACCGGCATCAGCCTCAAAATGTTTAAGCAGTACATAGTTTATTCCCGCAATTAAATCATAAGTACCCAAGCTCGACTGGTAATCTAACGGCAAGGCAAAACCGTTGGAACCCTTATCGTTGGCGGTAGTTAATGGCACTTTTATCCCACCGATTAAATTGATATCATTTACTGAATTTTTTTGAGCGGTATAAGTTGCAATCCCATACAGGTCGCCAATATTTGTATTAGTGCCTAAAAACCCTGTCGCATAGGTTGCGGTTAATTTACCCTGAATTTGGAAACGATCACTCAACCTAATGCCATACTGTACATAGGGGTTATAGGTCAGCGTTTTTTGTTCGCCATAACCAAAATTAAGACCCAAATCTAACTGATGCTTTGGCTGCTCAAATAATGATATGTTTTTTAAAGCGCCTACGCTGCAAAAACCGGCATCACTACACCCTTGTGAGAATGTCCGCAACGAAATACCTAAAAGCAATATGATAAAACAGAAATTTTTGACCATAGGTTTTAATTCAGCAGATATAAATGGATTGCTTATCCGTTGTCTTAACTATTGTTAAAACCTTACATTAAACTTAAATTTTCGATGAACTTCCATGTTAGCTGGTAATAGGTATGGGAAACTGTTAAATGTATGCCTGTAATGTTAAGCATCACCGGCACGAGGAAGCGCATTGCTAATAATTTTATTGTGATATAGAAAAAATGCGACCGATCAGGTTATACAAATTAATTCTCATCTTTTTGCAATTAACCTTTGTAGCAATTCGGGAAAGCGCAAAGCTACCCCAACCCAAATAAGCGATTCAACAACAACGGGGGTCATCAGCGGTAACCCATGTTCCAAATGCGTCGCAATAGCCCCTCCAAAATATGCGGCAAGTAAGAATGCGCCTATTAATCCTGTTCGTGGGATAACAAGTAAGATTGCTCCAGCAATCTGAACAAAGCCAAGTATGGAAAGTTGAGCGGTGTCGAGCCCGAAACTTGCAGCGGCTTTTGGCACCCTTTCCAATCCGGAATTTTTGAAAATGCCGGCAGTTATATTTACAAGTGCCACAATCCCTGTTATTACCCAACCAATGATCTTAAGTGTTTTGTTTGACATACCGTTTTACTTAATAAATTTTAATAGGTGATTTTTCGCTTAGTCGGAAAGTGCCGGCTAACCTTACAAAAAATAATACTTTTTTGTTTACAGGCCTTCGAACAAGGGGGATGCCTCACTAAATTTATTTTTACTTCAAATTTTTCTGCAGACGTATTGTAAATTGACTTAGCACGGTGAATAATGCGTTGTCGGCAGTATGGTCCGGGCA
>Ga0206816_1265_pt1 | contig 10525 bp, 10 predicted proteins | sample Alteio_BWOrgCont_88_FD_152866 | JGI IMG/M metagenome (GOLD analysis project Ga0206816, IMG submission 152866) | Enriched cells from forest soil in Barre Woods Harvard Forest LTER site, Petersham, Massachusetts, United States -... | ecosystem: Environmental > Terrestrial > Soil > Temperate forest >... | reverse complement strand
GTCGGCATGAACATGTTGAATATAATTGAAGACGAGGACAGCGAAAAGGGCGAATTGCTGGGGGATCAAGACATAAACAATCGCCTTGCGCCAATTCAAAAACAAGCAGATGCCAATGAAGATTCCCAAGGCAACATATTGCCCGATGGCGGTATAAAATTCGCCTCTCTTATTCTTCCAAAGATGGCGCAAATGCTGGGCGATAGGGTGTTGCTGAAAGTAGCTGCTGATGCTCGGATAGCTCAACAAAGTGAAGGCATTATTCTTCTCGCTGATGCGGTAAGTAATGGTATAGTCGCCTTCGCGGTTATTGAATTTGTGGTGATTTTTGTTGTGTGTCGGAGTCCATGCAAAGGCAGGAAATCCATAGAATAAAGTGATCCAATAATCGGTAACGTGGTTAAGAAAATCATTCTTCCAAATCGGAACATGATTGTGGTTGTGAGCCGTCACAGCGCAGGTTACGGCGAGGTACAGGGAGATAATATAGATATACCAATGGAAGCCGAAATTCCATTGGATGAACAACACTGCTGTCGTAATCGCCAGGAAAATTAGTGTTTTGATATCTGCTTTAAATTTTAACATGGTACATTATTTTTATTTGTGATGAAGACAATCTTTCATCGTTGCAAAGATACAAAATCATGGGGAATAGTGAAAAACGAAGAGTGAAAAGTGAAGAGTAATGTTCGAAGATTTTTCACTGATCACTATTCACTATTCACTGACCAAATCATATATTTGCGCCCCGAACAAAGGAAATAATGGCTAAGAAAAAAGATAAAGACGAACCTAAACCGATTCATCATAAAGTTGAATTACCGCAGAATCTCATCCCTGTAAACGGGATGTATGAGAATTGGTTTTTGGACTATGCTTCTTATGTAATCTTGGAACGTGCCGTGCCATACATAGATGATGGATTGAAGCCTGTACAGCGGCGTTTGATGCATTCTTTGCATGATTTGGATGATGGCAGATATAATAAAGTTGCCAATGTAATCGGGCATACAATGAAGTATCATCCCCATGGCGATGCCTCTATTGGCGATGCTTTGGTGCAGATGGGGCAGAAGGATTTATTGATTGATACACAAGGTAACTGGGGGAATATTTTTACTGGTGATAATGCAGCGGCTCCACGTTATATCGAAGCACGGTTATCGAAGTTTGCTTTGGAAGTTTTGTTTAATGACAAGACGACTGTTTGGCAATTGTCTTATGATGGCCGTAACCGCGAGCCGGTAACGCTTCCAGCGAAGTTTCCTTTGCTGCTTGCGCAAGGTGTTGAAGGAATTGCTGTTGGTCTTGCCTGTAAGATATTGCCTCATAATTTTATTGAATTGATTGAAGGTTCTATAGATATTATTCGTGGCAAGACAACGAATATTATGCCTGATTTTATTACCGGAGGAACAGCAGATTTCTCTAAGTATAATGAAGGCATGAGAGGCGGAAAAGTCAGGGTGAGAGCGAAGATTGAGAAGCGCGACAAGAAAACTTTGGTGATAAAAGATATTCCATTTGGGACGACGACCGTATCTCTTATTGATTCGATTCTTACTGCGAATGAGAAGGGGAAAATAAAGATTAAAAAGGTTGAGGATAATACGTCGAATGTTGTAGAGATAGTCATTCTCCTTCATCCTGATTCTTCTGAAGACCTTGACAGATCAATAGATGCGCTCTATGCCTTCACTGATTGCGAAGTTTCTATTTCACCGAATGCCTGCATCATTAGGGATGATAAACCAATGTTTATTACCGTTAATGAAATGCTCAAGATATGTACTGACAATACCATTCAGCTTCTTAAAAGAGAATTAGAAATTGAAAGAGATGAGCTGGAAGAAAACTGGCATTTCTCCTCTTTGGAAAAGATATTTATTGAGAAAAGAATCTATCGCGACATTGAAGAATGCGAGACTTGGGAAGCTGTTATTGCCGCTATTGATAAGGGTTTGCGTCCTTATAGAAAATTGTTGCATCGTGATTATACTGAAGAGGATATTGTTGCATTAACAGAAATAAAGATTAAGCGTATCTCTAAATTTGATGTTAAGAAAGCCGATGAATACATCAAAGGAATCGAACAGAAGCTGCTTGATGTCGAGCATAATCTCAATCATCTTAAGGACTATGCGATTGCATGGTATAAGAACCTCCTCAAGAAATATGGCAAAGGAAAAGAACGGAAGACAGAGATAGCTGCATTCGAGACTATCAATGCAATAGAGGTTGTGGTTGCAAATCAGAAACTCTATGTTAATCGTGAAGAAGGTTTTGCAGGATATGGCATGAAGAAAGATGAATATGTTTGCGATTGTTCTGACATAGATGACATCATCGCATTCTGTAAAGATGGAACGATGCGAGTTGTGAAGGTTGCCGAAAAGGCTTATGTGGGTAAGGATGTAATTCATATTGCTGTCTTCAGAAAGGGCGATGAGAACACTACTTACAACATGGTTTATCAGGATGGACCGAAAGGAAATATTTATATCAAAAGATTCACAGTTGAAAGTATTACCAGAGATAAAGAATACAATCTTACCAAAGGAACTAAAGGTTCCAAGGTCCTTTATTTCACAGTGAAGCAGGATGCCAACGCTGATATAATTACCATTCATCATAAACCAAAACCTCGTCTTAGGAATCTTATTTTTGACTTTGATATGAATGATATGGAGGTTCGAGGAAGAAATTCCATCGGTAATATCCTTACCAGAAATCCTGTTGCCAAGATTGTTCGCAAGAGAGATCAAACAGGCGTGGGAAGCAGCGTTCCAGATACTAATGGTCTTGAAGAAACTGTCTCAAATACATTGCCTATAGCTCCAGATGAAACTCCTTTGATTAAGCCTGCCAAGAAAACGCTGTCTGATTTATTAGACAATAAAACAAAGAAAAATACGAAGGATGCAGAGGATGATAATTCTCAAGCTTCATTGTTTTAATCTTGATCTTTCTGATAGTTTATGAATAATACAAATGTAACAGAGAATGCGGTATTAAAGATTAATAGAAACCGCCTTCGTCAAGCAATAAACATCATCGAAATTTATAATCCCAACAAGGCTCTTAATGATTTCCTTCGTGGATTTTATAATAAAAATAAGAACATTGGTTCTGCGGACAGGAAGCATTTGTCGAATTTATTGTATCAATATTTTCGTCTTGGAAAAAACTTTCAAGACCTTACCATTGAAGAGAAAATCAGCATCTCCTTGTTATTCGGGAACAATGAACGAAAAGCCTTTGTTGAATTTATGATAAATGAATATTCATCATTTGTACCTACCCATTTATTGTTGCCTATCGAAAAGAAAATCGATTTGGTGAGGATGAAATATCCAAGCTTTTCAATGACGAAATTATTTCCATTCAGCCGTTACCTCTCTGTTTTCAATGATGTTGATTTATTCATTCAATCACATCTTCAGCAACCCAATGTTTGGATACGAATCAAGAAGGATAAAATTCAAGAAGTCATCGCTGAAATTAATGAAGCGGGATATGAGTACGAAATTGCTCCATTTGCTGATACCTGCATTTGTTTCTTAAAACATTATCCGCTTCATGAACTTCAAAATTACCATAGTGGTAATTTTGAAATTCAGGATGCAGGGTCGCAACTTACCGGCAATTATTTTAAACCAAATCCTAATGAAATATGGTGGGATGCCTGCTCGGGTTCCGGTGGCAAGAGCCTTATGTTAATTGACCGTGAGCCGTCGGTTTCATTGTTGCTTACAGATATTCGTGAATCAATTATTAAACATTTGCAAGAACGATTTGAGAGGTCTAAAATCAAAAATTTCAAAACCTTGACTGCTGATTTATCCATGCCTCATCCTGTTGATATTCCCTTTGAATTCTTCGATGGAATCATCCTTGATGTCCCGTGCAGTGGCAGCGGAACATGGGCTGCGACTCCTGAAATGTTGGTTTCATTTGATATAGAATCTCTTTCCAAACATCATAAAATTCAGACCACTATCGCCCAGCATGTATTGCCTTATCTAAAGACCGGGAAGCCACTTATCTACATCACTTGTTCGGTGTATAAACAGGAGAATGAAGATGTCGTAAATTTTCTTTGCACTCATTTCAACATGACATTGGAGAGCAAGCAAATTGTAGAAGGATTCAGATATGGGGCTTCCACATTCTTTGTGGCAAGACTTCTGAAGAATTAGGAATTAAAAATTAGTAATTAGGAAAATAAATCGTAAATCAAGGATATGTTAGAAATAAAGAAATCGCAAATACCCCGTTCAGGACAAGGATTATGGACAAAGGAGGACATCAAAAAGGGTGATGTAGTGTGTGAATATACGGGAGATAAAATCACCTGGAAGGAATGCACGCGGAGGAATGATACCCAGGAAAACCATGGAGGATATTATTTTTTTATTAATGCCAGGAATTGTGTGGATGCACAGTATGATCTGACTTCGATGGGGCGATATGCCAATGATGCTGCAGGATACACGCGAGTAGCCGGCTTGCGCAATAATTGCAAATATGAAGTTCGCAAGGGAAAACCATATATCATCGCCACCAGAAATATTAAAGAAGGCTCTGAAATATTTGTGAGCTATGGCAAGAGTTATTGGAAGACAATGGAGGCGGCTTTCAAGAAACTGGCGGCGGAATAATATTTTTTATCTTATCAAGGTCAGAAAGCCCTTGTAGGAATAGGGTTTTCCAGCGAGGTCGTTGAAGGTGGAGAGATAATAATAGGTGCCGTCGGAGGCTTGCATGAGTGTTCTTAATAAGTATTTTTTCTTGGGTTAATTACATATTCCAAACCAAAGCCAAAACCATAATTGCTGAAATTATTTGGAAATAAATTCGGGTCAGAAATTGAGGATTGAAGATTCAATCGCCATTCAAGAAAGAGAATAAAATTTCTTGAAATATTAAAATCAATTCCGATATTCACATTGAAAGATAAATATGGTCCAATTCCTGAATCAGAAAGGCTATTTCCAGGAGAGGGATATTGAAAGGTTTTGGAACTTAATAAATCAATGTTGGGTCCGGCTTCAAGGTATATGAACTTTATATCATATCTCAGATAAACCGGCACGGAATAATAATTACAAAATATATTGAATGGCTCATTAACCCAACTGTATCCGAGATGCATACTACCTTGATATACTGGAAAATCAGCTTCACAAAATCTTTGCATATAATAAAAGCCTGTTTCAATAGAGAAATTTGATTTATTAATTTGTTGGACCACTTGAAGTCCTACATTAGTAGCATCGAAAATATATTGATAGGGTCCTTGTTTATTAAAATAGGTTTCGTTGTTAATTTTTATTCCGAGCTTTGTATAATTCAAGGTGTCTTGAGATCTTGCATTCCAATATGTGAAGAGGAAAATGGATACTATAATAAGGAGTGTTCGCATTGGGAATTCTTTCTTGATTTGAGATGCAAAGTTATGGAATTCGTCTTGGAATAGGAAACAAGTAATTTTAGATATTACCTTTGGGGTTGAAGATTTTAATGGTAAAGTAAGCTGTTTGCTGCCTAAAACAAGCATGCACAGGTCTAAAAGTGCTTATTCATGATTCAAAGTAGCTCCTGCATTTTCAAAAGTTGCTCTTGCATTTTCAAAAGTTGCTCCTACATTTTCAAAAGTAGCTCTTGCATTTTGAAAAGTTTTTGGGATGCGCTGTAAATGAGCACATATTGAAGTTAAGGAAGTTCCCTCCTGATTTAAAGAATTTCAGCCATAATTCCCAATTTCTCCGTTTTTCGCCCAAAATGCTTCCTCATTTTCAAAAGTAGCTCCTGTAGGTCGTAAAGTTTCTCTTGCAATTTCAAAAGTTGCTCCTGCATTTTCAAAAGTTGCTCCTGCATTTCAAAAAGTTTTTAGACTTAATTCTCCGGTTTTCGACCTTTTTCCAATAATTTGGAAAGCATCAGAAAAAAATATTAAAAGAATTATTTGCCTGGAATTGGAAAATTCAAAACAAAGTATTATCAAGATTACTAAAGCACTTTCTTATATTATAATTATTCACCGCAATGAAACAAAGTAAGTCCTGCAATAGGGCTCTCGGTAATCGTTCCGATACGGATGGATTTATTGCTTGCTGCCTGACGCAAAATATCTGAAAAATAGAATGCTACCGAGCCGGTGAAATGAGTAATTACTTCTGTATGTTTGGAATATTTGCAGACTTGATAATTGAAGAAATCGGTGAAGGAATCATAAATCAAATTAGCAATAAATGGATGTTCGCGATGGCGCAAAAGGAAGGGCACGAAGGAGGCGAGATACCTGTTTGCAAAGGGTTTTCCATAGACATTATCCAGAAATATTTCGTTGGAGAGATGATAGGTATTAGCGAAAAGTTCATAAATATCTTTGGGCAATTCTTTTTCAAAATAATGCTTCAAAAACTTCTTGCCGATATGAGCGCCACTGCCTTCATCGCCAAGAATATAGCCGAGAGAGGGAACATTTTCGATAATATTTTCTCCGTCATAGAAGCATGAATTGGAGCCTGTACCAAGGATTGCAGCTATGCCGGCATCATGCTGACATAAGGAACGGGCGGCGCCCAGCAAATCGTGATTCACAGTAATGTTTGCATTAGGGAAGTTGGCTGATAGGGCTTTGCGAACAGTGTTTTTATTCTCTTCAGAAGAACATCCGGTGCCGTAATAAAATACTTCATTGACATCAAGATTATTTATTTTCGAAGCAATGTCAACCTTCACGAAGTCCGCTATTTCATTGGTGTTTTGAATGAAGGGATAGATGCCTTTGCTTCGGAATTGGTGAATCTTTTTTTCATTATCCTCCAATCTCCAATCGGTTTTTGTGGCACCGCTGTCAGCAATTAAGATCATTGGGAATAAGGGTATAGGGGTATAGGGGTATAAGGAAATAAGGGTGTAAAGGTATAAGGGAATAGGGGTATAAAGGTATAGGGGTATAAGGGTATAGAGGTATAGGGGTATAGGGATATAGGGGTATAGGGATATAAAGGTATAAGGATAGACTTGCTTTTGGAATAGTATTTTTTATTGTTTAATATCATATATATATTTATTTTCTTTACACCTTCATACCCTATACCTCTATACCCTATACCTTTATTCCTTTATACCCTATACCTTTATTCCTTTATACCCAATCTTATTCCACACGAAAAGTTTCCCCTTCTACCGACAATCTTGTTTCAAGAAATTCTTCCTGCGCCTCCAGCAAAAGGGGATTTAAGTCTTTATATCTTGCCGAGAAATGTCCGATAAGGAGCTTCTTTGCATTAGCTTTCTTAGCGATGATACCAGCTTGTTTGCTGGTGGTATGGAATGTTTCATTTGCCCGCCCTATCAAGTCATTCATGAAAGTAGATTCGTGATAAAGAAGATTAACGCCGGTGATGGATTCAAGAATCCGTTCATCGTAAAGAGTATCCGAACAGTATGCATAACTTCTTGCAGGATTGCCCGCAACGGTCAACTCCTCGTTCTTGATAATCTTGTTTCCCTGATGATAATCTTCACCATCTTTCAATTTGTGGAGGAACTCAATGGGGATAGCATATTTCTCAACCATCTCCTTGATTAGCTTTCGCGGCTTTTTCTTTTCTTTGAAAAGGAAGCCCGTGCATGGAATCCTGTGATTAAGGATAATCGTTTCAATGGAGAGTTGCTCATCTTCAAAGATGACATCGCGTTTATCAGGATTCGTATCATGATAAATGATCGGAAAGCGAAGTATTGTTTGCGAATATTTCAATTGAATATTTATTATTTCCTTTAATTCTTTGGGACCATAAATACTCATTTCCTTAGTCCTGCCTTGCAAGTGCATGGTACTCAAAAGCCCCATCAATCCGAGGTAATGATCGCCATGAAGATGAGAAATAAAGATTCGGTTGATGCGCTGAGATTTGACTTTATATCGCTCCATCTGCATCTGAGTTCCTTCACCACAGTCTATCAAAAAAAACCGCTCAAATATGTTAAGTACTTGAGCGGAAGGGTGCCTGTGATAACTGGGAGAGGCCGAGCTACAACCCAATATCGTTACTTCAAAAGTCATTTATCTATTCCCTATAACCATTCGTTTAGTGATGGTTTGAGTACCATTTGAAACACTGTACATATAAATTCCAGGAGCGATATCCTTTGAACTGACGTAAATCTGATTCATGCCGGTCTTGGCATCGAATACTTTATTCTGCACCACCATACCAAGGACATTAACAACTTTGAATGCTATTTTTGCATTCGTCGTAGAATAATAATCTATCTCCGAAACGCCATTCACAGGGTTTGGAACATTTTGGAAAACCTCAAATTGTGTTGGGGTAGAAACAGAAGGGATACCTGAAAACGCACTATCAATAATTATTTTGTAATATCTGATTGTGTCAGGAATATTCAAAGTTATTCCTAAAGTAACATTTCCAGTGAGATAAACTGTTAGATTATAAGTACCCGCCATACTGTTAGTAAGAGCAGGACCGCTAAGATGAATGCAACCTGCAGCATCATGTGGAAACTGACAAGTGGAAGGATTGCACGCATAATTGAAACCCGGTGGCATACCTGTCACATTGTTGATTTTATAATAGTTTATTGTTGCAGTCCCTAATTGTGTTACTGTATCATGTCCTACGTATAATTGAATATCCGTTGCATAAGGAAAACCAGCCATTCCATGCGGAAGGTTCATCGCAGAATCCGGAGAAATTTGTGAACTTGGACCAGTCAAATTCGGTGTACATTGTGCATTAATATTATTGCAGGCAATGGTCAAAAGGCACATCAGACTTAGTATTATTCTCTTCATATATTTATATATTTCTCGGCTGCAAAACTAAATAAAAATCAGTAATCCAAAAGAAAGTTTATTCACCTGCTTCTGTATTCTGCAATTCTCTTTCTATTTCGTCCATAAATACGATGTCAATGGCTTCCGCCAAAGTAGGCGTTATCTGCAATACCTTATCCAATTGGCTAATGGTGATTACTCTTAGGACATTGACATTCAAGCCACATATCACAAAGGTGCCCCAGACATTTTTGCATAATTTATTGCCCATCAAAATGGCACTCAAGCCTGATGAATCGCAGTAATTTACCTTGGTAAGGTCGAGGATAATATTCCTTACCCCCTCCTTGTTTAATTCCTCAAAACGAACCTTTAATTGCGAAGAAATAAGGTCGTTTAACTTATCGTCCCTTAATTTAAGGACAATATATTTATCATGTTTTTCGGTAGTGTAGTCCATAACTTTAAATATTTGTGAATGCAATATTACGGAATATTCGTTTATCTTCCAAAAATATTTAACCTTTTAACAATTTGTTTAGTAATTATTTCTTAACAACAAATTTCCCTCTTGCATTGCCTTCATTACTTTTTATCTCATAGAAATAAATTCCTTCGCTCCAGGAAGTGACATCTATTGAATTCTCGGTTCCGGTAAGATATTGTTGATAAATTTTATTACCCATAATATCAGCAATGGAAATTTGAAAGAGGGGATTTGGCAGTTGTGAATGAATAAAAATTGTATTGCTCGAAAGATTAGGAAAGATTCGAAAGGAGCTTTGGTTTATTACAGAAGCTATTCCATCGTTCATGAAAATACAAACATGAGTGAGAGTATCGCTGATTTTATGTAGGCTGGCTGCCTCAACTCGAATACTGTAATCACAACCAACTGGACAGTTAACCGGAATATAGCAATGAATGGCACCGGAGGTAGTAGATGCAAGAGCTCCAAGAGTTGTAGGAGAAACAAAATGTCCATTTGAATCACTCAATTCCGCAGTGAAAACATTAAGCCAAGACCATGTGCCTGTTGCATTATAAAAGACAATAAAACTATCACCCGGATATATATTTGAGGGGGCAATCGCTATTGCATTTATCGTTTGAGCAGAACTATAATTATTCATTTTTATCAAAGCAAGAAGAAGAAGAATGATGTAGATTTTTTTCATGGTATAATTTTATAATTAAGTATAATTTTTTGTCGCCACAAAATTAAATAAATGGAATAACATGAACAATCTTTGGGGAAGAAATGGCTGCCCCATATATTCCTATTGTTTAGTTAAATACCTAAATATTTTTGGCTGATAGAATATATTTAGCTAATTTTGCGGTCGGATTAACAAAGAGGATTTGTTAGTTTTTTTTCAGGGGGTCGGGTGAAATTCCCGACCTCTTTTTTTATTTTAATCCCTTCCCTAAAAGTCATTTTATACTTGAAAAACTTTATGAATCCTTCAAAGAAAGTTCCGAAAGGCAAAAAATGATATGAGCAAGCCCTCCCCAAAAAATTCCCTTCCCATTATTATCCTACATTTGCACCGGGTAGTTCTACCAAAGGGATTCGTTTCAAATTAGAAAATCACAGTTTTCTAATCTATCACCTTCCAATGAAAAATTATCTGATGTGTGTGAAACACTGCAATGGCAGGTGTTTCGGGACGTTCTTTAAATGTTTGATTCATTAATTACCTCGTT
>Ga0206816_1263_pt1 | contig 10583 bp, 5 predicted proteins | sample Alteio_BWOrgCont_88_FD_152866 | JGI IMG/M metagenome (GOLD analysis project Ga0206816, IMG submission 152866) | Enriched cells from forest soil in Barre Woods Harvard Forest LTER site, Petersham, Massachusetts, United States -... | ecosystem: Environmental > Terrestrial > Soil > Temperate forest > O... | reverse complement strand
TGCTTTATGAGAATAGGTTTGCTAATAAAACTGATTGTTTTTTCTACTACCTTTATTATAATTCCCTTATAATTAAATATGCGCCGGTGTTATTTAACCACGGAGCTCTATTAGTTTAACCTTATATAGCCGACATGGCAAAGTTGCCTGTATTAATGTTTATTGTTGTGTTTGCCTTATCGGCAACGCTTACCCAATATTTGACCTATCAGCAATATAAAATATCAAAAGGAAAAAAAAGAACCGAACTAATACACGAAGCAGCAGACGCTAAAGACCGTTTTCGTAATGTTTTATTTAATGATATTGCAGCGGCCAATACCCTGGCTATTATTTACAAGCAATACGGCGTTCCCACTAAATTTGACAGTGTAGCCCACCAGATCATACAGAACAGCCGTTATGCCGAAACTTTACAAATAACAGAAAACGGCATTGTAAAAAACGTTTATCCTGATACCAGCTATAAAACCACCATTGGCACTAATGTTAACGCTGACCCAGTACGCAAGGCCGAAGAAGCCCGTGCAATTGACCGCAAGGATATTTATTTTGCCGGCCCAAGGCGCTTGAGATTTGGCGACACCGGGATACTTGGGAAGGTGCCGGTTATTGTGCATAACAAAGTAGTAGCTGTTACTACCGTACTCACAAGGTTACCTGCAATAAAAAGAGCGCTTGTGCCTACAGGAGCAGACAAAGGCAAGTTTATTTACCTACTGGTAAAAAAAGACAGTAAAGGCACCTCATTCTTCTTATTATCTGATGCAAACCCTGTGGTTAAAAGTGACCATGTTGATTTACGCATACCCGAAGGAGACTGGCTTCTGCGCGTATCTTATGGTAACGGGTATGCAGTCAATCAATTTCCCTTAGAATTGTCAGGGCTTGGGTTGCTGTTCTCTTTTATTGCCGCACTGCTGGCTTACAGGAAGGCGCAGGAACCTTATAAACTGAATAAAATAATTGACGAAAAAACTGAACAATTAACTAAAAGCGAAAAATATTTCCGCACACTGATCGAAACCAGCTCGGATGCTATAGTCTTATTGGACATCAATGGCAAAGTACTATATCAAAGTCCCTCAACAGAAAAAATATTGGGCTATACCCTGGCGGAAGTACAACAAATGGATGGGCTTCTGCTTATACATCCTGAAGACCAGGAAAAAGACAATGATGCTTTTTATAGCGAGATAAGTGAACCCAATGCCGTTGTTCAACGCAAGCACCGGGTAAAACACAAAAACGGGAATTATATTTATGTAGAAGGTACCTACCGCAATTTACTGCATGATGACAACATTAAGGCGATAGTGTATAGCTATAAGGATATTACGGAGAAGGTGTTGTCAGAGCAGACCCTCATCGAATCTGAAAACAGGTTCCGCCGGGCTTTCGAGGATTCGGCCATAGGCATGGGGCTTACTTCGATAGAAGAAAACTCAATGGGCAAATGGCTTAAAGTGAACAGATCGCTCTGCGAAATGCTGGGGTACACTGAAAAAGAGCTTTTGTCAAGTACCTTTATGCAGATCACCCATCCGGATGACCTGGCAAAAGACCTTGCGGCGCAAGATAGGTTATTGCGGGGCGAGGAAGACACTTATCGGATGGAAAAAAGAAATATACGCAAAGACGGGAGCTATATTTGGATAAACCTAAACGTGTCTATTGTTAGGGATAAGGATAAAAAACCGATATACCTTGTTGCACAAGTAGAAAATATTACGGAGAAAATAGAGTCGCAAAACAAATTTCAAAACCTTGTAGAGAATTTTATTGTCGGCGTTTACATCCTTCAGCATAATAAAATTGTATATGTAAACCCACGGGTAATAGACGAGACCGGCTACAAGGAAGAGGAGATCATCAATATGCCATTCGATCGTTTTATTCATCCGGAAGACCTGGAGCTTGTGCGGGACATAATAAATAGGCGAACAAAGCATGGTATCAAAACGGTAAGATATGAAATTCGCATACAGCGAAAGGACGGCCAGCCGTTATGGTATGAAATATTAGGCGGTTCAACCATGTACCGGGGTACCCCCGCGCTGATGGGGACAATGGTGAATATTAATGACCGGAAAGCCATTCACGATGACCTGATCAAATCAGAAGCCAACCTAAAATCGATATTTGATACAACCAATGTCTCTTACCTGCTCCTGGATACTCATTATAAGGTCATAGCGCTCAACCAGCAAATGAAGGAGGTGTATATTAATGTTGCCGGCCTTAAACTTGAGGAAGGCGATAACCTTATTGAATTACTGCTTCCCGAAAAAAGAGAAACTGCAAAAGCTACCTACGATGAAGTTATTCGGTCAAACCAATCTAAAGATTATGAAACAACATACGGAACAGGTAGTACTCAGCGCCATTTTATGGCAAATGTAAAACCTATACACGATGGAAAAACGGTAATCGGTATTTGTATTTCGTCTATCGATATTACCGAGCGTAAAAAGATGACGCTTGACCTGTTAAACCATGTCAACGCTATTGAAGAACAAAATAAAACACTACGCGAAATTGCCTGGGTACAATCCCATTTAGTAAGAGCGCCTCTTTCAAGGATAATGGGGTTGATAGACTTGTTCACCAATCACGAAAACAGCGATGCAGATAAGCGTAAAATATTGAATTATATAGTCGTTAGTGCAAATGAACTTGACGAAATTGTAAAAGATATTTCAGATAAGGTGTTCGATAACAAAGATGATCCGGACCGGGAATTACATTAACTATCGTTTGTTCGCTCTTTATAATTTTCGCTAATAAACCTTAAAGTTTCCAGGCAATGTTTCGATGGAACCCTTGACCAGGTCGGAAGTTCCCTACGATATTTTCAAAAAGAAATATCCGCTGTTGCCGGGTTATTTGCAAAAAAAGAACCCGGGCAAATAATCGGTCGTATTATCAATTTATAATACAATATTAACCATTGCTTTATATTGAAACCTTTTTTTTGTAACAATTAGTTCTACCACTATGAAAAATTATTTATTGTTTCTATTTGCCTGGCTTACGGGCTTATATGCCTATGCGCAAACAAATGCTCCTCAAAAGTTTATTGCTTCAGTAAATTGGGTACAGGCTAAAAATTACCACCTGCTTACTTTATTTGAACAGGATAAAGCCGTAAATCAACTGTTAAAAAGCGATGCGGTGTTTACTAAGCTAACTCAAAAAAAAGCAGATGAACTAAATACTTCGCTAACAGATTGTAAAGATGCTGCCTGTTTAATTGACAGGGTGAAGTTTACAGATGATGAAATTAAAGAAGTAAGTAATGAGCTTAACACACTTTGCAAGCCCGGCAGCGCTTTAGAGCTGTTGGTAAAAACGCAAATAATACCTGCTTACACCTATAGCTTGTACAAAACTACAGTCCCGGCCGAGTTATTGGTAAAAGCCTGGGAGCAGGATGCCGCCGGGATAAATTATACAATTGATGTTTACGGGGGTGGTAAAAAGCCTAATTACCCCGCAATTGATTCTATTAGTGTTAATGTTAAAGACAGAAGGTATAAAACGCTGGTGTATGATGTTGATGCCACATTGATAGGAGACGTTAAAAATGCCCGCTTGTTTTTTGAACCGGCAATGCAAGCTGCGCTGCTTTATTTGCAGATAAATGAGCGGCAGGACCCTGCCAATTATGAGCCAATGGCTCAAACTGTTAACAAAGCGGCAGTTGAACATATCAAAACTACCACATGGGGCAAATATCCTTATTCGGTAATACTGATACCGGGCGCAGGGCCTGATGAGCCTGCCGTTGCGCTAAGCGCCGAAGGAATGCTGCGCTGCCGGTTGGCTGTGCAGGAATACCGGGCAGGCAAAGCGCCGTTTATAATGCCATCGGGCGGCAAGGTGCATCCTTACAAAACCAAATATTGTGAGGCCGAAGAAATGAAAGCCTATATGATTAAGGTATTACACATTCCTGAATACGCCATAATTATGGAACCTCATGCGCGGCATACCACAACTAATATGCGCAACGGGGTGCGGTTAATGTATCGCTACGGCATCCCGGCGAATAAGCCGGGGCTGGTGATAACCGATAAGTCGCAAACCGATGGTATTTTGGTAATGGCTGCCCGTTGCGAAAAAGAATTAAAGTATGTGCCTTATAAATTAGGCAAGCACCTTTCTGAAACTGAAGTAGAATTTTTCCCTGTTCCGGAGGCAATGCAGATCAATCCTTATGAGCCGCTTGACCCATAAGCTTTAATTAACATCTTACTTACTAATTACAATCGCTACACTCACTATGAAAAAAATTACAATAACTGTTGCCGGCTTCGCTGTCATTTTGTTTGCCTTCAAATCGCCAAACGTTGACATGAGCCTGCAGCGTTCTATTACCATCGACTCTTTGGGAGCCTGCCAGGGCATTTCTTATCAAAATGGACGCATATTTTTATATGGCGACAGGGAAGTGGGAATGATAAGGGAATTTAAAATGGTTGGCGACAGTTTAACTTACCTGCATAAAGAATATAAACTTACAGTTAATGGGCAGGACGTTATAAGCCATCCTACTGGAATTGCGTATAATGGCACCGGGCCAACCTTCATGGGGAATTCGGTAAAAATGAACCCGGAAGGAACCTTATGGAAAACTAATATCTACTGCATAGATTGGAACGCGCTGTTAAAAAAGGGTACGCTTGACGGCCCGCTTTTAAATACTATTGACGATGATGCCTGCATACAGGGCACACGCCCGGAGTACGTTAAATATCATAATAAATGGTATGTGGCTACTGCCGACTATGGCAATCATGGCAATGATGTGCGGCTATATGACCCCGAAAAGCTAAAAAACTGCAAGAAAACCAGCGACCCCGGTGTGCTCTACAAAAAATTTAGCTGTACGCCCTGGGTGCAAAATCTGAAATGGATAGCCGATAAAGGCATTTTGGTATTAATCCAGAATAAAATAGAAGGGAGGCAATGGCGCTTCACTTATGTAGACCTTGAAAAATCCATAGACGCAGGCAAACAAGTTGTGATAAGCCAGGTAGATCGTATTGATCGTGGTGACGAACTGGAAGGTTTTTCATTCCTGGGAAATGATCAGACCGGTATCGCGGTAACGTCTTCGCGCACAAACAATGTAAATTTTACTAAAATAACCTGGTAGGCAAGCAAGGCCGTTTAACGCAAAGTTAACATTTAAGTACTATTAGTTTAAAATAGTGCCGATAGCTTTGTTGCAAATATTTCAACACTCCTCCCTTATCGTTAGGTTATTGCTTAATAACCACTCATTTTTTTAATGAATTGTTAACAGTTGTTCATAACCAAACAAATAGCTGCCTATGTAAAAAAGTAAAACTGGAAATATCGGCACCGGCGATAAAAAAGAACCGGTGAATGCGCTAACATTCACACGGTCCGGCTAATTGTCAAATAACTCAAGAAGCAGTTGCGAGCTTTCATCGTTTTTCTAACAATCAATCTTTAAAAATATGAATAAAAAGATTACTCATAATCCTTTTCGAAGGTTTTATGTAAAGTTAAATCTTATCGGCCTGTTCTTACTGGCCTCCACACTGCTAACTTCAGCAGCAATCCGGCACAATAACGAACCGGTTCCCATAAAAGTATCAGGTACAATAGTTGATGAAACAAATCAGCCGTTACCCGGCGTTGCGGTTCGTATAAAAAACGGCAACGTTACAGCTACCAGTAATGTATCGGGTAAATACAGCATAACAGCTAACGAGGGTGCAATCCTTGAATTTACCTATATTGGATACCAAACCCAGGAAATAGCGGTTACCGGCCCCGAACTTAATGTTCAGTTAAAATCACAAACCAACATCTTAAACGAGGTGGTTACCGTAGGTTATCAAACCATGCGTAAAAGCGATTTTACGGGCGCTATATCCAGCGTTAAGGCCGATGAGCTAAATGTTACAGCCCCAACTCTTGGCCAGGCCCTTGTTGGTAAAGTAGCAGGTGTGCAGGTTCAGCAAGTATCGGGCGCGCCGTATGAAAGCACAAAAATAACCGTGCGCGGTGTGGGTTCAATTAATGCCAGTTCAGACCCGCTATACGTAATTGACGGCTACCCGGCAGGTAATGACCTTTTTATAAATCCGGAGGATATTGAATCTATTGACATTTTAAAGGATGCTGCTTCTGCCGCGATATATGGGTCAAGAGCTGCCGGCGGTGTGGTATTGATCACAACCAAACACGGCGCTAAAGGCGAAAGCAAGGTAGAATATGATTACCAGATAGGTATAAACCAATTGGCAAAAAAAGTTGATCTTTTAAATGCCAACCAGTTTGCCCAATTGGTAATTGATGGCCGTAACGATACTTATAAAGACCTTTGGATAGCTGCAGGCCACACCTGGAATGATGCCATGTACTCGGACAATAATGCTACCCGTGTTGCCAATGTAGGTAATGCGGCATCGGTGCAAATTCCCCCGGGGTTTTATAATTTCGCTACTCAATCGCTTATCCCTCAACCCATTAATACGGATTGGCAGAACGAGCTATACCGCAACGCGCTTGTGCAAAGCAATAACCTGTCTTTTTCGGGTAATTCAAACGGTACCCGTTATTATTTAAGCGCGGGTTACCAGGATCAGCCGGGTATTATGTTGGGCACGGGTCAAACAAAAATTAACCTGCGCGCCAATGTTGATGGCGATATAGGTAAAAGATTGCACGTAGCAGCAAATTTATCGTTTACCCAAAACAGCAACCAGGAAACACAAGATGGCCGTTGGGATCATAGCCCGGCATTTGGGGCATTAATTTATCCTCCTACCGCGCCCGCTTATAATCCTGACGGAAGCATCGCTACCAACGTTATTGCGGCACAATCTGTAGCTTATGGCTACCAATCTATAGAGAACCCGCTGGCAACTGCCGAGTTTATTAAAATAAACAGGATTGGCAACAGGGGTACTTACAATATGCAGGCAACCTACAAAATTGTGGACGGCCTTTCGTTTAAAGCCAACTTAGGTTTGCAAACGTATAATGAAAATTATAACTATTATTTGCCAACAGGTATTAGCAACGGCGCTAATCCGCCTTATTCTTCGCAGTCGGTAGCGGCAGCAAAAGCTATACAATCTACCACTAACTTCCAGGATCAACTGGGCGAGTTTACTTTCAACTATAACAAACAATTTGGCAAAAATCATTTTGATGCCCTTGCAGGTTATACCGCGCAAAAAACTATAAATGATGTATTAACAGTGCAGGGAACAGGTTTTCAGAACGATAACGTGCCAAACATTACCGGCGCAGCACCCAACCTTATTACCCTGATCACCAGCGGCTCGCCGGAAGGTACGCAGCCAACCCTTAATTCTACCTATACCTTACTTTCGTATTTGGGAAGGGTAAATTATAACTATGCAGGCAAATACTTCCTGTCGGGCTCACTTCGTTCAGACGGTTCTTCGCGTTTTGGCCCGGATAGAAAGTATGGTACTTTCCCTTCAGTATCAGGCGGCTGGAATTTATCAGACGAAACTTTTTATCATAGCTGGCTTGGCGATCAGTCTACCGTTAAGGTACGTGGCAGCTGGGGCTTAAGCGGTAATAATAACATTGGTAATTACAGCACCCAACAGGTACAGAATACGCCAACAAGCGCGGTATTTGGCAACGGAACTGTAACCAGCGCAATAACTTCGGGAAATATAAAAGACCAGAATTTAGGGTGGGAATCTACTTCACAATATAACGTTGGCTTAGACTTAGGTTTATTAAAAGGCCGGTTATTTATTATTGGTAATTACTATTTAAGCTACTCTTATAATTTATTATTTAATGAGCCTATTTCCGCTGTTTCCGGCAGTTCAACCATTTTAACCAACCTTGCTGGATCAAAAGTAAGCAATAAAGGTTTTGATTTCCAGGTGGATGGCAAGCCTATAGTTTCTAAAGACTTTAATTTAGGCATCAGCGGCAATATCTCTATCAACCGTAACAAAGTGCTTAGCCTGGGTGGAAACAATACCATCATTACAGCAGGTGCCGAACGCTCTTATTTAACCAGTATTACAGAAACAGGTTATCCTATCGGTATGTTTTATGGTTACCAGGTGGCCGGCATAGTTAAAGCGTCTGACTTGGCCAATATCGCAATAGATCAGTCGCACTACAACGCTGCAACGCAATCTTACCCGGCGGGTTATAAAACAGTAGGGCCGCCGCGGTCAACTTTCCAGACTTTGCCGCTTGAGCAGGGCGATATTTACTTTAAGGATACTAATGGCGATGGTGTTATTAACAGCTCCGATGCGGGTATAATTGGCAATCCTTATCCTAAATTCACTTATGGGTTTGCCATTAACATGAGTTATAAAAACTTCTACTTCAGCACTTCGTTTGCCGGTTCGTATGGCAACCAGGTATTGGATGGACAGGATTATTATTTGTATAATGGTGAAGGATCCGGCAACCAATACGAAACAGAAGCCAACCGCTACCGCAGCCCAACTGATCCCGGAGATGGAACTGTGTTTCGTGCATCACGCGGTGGTACAGAAAGTAACAGCACGCGCTTATCTACCTTTTACTTACAGGATGGCTCGTTCCTGCGTAATACCAACGCAACTATCGGTTATAACCTTAAATCACCTTTTATCGCGAAAACCCTTGGTATAAGCTCGCTTAGAATATACGGCTCGGTTAATAACGGTTTTACCATAACCAAATACAAAGGTTATAATCCCGAAGTTGATTATGATTACTCGTACAGCGGCTCGCAAGGAACCAACCTTACTCCGGGTATAGATTATGGTGTTTACCCGCTGGTACGGTCGTACAACATTGGTATTAAAGCAACTTTTTAACAAATTTTAATTCTAAAAAGATGAAAAATAAGTATTTCATATTAACAAGCCTGGTACTATTATTTGCTACCGGCTCTTGTAAAAAAGATTTTTTAACGCAATATGACCCGGATGCAATAGCTGTAAACACATATTTCAGAAGTGACAATGATGTGTTGCTTGCGGTAAACGGTTGTTATTCGTTATTGAGAAGTGGAAACACGGTGGGAGAGGCAAGCGATCTTTGGACTGATCAACGGTCAGACGATACCGGGACGAACGATAACCAGTCTAACGCCGGTGAGCCGTTCCAGTTTAATAACTTTTCGTTAATCCCTACCAATAGCTACTTGTACACCCATTGGCTGGCCATGTATAACGTGATTGCAAACTGCAATATCGTGTTAACGAATATTGACAAGGTTACTTTTTCAACCCCGGCCAATAAACCGCTTTATAAAGCCGAAGCGGAAACCATACGCGCACTTATTTATTTTGATATGGTAAGAGAATGGGGCGATGTACCATTGGTTACAACACAGCTAACCACTACCGACCAGGTTACCGCAAGTACCATGCGTACCCCGCAATTAACCGTTTACAATCAAATTGTAGCCGACTTAAAAGATGCGCTAAACAGCCCTTTGCCGGCCACGCAAGCTACCGGCACTATCGGGCGCATATCATTAGCAGCTGTTAACACCTTGCTTGGCCAGGTGTATTTAACTATGGCTACCACTGCGGATGTTTCTAATCAAACTGCCGATCTGAACAACGCCCTTACTTATTTAACAGCAGCTTACAACGCTAAAACGTTTACCACACTTTCAACTATCCCTTATACTTCGGTTTTTGATGTTACGCAAAAGGATCTTTGCCCAGAACTGATCTGGCAGATAGTTAACAAGCAAGGCGATCCGGTTTATAGCTCGGGCATAGCGGCCAGCTTCCAGGCGAAAGGCGAAACTATAGATTCGCAAAAACCATCAACCAGCGTAGGCTATAATGTGACGCATGATTTGGTTAACGATTATGAAGCCAATGACCCAAGAGGAACTTTCTCTATTAAATTTGCCAATGACCCAACGGTTAAAGACTGGTTTGTAACCAAATTTAGGGATGTAAGCAGTGCAGCGGGTGTGAACGGTTATGGTGGTAACGATTGGATATTGATGCGCTACGCGGATGTTATATTAATGCTTGCCGAAGTAAATAATTATTTAGGTAATACAACCGCAGCCATTCAATATGTGGATATGGTGCGTACACGTGCAGGTATGCCAACTTATGCTGTATCAATGCAAAACCCGGCTTACAGCACAGCTTACCCTACTTTAAAATTAGCCATCCTGCATGAGCGCCGCGTTGAATTAGCATTTGAACACCATCGTTGGTTTGATTTGTTGCGCACCTTTAATAATACCGAATTGGTAGCCTTTTTCCAGGCTAAAAGCCAGGCCAACTTCGGGTTTGCGCAATTGGCCAATTTTGGCACCAAGGATAGGTATTATCCTATACCCTTTAACGAAACCAAGCTTGACCCGGTTAGAATGTATCAAAATCCCGGTTATTAAAAAAAACCGGTAAAAAAAGGGGCTGTGACGGCCCCTTTTTTTATCTCAAAATAATACTTAAAGATTTTATGAAATGAAAACGCTAACCAGTTTATTAATAGCTGCGCTGTTTTATGCAGGCGCAACTATGGCGCAACAAAAACAGGCCCCCGGCTATTCTAAAAATTATCATTTTTTA
>Ga0206816_1262_pt1 | contig 10597 bp, 8 predicted proteins | sample Alteio_BWOrgCont_88_FD_152866 | JGI IMG/M metagenome (GOLD analysis project Ga0206816, IMG submission 152866) | Enriched cells from forest soil in Barre Woods Harvard Forest LTER site, Petersham, Massachusetts, United States -... | ecosystem: Environmental > Terrestrial > Soil > Temperate forest > O... | reverse complement strand
CCGGCTGTTGTACCACACCAGTAGCACCAACTGTTCGGCCCCCGCGATGCGGCCCAATCATTCGCCATTGCATCATGCTATAATCCGGCTGGGTTATTTGAGCATTTACAGTTGCAGATAAAAAAAGCAACAATGAAACAGCTATGGGATACAATAAGCTTTTGAAGGTAAGGTTTGTGCGCATATTTAAAAAGTTAAAGAAGTGAATACCATTTGAATATATATTGAAAGTTAAGCAAAATTCAATTCAATTTTACCTGTCAGCATAAAAAAAGCAATAGTGAGATATGTTTTTACTTAAAATCAAGCGGTATCAGCATTTTTATACTCAAGTTTCTTCCCATATCAAACACACCAACCCGCCCGGTGGTGTAATTTACCGGGTAATACTTAAAACGGCTCATGTAATCAATATAAGCGGTGTTAAAAAGGTTATTGCAAATGAGGTAGAGCTTGCAAACTGTTTTGCCTTTTGACACGATATCGCCGCCAGCGCCAACATTAAACAAAGTATAACCTTTTGTGGCCGATGTACTTGCGGCGTATTCATAAGGCGTTAAAGCGGTGTTTAAGCCGCTATAGATAGCGTATTGCCGGTAAATATTATTTTGCTGGAAACAACTGAGCATGCCAATTTTAAGGTAAGCGTTGGTAATGAAGCTGCCCACTTTGTTAAATGGAAATTTAAGATCGGCGGTAACCCGGGTTGGGGGTACAAACGGCAAATATTTTGTTGAATCGGCAACGTGCTGCAATCCGCCGGTTACGTAGCTCAAACTTGAATAGAACTGTACCCATGGAACAGCTGAAGGGTGAATATTTATGACTATTTCGCCGCCATACAATTGTGCCGGGCCTTGTGTGTACTTATAAACCGGGGCCGCGCCTAAGCCGGCCGCGTTTAATGAATTGTTAATAGAGTCGGCCCCTGCAACGGTCTTTAACCCTTTTGCGTAAATAAAATCGTTTATATGATTATTAAACAAGTCTATTTCAAAATCGATGTCTTTCGCATTTACACCAACAGCAACGTCTTCTTCAAGGCTGGTTTCGGGTTTAAGGGTATTATCGCCAATTTCGTACACCACGGTGCCGTCATGAACGCCGTTGGCTGCGCTTTCGGCAACGTTTGGTGCCCGCCACCCACGTGCGATATTGGCCTTTAAAAACATATTATTTGCCAAATCATAAGTGCCGCCGAAACTAAAAGACATACCGCTGAACCTTGACGTGAAACCTTTGAACTCATGAAAAGCATTAGGTGCAGTTGGAGAAACCGGGGCCTGGTTGGTTGAATCTACCCAATGGTCAATACCATTAAAGGTGCGTGTGTCATACCGGATACCGCCACTTAAATTAAGCTTCCCGATAGACTTGCTTGCGATGGCAAAAGCCCCAATCTCGAAGAAATTATAATTTGGTATCAGCATCAATGTCCCCAGGCTTTGAGACGACTGATATACCCCATTTACTCCGCCTGATAAATTAATACCGCTGATTTGCGGCGCTACGTAGCGCATATCGTAAGTGGCGGCATTAGAAGAATAATATATATCAGCTGTGTTAGGAATGGTAGGATCATTGTTTTCCTGTCGTTGGTTCTTTTGCCATGAAAATATGGCATTTACGCGCCCCTCGCCAACGGCTATGCTGTTATCCCAAACAAGTTTAGTATGCCTTATTCGCTGGTTAATTACAAAAGGTGTATAAGATGATTGCTCCTGTTTGGTTGGAATTACATAGGTTGGCGCGCCACCATTAAGGCCCGGATAAGCTACCTGCCTTTCTAAAACACCGGATGTGGAATCTCTTGTACCATCTACAATGCCCGTTTGCATGTCAAAATAGCTGCCATGCAACTGTGTGTAACCCCATTTGCGGTGCAGGCCGATGGTGCCATCCATGTTAAAATTGCTGAATTGAGAATTTAAAACGTAACCGTCTACCGGGTTACGATAGGCATGTGCCATTGTATTATCTACCCGTGCGCTCCAGGATACGCCATTATTTGTACCCGCCAGGTGGAACATATTATTTATCAACCCATTATTGGTTTGATAATTGGAAAGAAATTCATCTTTTACCTCGCCTTCCGGCAGTGGCGCAGCAGGAATGAGGTTGATCACACCGGCTATAGCATCAGAACCATAAGCGAGCGAAGCAGGCCCTTTTAAAATTTCATATTTATTTACAGCGTCCGCGTCAGCCTCAATGCCAAACTCGTCAAACCATGCCTGGTTTACCTGCTCCACACCGTCATTTATCGTCAGCACCCGGTTATAGCCCAAACCCCGGATTACCGGTTTTGAAATACTCTGGCCATCGGTAATTCCAGAAACCCCCGGAGTTTTTGAAATGGCATCAATTACATTTGTGGATGAACCCTGCAGCAGGGTGTTATAACCCACAGTTGTGATGCTTACCGGTGTTTTTTGCTTGTCGGTTGCAGCGCTTACCCCGGTTACGATAACTTCCTTTAACACGTTTGTTGATGGTTCAAGCAAAAAGTTTTTTTGGACAACACCTTTTATCGCTATTTTTTCGACTATCGTTGCGTAACCTTTACCGCTAATTTCCACCAAATACATCCCACCGGGAATGTCATTTATTGCAAATAAGCCAATTGAATCTGAAACGGCTGCAATATGCAGATCGCGGATATTTATTTCAACACCTTTAATGGGACGTTTGCTGTGAGCATCCTCCACCTGCCCTGTTAAACGGTTTTGTGCCATTAAAGCGAATGGGGTTATAAAAAAAGAAAAGATAATTGTTAAGGTAAAAAGGTGTTTCATAGGCAAAAAAGTAAAGGCGGATAAATAATTCAATAAAACTACAAAACAAAAACGCCTTCTGAAAGTGATCAGAAGGCGTTTTTATTATTAATCCTATTAAAGTTGAGCCATGTCGATTATATAACGCTTCAGTTTAGCTTGAAGGTAAAAACGTAGCCACAACGTCATACATTCCCGGCTCAAAAGTGGCTATCTCCAACGCTTGTTGCAGGTAGGGCGATGCAACCGGGTTAGCACGCATATTTTGGTAATCTTCTGCGCTTCGCCATTGCGCATACATGGTTACTTTGGTGCCATCCAAACTCTTATGCAATGCGGACGATATAAACCCAGGCACCTTGCTCACGCTGTCGCGGGTTGCCAAAGTCAACAACTCAATCAACTTCTGTTGATCAACCGGATCAACCTTAAACGTATTGATAAGGGTTAAAAAATTATTTTCTACCGCAATAGTTGTCATAATCCTGGTTTATAACGTAGCCATATCGATCACAAAGCGGTAATGCACATCACCTTTTAAAGTACGCTCGTAAGCTTCGTTTATCTGGTCGATATTGATCACTTCTACATCGGATGTAATGTTATGCTCGGCGCAATAGTCAAGCATTTCCTGTGTTTCTTTTAACCCGCCAACCAATGAGCCCACCAAACTGCGCCTGCCCATTATGAAAGGGAATGCTGACACCGGTGTTGGCTGAGGCGGTGCACCTACAATGATCATTACGCCGTCGGTTTTTAATAAACCCAAATATTCGTTATAATCATGTTGTGCCGAAACTGTATCCAAAATAAAGTTGAAACTATTGGCCAGTTCAGCCATCGTATCCTTATCCGTTGTCAATTTAAAATGTTTGGCGCCTAATGCCGCCGCATCTTTTTCCTTACCTGCCGAGCGGCTAAGCATGGTTACCTCGGCACCCATTGACGCGGCAAGTTTCACAGCCATGTGGCCTAATCCACCCAAACCAACAACGCCTACTTTATCACCGGCCTTTACGCCCCAATGCCTTAATGGCGAGTAGGTAGTAATGCCCGCGCATAATAACGGCGCTACTTTTTCCAACGGTAACTTATCGGATATACTCAACACAAAATGCTCTTTAACCACAATATGGCTCGAGTAACCGCCAAGCGTAATGGATTTTTTATCCTGGCTTTGCGCATTATAGGTTTGGGTATTGCCGTTTTCGCAATAATTTTCCAGATCATTATTACAGTTTGAACAATGCAGGCACGAGTCTACAAAGCAACCCACACCAACGGTATCGCCGACTTTGTATTTGGTAACGCCGCTGCCAACGCGCATAACTGTGCCCACAATTTCGTGGCCGGGAACGGCTGGGTAAACCGTGCCGCCCCATTCGTTACGTGCGGTATGGATGTCTGAATGGCACACGCCGCAGTATAAAATTTTTATTTCCACATCATCCGCATTCGGCTCGCGGCGGTCGAATGAGTAAGGGGCAAGTGGTTTATCGGCTGCCGGGGCAGCATAAGCTTTTACTAATGTCATATAGGTTAATGTTTTTCACAAAAATGACTAACGGGATTTAAAGTTTTGTTTGGGGAAAGTAATAATTGGAAAAGTGTAGAATACTTATGGGTGAAAATCAGGTAAGAAAAATTTATTCAGTTGCTACCTCAACACCGTAGCCCCCAAATAAGCCGTCACCGAATCCGCTAAAACTTTATGCGCCAATATGCTGGGGTGCCCGTCGTATTTTGAAATACAGAGTTCATTAATGGGATAGTTTTTAAAATATTTTACCGGGTTAATAAAAATAACGTTGGGATGCCCGGTAAAAAAATCGCCAACGATGTTATAGGTTGGTTTAAAAGCGCTCAGGTTATTGATCACGTTATACTCGGGCATTAATATCACCGTCATGTTTTCATTTTTGGCGGCAACTTCCTGCATCATGGTGTTTAAAATTGCTTTCGATTTAACCCAGTTGTCTTTGTTTTGAGTATATGATTTTAACTGAAGATCCAACTCACTGTTAGGAATTACCACACCCTGGCTTTTTAAGTAAGCATGAAAACTACGCAATGCAAACTGCACCAAATGCACATTAGCGATAACCTTATATATCTTTTGCGCGGTATTAGGTTGATCGATATGTTTGATTTCGTGATTGTTTTTAGCGGCAGAAGCAGCCGTTGCCGGGTCTAAATTATCCTCAACATCGTTTATGTTATAGGGTAAAATAACTTCCTGTGGTTTAAAGCTCTCGTAATATTGATGGTATTCGTTATAATTATCAAGCGTATTATTGCCGGGTTTAGAAACATCAAGCACCAGGAACCGCTTGTATTTGCTGTTAACGCTTTTTAACAGGTCGGCGCGGAGGATGTTGGAGAACTTCTTGTTTTCATCGGTACCAAGGCCGTTTACATACGAGTCGCCCAAAACCATTACGCGGAAAGTGCTGTCGTCCAGCGGTACCTCGTTGGCTTCTACCATTTTTAGTTCAGGCGTTTCGGCCACTTTAACAGCGAGGTAAATATGCTCGTCTTTGGCAAATGGCGTTACTGTTTGGTCTAAACGGAGTACCAGTTCGCCTATCAGCAAAAAAATGAAAACAGTTAACAAGACATGCTTAAACTTCATAATCAAAATTGAAAATAAATAAAGCTTTTGTTGCCAAAAACACCCCAGATAACAATGAACCAAAACAGAAGCGAATAATACGAAATACGTAAAACAGGTTTTAGGTTGGTACCGTAAAAAGTTGTTTTCAATGTATTCTTATTTTTCCAGAAGTTCTCCAATATAATAAATCCGACTATCAGCAGGAAATAATACAACTTATCGTTAAAAGCACCAACTGTAGTTTTTAAATTAATTGGGGCGTTTTTGATAATGGTGAAAGCATCATGAATTGTACTCGCTCTGAAAAATATCCATGAAAAAAGCAGGAACAAAAAAGTAAGCATCATACTTAAAGGCGTGTAGATTACAGCAGGAATTTTTTTAGACATTTTTATCCTGAATTTGCCTGTTAAAAACTCGTACGATATTGCCATACCATGCAAAACGCCCCAAATGATAAATGTCCAGGCAGCACCATGCCATAAGCCGCTGATAAAAAAGGTTGCTAAAAGGCCAAAAACAACGGCCATCTTACCCCAGTTGCGCCTGTTTGCCAATATCGGCAGAAAAAGATAATCGTTAAACCATGTTGACAGCGAAATATGCCATCTGCGCCAATATTCTGATACGGACCGGCTGGTAAATGGGTAGTCGAAATTTTTCATCAAATCGAAGCCCATAACTTTGGCGGCCCCAATGGCGATATCAGTATAGCCCGAAAAATCGCAATAGATCTGAAAGGCAAAAAAGAAAACGGCTATTAATACCTGGAAGCCGTGATAATGGCCGGGCGCTTTATAAACCGTGTCGACATAAATAGATAAGCGGTCGGCAATAACTATTTTTTTGAAAAATCCCCACAACATCAGCTTTAAACCGGCGATAACCCTGTCGCGATCAAAGTATTTTTTTTCGTGAAACTGGTATAAAATATTTTGAGGGCGTTCAATAGGCCCGGCAACTAATTGCGGATAAAACATTACATACAATGCGTAAATGCCGAAATGCCGCTCTGCTTTGTGGTTGCCGCGATACACCTCGATTGTGTAACTCATGGCCTGGAAGGTATGGAACGATAAGCCAATGGGCAGCAGCATTTTTAAATAAGGCAATTGGGTATGATAACCCATAAGCGCGGCTGCGCCGGTAACATTGTCGGTTAAAAAGTTATAGTATTTAAAAAAAGCCAGTACGCCTATATTGGCTACCAGGCTTAGCAATAAGTAGCGTTTTCTTAATACAGCATCCGCCGCCGACTCGATAAGGATGCCCGCGAAATAATCTATTATGATGGTAAAGGCCAGTATTAAAATATAAACCGGCTTAAAAAACATATAAAAAAAGCACGAAGCCAGCAGCAATAATAACCACCTGAACCGGTGGGGAAGTATAAAGTATAGCAGGGTTACAACCGGGAAGAAAATTAAAAATGGTATGGAATTAAATAACATTTTTACAGCTATGTTAACTTAATTTCGTCAAGATGGCGTTGCATAGTTCCCCAACGTTTTTTGATTGATAGATCTCGGCAGAGGTGAATTTTACTTTGAAAGCTTTTTCCATGGCAACAATAAGCTCAATATGGTTTAGCGAGGTCCATTCATAAATATCGTTAGCTGTGGTACTGTCGGTTACAACTATGCTGTCGTTGTCTAATGTATTGATAAAAATCTGGTTTACTTTTTCTAATAACCGTGCTTTATCCATTTTTGAATGTATTATCTTAATCGCCTTTTAACCGAATTGCCAAATATAAATTATTGCAATTAAAATGGGGAATAAAATGAAGGATATTAAAAAAGAAGGGTTGCAAATAAACAGTAAAACCAATTGATACCAGATCAGGATGCCCGCCATCCAGATACACTGCCTGTTACAAAGTACAACCAATATGTGTACCGAAGATAAAGATGGAAGCCTTATTAATGAGTTTGGTGAACTTAATTATGAATTCAAAGTGATGAAATAGCAAGTGTTAATGATTCCAACCACTTTCAAACGTCCATGCTTATGCCATGAATAGCATACACACCAATAAAAAGCCGTTAGCGTTACACTAACGGCTTTTTATTGGTGTGGCCATTACACAGTGTTTATTGAGCCATTTCCTTCGTTATATCAAAAGAATAGTGGAATTAGACTTCGTTTCAAAAGAGTTCAACGCTTCAAAAAAACCATTAGGAAGTTATTTGCTAAGCCCCAGTTTGTTTTATCTGCCGGTCCAGATGGGTGCAAGCCATGTCATTGGTTTGTCGGGTGTTAACTTGGCTGCGGGTGCATCACCGCCGCCTACATTCCATATCCGCACAAAAAAGTACTTATTGGTTGCATCGGTAATTGTAGGGCTCCATTTAACTGAATAATCGGGCGAAGGAACATTATAAGTTTTCACAACCTCGCCGTTATCCTTAACAATATCAATGCGGGTAATTTTGTCATTTGGATTATTGGTATCCGGATCACTGATGTCAATATCGAATTTAAATTCGGTAGGGTTTTTTAAAGTAGAGCCCATTATTTCGCCGTTTACAGTATACCGGCATTGGATATTATTATCCAATGATGCGTAGGTACGGCGGTTTTTCATCGCATCTAAAATTTCTAATTGTGTTTTACCGGTAGCTAATACAAAAGTACGCGACTTTTGGGTTGCTATACCCATAATGCCATGATTGTCATTGCCACACACCGGCGATACTTTCCACCCTGCATCAAGCGCCTTTATAAATGCTTCGTAATGAATATTTGTATTTGAGTTGATAACCTCAAGCATAGTGATGATGTTGGTAACTTTAGGGTCGCGATGTTTCCAGCTGTCATAGCCGTCAGCCGTAGGGTGATTAAAACTTGCTACTACCGGGCCGGGGCCATAAGATTTTACGGTATCGAGCCATTTATATAAATATTGAATATCTATACCTGGCTCAAGGGCATTTATATAAGAGGCGCTGTTGATCACATTAAGATGCCCTTTTCCACCCGGGCCGTCATTTTCTGAATGTTCATAACCAACTATCGCTACAAAATTTTTGTCTGTTGCTGCCTGTGCCGCTTTATGCGTTGCTATCCAATTTGCGTTGTTTGCCCTGGTGGGATGAAAGCTCGCCTCCTGCGAATGATCTGTCGTAATATAAAAATCATACTTGTTAGCCTTCGCTATAGCAAAGTGGGTGGAAGGTGCCCCCTGGTATTTATCAGAATCAGGCCTCATCGTAGTATTCATCGCGTGAGATACGTGATTAGAATCAACATACATATAGGTTTTAAACCCTTTTATCTCCTCCAATTGGGCACCGTGCGACTGGGTTAAAAAAGTGTGGGCGTGCGTACTGCCTGCGTATATAAAATAAGCAGGTTGCTTTGTTTGGCGGTTTGATTGAACAGCCGGTAAAAATAAGCTCGCTATTGCAAGAATGTAATTGGGCTGAAATTTTAAATATTTCATATTGCTTTTTTTAGAATGTTTTGATGATTTTCTACAGTAAGACACCAGAAAAATAATTGTGTACTATAGCCATTAATAAAAATATTTCCCGCAGGATATTGTTAGCACAGCATTTTTAATAAAAAGCTTTTGCCGATAGTAGATTGCCATTTTGTTTGTGTCTTAAATGTTAGCATTAAGCGGGTAATGACACTACTGATGATCAAAAAAAGCATAACTACCTTCGTTCCATTGTTTACTGTTTTAATATTGTATATGGCGTGCTTCCGGGGCAAAACAAATAGCGGGGACGTTGCTACTAATAACCTGAATAGCCGGGATACGGTTCCTTCCAAAATGATATATGTAAAGTCAGGGTCTTTTAAGATGGGGTCAAGTGACCCTATGTTTACCGATGCGCGACCCATTCACCGGGTTGATATTAAAGGATTTTGGATGGATGAGCATGAAGTTACTAATGCCGAATTTGAAAAATTTGTGAAAGCAACAGGTTATTTAACAGTTGCCGAACGCCCTGTTAATGCGGCAGATTTCCCGGGTGTTCCCGCAGAAACATTAGTGCCGGGTTCGGGCGTATTTAAAGCGCCAAAAAAACCTGTTTCCCTTGACGATGCTATGCAATGGTGGCAATATGTTCCGGGCGCAAACTGGAAACATCCCCTTGGGCCGCAAAGTAGTATTGACGGCAAACAAAATGATCCGGCCGTGCAAATAAGCTACACCGATGCCGTAGCTTATGCCAAATGGGCCGGAAAAAGACTCCCTACCGAAGCTGAATGGGAGTTTGCTGCGCGCGCTGGCAAAGAATCACAGAAATATTATTGGGGTAATGATTTAAAGCCCGGTGGTAAGTTTGTGGCTAACATTTTTGAAGGCCATTTTCCGGATGCAAACACAAAAGCTGATGGTTTTGAAGGTGTGGCACCGGTTAAAAGCTTTCCGCCAAATGCTTATGGCCTTTATGATATGGAAGGCAACGTTTGGGAATGGTGCAATGATTTTTACCGGGCAGATTATTTTAAAACGAGCCCGGCTGATAACCCGCAGGGGCCCACAAGTAGTTACGATCCAAAAGAACCAAATAGCATAAAAAGAGTGCAAAAAGGAGGCTCATTTTTGTGTAGTGAGCAATATTGCAGTCGTTTTATCGCCGGCAGCCGCGGAAATGGAGAGGTTAACAGCGCAACAAATAACCTGGGTTTTAGGTGTGTGAGAGATGATGCCAATACAAAATAACGCATATTTTGGCGTTGCTATCCTGTTTAATCATTTAATTGCTAATGCGCCGCTAAATAAGTTAACCGGTTTTATATCCACAAAACCAGGTTGTTTAATTACATAAAATAACATGCAGTATTTAATAACTTAACAAATGGGTTGGTTATTTGTCCTGGGCATTTTAGATTGATGACATGATCAATAATTAAAAAAATATGGATCAAAAGGATGAGAGCACTAAGCTGGACTTAATAAATCTTATTGAACAAAATAAAGGCGATCATGCCTATAAACATTTACGCGAACAGTACTATGCCGTATTGCTTAGGTTTGCTGTAGCGTATTTAAAATCAAATGAACTTGCAGAAGAGGTTGTAGAAGATGTGCTGTTCCAGGTTTGGAGTTCGCAACATAAGTTGGAGAGCATTAATAATTTAAGAGTATACATTTTTACCGCTGTACGAAACAGGTGCTTTACACAAATGGCAAGGCTAAAGCGCGAACAAAACCTGTTTTTAAATACTTCAGACTACAAAGAGAATTTGT
>Ga0206816_1261_pt1 | contig 10605 bp, 11 predicted proteins | sample Alteio_BWOrgCont_88_FD_152866 | JGI IMG/M metagenome (GOLD analysis project Ga0206816, IMG submission 152866) | Enriched cells from forest soil in Barre Woods Harvard Forest LTER site, Petersham, Massachusetts, United States -... | ecosystem: Environmental > Terrestrial > Soil > Temperate forest >... | reverse complement strand
TAGTATCATTATTTTATTCCTGATTAATAGCTAATATTGCAGCCTAAAATAATATATAATAAATAAAATTATGGCAATTGTAACCGAAAAAATTCTGGACAAGGTTTTAGATAATCTTGAAACCTTAGATGAAGACCCATTAAACGAACTAGTTCAATCGTATTTCGAAAAACAACCTTTTGTAATGGCTTATCTAATGGTCTTTACGGAGGGAATGAGTAATGAAAATGCTCAAAACGAACTTGTTTATGCTGCCCTGGTGGTCTTAGAATGTTTTTATTCTATGAGTAGTTCTATTCCTCAAATTACAGAGGAGGAAATTGAAACTGAAGAAGACAAACAAATTGAACTGATGCGGAAAATTGAAAAAATGACAAATCCTGAAGAACAAATGGAAATAGCAATGTCAATGATGTCTTCCCAAATGGTTCTTTTGGCATTTATCACTGAATTGTTTGTGGATAATGGAGTTGAAGATGACTCTTTTTTTACAGAAGAAGATTCTGGTGCTGCTTTTGGAAGCGTAAAATTAATTGCCGATCTATTAAGCAATAAGACAGATATACCTGGGTTAAAGAAAGTTTAGCCCTTTGATAAATCTTCAAATTGACCAACATTTGCTCCCCTTATCAATAGTTATATTATTATGAATAAAAATTTCAAAAGCAACGCGGCATCAGCCATTAAATATTTTGCAATATTATTATTGCTTTCAGTTAATAATGCTTTCGGACAAAAAATGAATTGCTATCTGGCTGATCCTAATGGCACTCCTAGGGAACATCAATTGGATTTGGAAAGGATGAGATTAGAAGTCAGCTTCAAACCAGAAAAGGGTATGGTTACAGGGAAAGTAACGTATTATTTTTCTCCGATAAGAGAACAAGTTGACAGTATATTCTTTGATGCTCCCAAGATAAATATTGATGAAGTAAAACTGAATGGGGTAGTTACAAAGTTTGTTACCGATGATGCCGGAGTGACTGTCTTTCCTGCTTCTCCGCTACATTGGAAAACTAAGGACAGCATCACGATTACCTATAACTGTATTCCAAGAAAAGGTATTTATTTCGTAGGATGGAACACAAACGCGACAACTATCCGAAAACAGATCTGGACCCAGGGGCAAGGTGTTGACAACCGTTACTGGATACCGAGTTACGATGATATGGATGATAAATTAATCACAGAAACTATTGTTACATTTGATAAAGATTACAAGGTGCTTTCTAATGGAACAAAAATAAGTGAAACAGATAATCACAATGGCACAAAGACTTGGCATTACAGTATGACTCATCCGCATTCCAGCTATCTTGTGATGCTTGGAATCGGCAAATACGGTATAAATAGCACTGCCTCGCCTAATGGTGTAAAAATGAACTTCTATTACTATGAAGATCAGGCAGACCGTATGGCTCCGACCTATCGCGGTGCCGAAAAGATGATGGATTTCCTACAAGATGAAACTGGTTTGCATTACCCTTGGGAAAGTTATTCTCAAATACCTGTCGAAGACTTCATGTATGGTGCTATGGAAAACACTACTGCCACGGTTTATGGAGATTTTCTTTTTGTTGATGAAAAGGCATTCCTTGACAGGAGTTATATGGGTGTGGATGCTCATGAAATGACTCATCAATGGTTTGGAGATTATGTAACTGCTATTGATGGAAAACATAATTGGTTACAAGAGAGTTTTGCAACATATTATTCTAAGATATTTATGCGAAGTTATTATGGTGAGGATAACTATCAATGGAATAGAAGAGGAGAACATAATGCGGCATTGAATGCATCCAAAACAGATAGAAACCCTGTTGTAAACACCGCTGGTGGCGGGGCAAGGAGCTATCAGAAGGGTTCTTCAATTCTTGATATGTTGAGATATGTTTCCGGTGATGAGCAGTATAAATTTGGTATTAATTATTATTTGAATCATCACCCCTATTCCAATGTTGAAACCAATGATTTGTATCGTGCATTCTTTGATGGAATGGGATTGAATTATGATTGGTTTTTTGAAGAATGGTTGTATAAAGGAGGTGAGCCTATTTATGATGTTAGCTACGAAGATGTTACCACTGATGGTAGTCTTGAAAGCACTGATATAAGAGTTCTTCAGACACAGACCGTTGATGAGCAGACAGGCTTGTTTAAGATGCCAATTGTCTTTTCAGTTTATTATAAAGACGGAACAAGTGATTCAAAGAGAGAATGGGTAGAAAAGCAAAGTACATTGGTTCGAGTTTCCAATCCTAACCATAAGAAAATAGACTATGTTTTATTTGATCCGGGAAGCATGGTTTTAAAGACTCTAAACTTCAAGAAGGGATTAGAAGAATTAAAGGCTCAAGCATTGAAGGCACCATTGATGATTGACAGGTATGATGCGGTTCTTGGACTTAAATCTTATTCTGTTAATGAGAAGAAGGAAACACTTTTAGAAGCGTTCAATAAGGAATCATTCTATGCCATTAAATCTGAAATACTTTCACAACTTAATGGTGATATAAATTCAGAGAATACTATTAATTTATTTGGAATGGCTCTGAAAGACAAAGATAATAATGTGAGATTGGCAGCAGTAAACAACCTTTTTGAGATACCTTATGACCTAAAAGCAAAGGTCGAAAGTCTCTTGAAAGATTCTTCCTATAATGTTGTAGAAACCACGTTAGACAAGCTCTCCACCCTCTATCCTGATAAGGCAAAAGATTATCTTGATGCAACAAAGGATGTGTGTGGAATGGGTAATAGCATCAGGATAAAATGGCTTGAAATAAACTGTCATTATAGCATTAAGAATGTTGGAGATTCTTATAAACAATTGGTTGATTATACAAGTAATGCTTATGAATTCAGGACTCGTGTGAATGCTTTCAATGCCTTACAAAGACTGGATTATATTAATGACGAATTTATTAAGAACTTATTTAATGCTACGTTATATACTAATTCAAGGCTTGCTAATCCTGCTATAGGAGTATTAGATTATTATTATAAAACATCAGAGAATAAAACAAAGATTCAAAAGCTATATAAAGAAGGAACTTGGGAACCTTGGCAAAAGACAATTCTTGAGAAGTATAGTAAATGATAAATGCTGTTAATGAACCTGAAATTTTATATCTTTGCAGCCATAATCATTAGGAATGAAGGATAATAAATTTAACTGGTTAATCAATGGTGCATTAATATTTGTAATTATTTTGTCCTTTATTTTAACACCAGTTTTTGGACAAACTTCAGGAGGTTCATCTTCGAGTAAAAGTTCTTCTTCTTCTTCTAAATCCACCACTTCCAAAACAAACTCAAAGTCCTCCACTTCGTCATCTAAATCTTCTTCTGGTTCTTCACATTCATCTTCTGGTTCTTCCCACTCTTCTTCGACAGCAAAGAAAAGTAGTCATCCATCCAGCGGCAGTTCTTCTAATTCAATGAATGCTTCAGAAGCTAATGCCACAAGTTTATTTCCTTCATTTATAGATGATTCTAAAACTACCAAATCAACTTTAGGTACTTTTATGAATAATAAGGATTATTTCAACAGCAAGTTAAGTTCGATGAAGGGAACCAGTATTTTCCCTTCTATATCCAAGACAAATTCTAATGGAACATCTTCAAAATTGTCTTCTTCTTTTTCTTCCATTTCTTCATCTTCAATGGGAACTGAGGGAACTTCTTTAGATCATTCTAATACAGCTGCAAAGAATACTCATAGAAACTTATACAAGAGCCGTGGAAATGGTCCTTTCTATCAAAACTCTTCTTCTTTCTCACAAATTAGCAACAATTCTTTGAATTCTATAATTTATCAACCTTCTAATACCATTGCTGGTAAAGCTATTGCTGATAGTGCAAATGCTTCAGGCTATACTCCTAATTTGCACTACTATAATCTTCCTAATACCACCCATTAAAGTATTATGGAACTGAAGCCTGAAATCATTAAGAAGATTGAGTTATTAGAAGAGAAATTTGCTGCAACAGGTCAGGATATTTCTTCTTATCTTGATGGGTTATTGTATGCCGATTATCTTACTTATTGGGATTACATTCATCTTGATACTTTGCTTACTATGCAAAGTCCCAAGACTAATTTTCCTGATGAAAAGATCTTTATCATATACCATCAGATTACTGAATTATATTTCAAGATGATGCTACATGAGTACGAACAGATTTCTAATTGCGAGGAGAATAATGCAGTATTTATGATAGCCCGCCTGACTCGTATCAATCGTTACTTTGAGAATCTTACCATGTCTTTTGATGTGATGATTGATGGTATGGAACCCGAACAATTCCACAAGTTTCGAATGTCATTACTGCCGGCAAGTGGCTTCCAATCAGTTCAATACCGCATGGTTGAGATATGTTCTACTGACTTTATTAATCTTGTGGCTAAGGATGTTCGTGACAACTATTCTATGATGGAAAATGTTACGATTGAAGAATTATTCAATCATATTTATTGGAAAGCAGGTGCTACAGAACTCGCTACTGGCAAGCGAACTCTGACATTGATTCAGTTTGAAGAAAGGTATTCTCAACAACTTATTGAACTGGCTAATAAGAATAAAAATACTAACATCTGGAATCTGTATAAATGCTTGAATGAAGAGGATCAGAAGAACGATAATTTGATTATCGCCATGCGACAATTAGATGTCAATGTGAATATCAATTGGCCCCTTTGTCATTATAAATCTGCTGTGAAATATCTCCAAAAAGATCCTGAAGATATTAAAGCCACTGGCGGCACTAACTGGCAGAAATACTTGCCTCCACGCTTTCAGAAGAGAATATTTTATCCTGAACTTTGGTCTGATGAAGACAAAGATAGCTGGGGAAAGAACTGGGTCAAATCAGTAGTTTTCGGTCTTGCCTGATTCCAGAAACAATCCGGAATCTTCCTTTCCAAAGCCAATCCTTTATTCCTTAATCTTCATCGGAATTGGGCTTGCTTCGGCGATCTTGAGTATCATTCATCCTTATACTATTGTTGGGACTATGGCACTTGAAGGATTCCCTACAATACTTTATTCAGCAGCTATCGCCATCATTTTATCTGCCTGTATTTATGGAATCATTACCCGAAAATATTGGGCGTTCAAAGCCACTATTATTTGGTATTGCATCAACATATTTATGCTCTTCTTCAACTTCATCCTATTCACAAGAAACATCGAAGCCATCATCCACATAAAGCAGCAGCATGATCCTTCCAATACCCAACTTTATACCCCGGCACTTGTATCTTTTACGGCTTTTGCTTCCTTTCTGTTAGGTTTAGTTTTTGCTTTATATATTATTATAAATTTATATCGGAATAAGGATTACTTTATCAAATAAGGTACCTAATCAATCAAAAGATTTGATTCATAACAATTAATTCATGCTCTATGCTATAAGGAAATTCATTTGCTTAAAAAATGGATTTGGAAAACTCTATAAACAAAAGTTTAAACTTTCCAAGACAGAGTTCAAACGACCATTTAAAACCTTTAATAATTGATGTAAATTTGTAGGACATTTTTTAGCTATTGAACTATTGTTCAATTAATATTCTTACATAATCCACCCAATCTGAATCTTTGATGGCATCATCAATAAAATAATCGGGTTGTATGCCAACGCCATCAATGCAATACTCAGGGATGCGAAAACTCTTGCTCATACAATAGGCTAAGACAAAATGATTGTCGGCGAAATCAATAACATTCATATTTGAAATATCTAATGTGCCGAGTGTCGGTCTTCCAAACACCTTGACTTTAGTGTTTTGTTTGGCATCTATTAAAAATTGTTCGTCAGTGCTGCCATTATTCTGATTACAAATTATAGCTACCTTTTTTGGGAATGGAAATATCTTTGGAAATGTATCCATATCAAAAGTATTAGTATCCATTGTAATAAATTTTCCGATATTCTTCCTCATCTTTTTTGCTACATTCAGGCAATGATTTATTCGACTTGAGTCATCGTATTGTTTTGAATATTTTTCATAAGCCTTTGCATTCAATTCTGTGGCTAATAATTGCACTCCCATTTCTCTTATCGGATTAGTATAAAGATACTTGATTATTTCCTCGTAAGAGGCGTCGCTTCCGCCAGTACCATTGCGAATATCAATGATCAGATTCGGCGTTGATGTTATTAAATTATCATTTTTTGACATGGTACTGTCAATAAAATGTTTCTGTTCTGCCTCAAAAGAAGGTATCCTCAAATAAAGAGTTTTATCGCTTAATCGTTCTACAAAAGGCAATTTTGAAGTGGAGAACAAAAGCATTAATTCCTCCTTCTTTGTCATAGAACTTTTGGGATAAATTCGTTTCCAATAGTTATTTTTCATCAAAAGCAAACTACTTGAATCATTAGTAAACATGGCACTGGTGGTTTCTTTTGAATGATTCCGCATATAATAATCAACCCCGAAGGTTTTATTGTCATCATGCAAAGTAAGCTCAGCTTTTATCTGTTTTGGAATCCAGTAAACGCTGTCTGCTTTGATGATGAAGGCAGTAAATTTCTCGTCTGAATTTTCATTCCCAATAATTCCCAAAGTATAATTCCCATCACTCCAAATGCCTTCTATGGGGTTCTTATTTTGTTTCTTTTCTAAAGCAGCTATCAATGATTTTTCTGTCATATCAATCGTCTTTTCATTCTTATATTGAAGTCGGATTGCGGCATCTGAAGGCTGTTTCGTATCGTCAATTGTATCTTTTACAAAGACTCCTATATGCCCTGACCGAAAGTATTTCAACCAATCAGACATTAGCTCCTGACATCCATTTAACTTTGAAATACCTATGGCTTTTTCTTTTAAAGAAGCTGTGAATTGCTTATAATCTTCTACGCCCTTTTTATCAATCACGTATCGAAAACCTGCATCGTTATTTTCAAAAGTATAAATCATCCAATTGAAGGATTCCAAGCAATTACATTCTTGAGCGGAAGCTCTATAGGTGATTAGGATTATGACTGCTACAATTAGGAATGTTTTATTCATTTTTATTTATCTTAATGTATTTTCATTTTACCTGACAACATTACATTTATTTTCAGAAAAACGTACGGCATTCTGGATTTTTAATTGAATTATTGTTGAAGGAAAGAAGTTGAAATGGGAATTACTAAATAATTACAATTGAAAAATTATTTTCAATTTAGCGTTTACCGTCATTATGGTTGCTGTTGTAATTTCTCCCATTCGACCTTCTGCAAGCTTTTTATCAAGAGTTGCAAGTTTTGAAAGGCGAATTAGTGAGTCTTTCTTTAGCCCGTTCTTTTCAGTAGGTTCTATAAAAATATCAGTGTCTGATTTTGAATAAAGTTGTGTAGTGATGAATGCCACAGTAACATCGTCTTCGCCTGAATTCAGTACTAATGCAGGTCTGTATTTACTTCCTGAAAGATCGGTGAAAGGGAAGGGAATTAGTATTATATCTCCCTTTTTCATTGATACTTTTCTTTCAAATCTTCGAGGGTGTAAATATCTTCTTCTGTCTTAAGGAAGTCAAAAGTTTTTGAATCAGAAACGATTTTCTCTATCCCTTTTTGGAGAATTTCATCATCATGTTTTTTTAGCAAGTATTCAGCGAAATCAGCTATTTCACTCACTTTTTCTGGCGGAAGTTTAGACAACGTATCTACCGTTTTTCTAATCAATGTTTCTATATTCATTTTATTTTTATAAGAATGCAAAGATACTTAAATTATAGTTATTCTTTTTCAAAGGAAAACCTACGGCACCATGGGCTTTTTATTGAATTATCGTGAAGGGTATGTTGATAAGTCCCGGAGGGATGAACTTATGGTAGAATGATTAATTATACATAATCCAAAAGTTCCGGAGGAACGTCCTTATGTTGATAAATGAAGTCGAATAAGTATAGGTCGTTCCTCTGGAACTTATGGCACTCCCATCATTTATTTTGCTACCATAGGTTCGTCCCGCTGGGACTTATACAGGAAGGAATTATAATAATAAACAGTAAACTCGAAATGCCGGAAAACCTGCGGCACTCTGGGGTTTTAATTGAATTATTAAGGATTATAAATATTCTTTTTGGGAATTATTATCAGCAAAAAAATCAAAGACTAATTATCCTTTTTAATTAACTCTATGAGATAGTAAAGGATAGTTTGGAGCTTTCTCCATTTCATCATAAATGAAGTCAATAATATCTTTATCTTTATATAGATTTAGACATGATTCTATTAATTGATTATCTCTACCAATAGGGTAATTGGGAAAATATTCTCTCTTTCTAATATTACTAATAAAAATTTTAATTACTTGTTTCTTAGAATCTGGATTGTATTTTTCAGTTAAAACAATCTGTGGAAGTGCGTTTAATAAGGATGCTTTTTCAATGTTTCTTGTTTTTCTCATCATCAGAATTTTGCATTTAAACGGTATAAATATTCTAAATGTTTCAACCCTTCCTTGGTTTAAAATATTCAACATTAAGAATATCTATAAGATGATATGGAATAGAAATGAGAAATTCCTCTCTCTTTACATTAGCTCCCCCATTATTGTATATTTGTAGTTTATCAATTGGTACAATTTCCCAACTTGTTACGATTCGTTTCCCTTCTGTAAAACCACTTGGATGTTCAAAGGTTTTTATTTCACTTTTATATTCAATCAAGATACCATTAATAAATTTTTTTGATGAATTATACATTTGAATAAATATCTCCTTTTTAAAAGGAATATGTAATAATTTATCTCCTCTACTTGGGTACATATAAAAATAGTTTGTTGATTCAAATGAATCTTCTATATTGAATAATTTATTCATTCTCCTATATATTCAAATGGTATATAAAACTCTTCCGTTCCAGTAAACATTTCAATTGTTTTAACCTCTACATCTTCTATCATACCATCAGTATTCCTTTTATTGTTATTAATATTGGCAAGCGATTCGAATCTATTTGTTACTTCTGAAATTGATGGTTTCATGGTTTGAATATACACTTTTTTTAAATTTTTCATTTTTGATATTAATGCCCTGTCTATTGAACGATTAAAGGTAGGAAAGGAATACCCGATTATTACTAACACTTCAGTTTTTTCAGCTTTGGACGATGCAATTTCTCTTATTTTTCTTGCATGATCATTATTTTCCCAAGCATAATCAATACCTGCTTTCTGTTCATTTTGCATTATACCAAGCCAATGATAATATGCTAACATATCCTCAATAAGTAAGGTCTTATTATTTTTATAGATGTTTAATTGGATGTTATAGGTTTGAGGAATTTCCTCCTTATACCAACCAATACAATTTCCATTAAGACGAGTAATTGAGAATAATTCATTTTGATTTGCTTTTTTTAAACTATTAATAATAGATGAAGAGTTTAAAGAATCTTGTATATAACTGATAAGGTCAACTTTGTAATAATTATTGGCAGCAATCTCAAATTGAATATCATAATTCCATGAAATAATTTGAATGCTACCAGGAAGGGTTAATTCATTAGTGTATTTTCCAAGATTAAAAATTGAAGCTAAAAACAAATCATATCTTTTATCATAGGGGATTTCAAACTGTTTCCACAATAGGTAAAATTGGAGTAAGGATTTCAATTTTCTTAATTCTGGATATTCTTTTGTTAAATAAAGCATTCTTGCATAATTATCAACAGTGGTATGTCCTGAACTGATTTTATCAATTATTGATTTTGAATCTTCAACAAATATGTCTCTAAGTTGTCCTTTAGTAAAATGAATAGAAGCATTGAAACTTCCATACCTTGAATATTCGATTTTATAATTCTTGATTATCTCAATAAAATTAAGAACGCTATCATTAAACTTTTCAACAACTGGTATTGCATTTGCACTTGCACCAGCACCTATTAGATATGTTATCTTATTGCTCACTCTAATTCTCCTTTAAGTTTCTTTCAGATTTTTTCACCCGCCAAAATTACATTTATCTCCGGTAAAACCTTCAACACCCTGAACTTTCCTATAATATCACATCCCTTTCTGTAGATGCTCCTCCGGCAAGTCGTCCTAAATCTTTCGATAGGGTAGGAGTGAGGCGGGTGGCTTTTTGTATTTCGCTTCTTCTAAAATAAATTTTTCAGACTCCTTATTATAAGTGTCGCCAAAATTACATTAATCTTTTGAAAAAGGGCAATCACTCTGAAAAATATAATCCGAAACTTTAGGAGATAAACAACATATATGGACATAATTGCCATAGATGTCAAGATAATTGCCAGTCATGAATGGATCATTGGCAATAGTCTTTAGGTAATTGCAAATAGTCTTCCCAAGACTGGCAATTGTCTTAAGACTATTGCCAGTCATAAATGGATAATTGGCAATAGTCTTTAGATAATTGCCAGTAGTCTTTACATTCTGACCAATTGTCTTTAGATAATTGCCAGTAGTCTTTACATTCTGACCAATTGTCTTATGACAATTGCCAGTGATGTGAAGATAATTGCCAGTCATGCATGGATAATTGCCAGTCGTCCTTGCATAATTGCCAATAGTCTTTAGATAATTGCCAATTATCTTTACATCCCTGGCAATTATCCTCTTATTATAGTTAAAACTCATTA
>Ga0206816_1260_pt1 | contig 10666 bp, 4 predicted proteins | sample Alteio_BWOrgCont_88_FD_152866 | JGI IMG/M metagenome (GOLD analysis project Ga0206816, IMG submission 152866) | Enriched cells from forest soil in Barre Woods Harvard Forest LTER site, Petersham, Massachusetts, United States -... | ecosystem: Environmental > Terrestrial > Soil > Temperate forest > O... | reverse complement strand
AATAATCTTCATATCTAACAAAAACGACCAGTTCTCCAAGTACCATACATCGGCTTCTACGCGCAGCATCATTGCTTCGGTTGTTTTGGTTTCACCCCTTAACCCATTAACCTGTGCATAACCTGTTATGCCGGGTTTAAGAAATTGTCTTACCATAAATTTATCTATAAGCCGCGCATATTGCTCTGTATGGCTGATCATGTGGGGGCGCGGGCCAACTACGGACATATTACCGATTAGCACATTAAAAAACTGTGGCAGTTCATCTAAACTTGTTCTTCGCATAAATGTGCCTAAGCGTGTAATGCGGTAATCATTGCGCGCAGCTTGTTTTGTATCGGCAGCTCTATTTAGCCACATGCTTCTAAATTTATAGCATTTAAAGGGCTTGTTATCGCGACCTGATCTAACCTGGACAAAGAAAATAGGCCCCTTTGACCCCAATTTTATTAAAATTGCCAGTATAGGGAATACCCAACTGCAAATAGAAATGATAATAAGCAGAGAAAACACACAATCGAATACGCGTTTTAAAAAACGGTTGAGCATATTTTCCAATGGCTCCGGCCTAACTGAAATTACCGGGATATGGCCAAAATTTTCGATATAGGTTGGTCTTTTTTCGAAATCAAAATATTCGGGCACAAACTTAAACCTGATGAGGTTTTTATCCGCCGCAAGCATAAGGTTTTCTATTTTCTCTGATTCGGAATTGGGAAGTGTGCAAAATATCTCATCAATTTTATTTGATATTGCATAATCTATACAGTCTGCAGTTGCGCCTATATGAACGTTTTGGTAGTTATCTAATTCAGGATCGTCATCAAAGAAACCCATTAATCTATATCCTAATTCAGGGTTATTGTCAAAAAAATCATACAGATCTTTAGCTATCCTGCCACCGCCAATGATGACGAAAGTACGGGTATCCATTAGCGACGCGCGCTCTGTTTTTCGAATACCCAGAAAGATCAATTTCCATAAACTTAACAAAAATCCAAACAAAATAAAGGAATATAGTAAGTATTCGCGACTTATAAAATAAGTTTTGGCACCCGTAATAATAATATAAGTGAAGCTTATAAAGCTTATGAAAAAGAAATACGTTTGTATCAACCCGCGAAAGGTTATAATGGAATCTTTAATTAAAACATGTTTGTATAACCCGGTTATGTTTGTTGCCAGGAGCCATACTAAATTAAAAAGAAGAGCTACCGGCAAATAATGGTTATGCGCATCAAAAGGATAATTATTATTTATAATATAGTAGGCTATTATCATGCTTATATTGAGCATGATATAATCAAGGGTGAGATTAATCGCTTTTATAAAGGTAGTATGCCTATGAATCATGATAAATTATCAAAAATATAAAATCACTACTACGTTAACCGATAATATTATGTTAATTTATTAAAGCTATTTATTTCGTCCAAGGTAGCTATGGCGCTGCCTACTTTGGCAACTACAACTGCAGCCGCATGATTTGCAAAATCGCAGGCCTCTATTAAACTCAGACCATTCAATAACGCAAAAGCAATTGCCGCAACTACTGTATCGCCAGCACCAGTAACATCAAATATCTCTAACGCCCTCGTGGGTATTTTCGTTAAAACATCCTCATGAAAAATCGCTATGCCTTCTTCGGATAGTGTTATGACCACACTTTCGCAATTTGTTTGTTTGGCTATTACCCTGCACGCTTCTGTCAATGTTTTATCATCAACAATTTTAATGCTTGTGGCAATGGATGCTTCTTTTTTATTTGGTTTTATAATGCACGCATTACTGAATTTTGATAATACCGGATCCTTTGAATCCACTATCGTTTTAACACCATATTGGCGGCAAATAGCTATAATAGCACTTATTGCTTTTTCGCTTAACACACCTTTGCAGTAATCGGATATGATTAATATTCTAATATTTGTGATGTGTTGCCTTAGTTCAGCAATTATCTGGTCTGCAATAGCGTCATTTATGTAATGTTTATTCTCCCTGTCAATTCGCAACAATTGGTGGTTGCTGGAAACCACACGGGTTTTTATCGTGGTCTTGCGGGTCGTATCGATAATCAATTTATTATTTGATACGTTTAGCGCAGCCAAACCTTTATTAATAATTTCAAAGCCCTCATCCTGCCCACATACGCTTATTATGCCGGTATTTGCGCCAAATGAAGCCAGATTCTTGATAACATTACCTGCACCACCAAGCGTATATTCTTCTTTTTGCGTGTCAACAATCAATACTGGTGCCTCCGGCGAAATCCGATCACAATTGCCATAGATATAATGATCTATCATTATGTCGCCTATAACATAAATATAACCATTACCGGGGTTTTTAAATTGATACATTCTTATTGATTAATAATCGGCTTTGCTTAAAAAATCGTTGTAAGCCAGTTTAATACCTTCCTGCAATCTAATCTTGTGTTTCCAGCCTTTACTGTGCAGTTTGGTTACATCCATCAATTTTCGGGGTGTTCCATCGGGCTTAGACGCGTCAAAATTGATCTCGCCTTCATATCCAATTATACTTTTTATCAGCAATGCCAGGTCTTTTATTGACAGGTCTTCACCCGTACCTATATTAACCAATCCTTCTTCGTTATAGTTTTGCATTAAATAATAGCAGGCTTCGGCCAGGTCATCAGCAAATAAAAATTCGCGCTTTGGCGCTCCTGTACCCCAAATAGTTACTGACGGTAAGTTTTGAAGTTTAGCTTCATGAAACCTGCGGATAAGCGCCGGCAAAACATGTGAGTTTTGCGGGTGATAATTATCGTTATAACCATAAAGGTTAGTTGGCATTACCGATATGAAGTTGCAACCGTATTGCGCACGGTAAGCATCGCACATTTTTATGCCCGCTATTTTAGCAATAGCATAGGGCTCATTAGTAGATTCTAACAATCCTGTTAGTAAATATTCTTCTTTTAATGGTTGTGGCGCCATTTTGGGATAAATACAGCTTGAACCTAAAAAAAGCAATTTCTTAACTCCATTTAAATAGGAAGAGTGTATGATGTTATTTTGAATTTGCAGGTTCTCATACAAAAAATCGGCGCGATAAGTATTGTTAGCAATAATACCGCCAACTTTGGCTGCGGCTAAAAACACGTATTCGGGTTTTTCCTCTTTGAAGAAATTGGCAACAGCCAACTGATCGCGCAAATCTAATTCGACCGATGTACGGGTAACAAAATTTGTATATCCCTCTTTTTCCAGCTTACGGTAAATGGCCGAACCAACCATGCCTCTATGACCGGCTATATATATCTTTGAATTTTTATCCATAAATAACTTTATGACAAGTATTTTATCACACTAATTAATTAACCTCCAATCACTAATCTTTGGCCTATGCTTGACCCATTGTGCCTCCAAAATTCATAGGGAAACCTGTTGGTGGGCCCTGTTGGATTTTTATACGGCCATTTGCATTTTCAAACTTTTCCAGGTTATCCTCCAATGCAGTAAGTAATCTTTTAGCGTGCTCTGGAGTTAATACAATTCTCGATTTAACCTTGGCTTTGGGTACGCCGGGCATAACACGAATAAAATCAAGCACAAATTCTGAACTTGAATGGGTAATTATCGCCAGGTTTGAATATATCCCCTCTGCTATTTCTTCAGAAAGTTCAATATTCAGCTGATTTTCATTTTGTTCTTCCATGATACGAAAATAACAAAGCCTTCCGTTTACAGGAAGGCTTTGTCAAAATTAATTATTTATCTGCATAAATCCTCTTTTTTAGTTGCTTGTGATGACACAGGCAATGGCTATAGACTTATGCCTCTACTTCTTCAGTTTTTGAGGCCATTAGGCGGTCAAATTCTTCCTGCGAACCTACACGGATATTTTCGTACTCGCGTAACCCAGTTCCAGATGGAATAAGGTGACCAACAATAACGTTCTCTTTCAAACCAAGCATATTATCCTTTTTACCTGCGATAGCTGCTTCGTTAAGAACTTTGGTAGTTTCCTGGAACGATGCTGCAGATATAAACGATTTTGTGCCTAATGACGCTCTTGTTATACCTTGCAGTATAGGGCTTGATGTTGCGGCGATAGCATCACGTACTTCAACCAATCTCAAATCTTTACGTTTTAAAATTGAGTTTTCGTCGCGCAATTTTCTTACTGATAGTATTTGACCAGCTTTAACATTCGCAGAATCTCCCGGCTCAACAACAACCTTCTTATCAAATATGTCGTCATTTTCCAGCATGAAATCCCAGCTATCAACAGCTTCGCGCTCTAAGAAACGGGTATCACCCGCATCTTCGATAGCTACTTTCTGCATCATCTGGTGAACGATAACTTCGAAGTGTTTGTCGTTTATCTTCACACCCTGCAAACGGTAAACTTCCTGAATACCATTTACAAGATACTCTTGTACTGCAGCCGGGCCTTTAATTGCCAGAATATCAGCAGGAGATATCGACCCATCCGATAAAGGCATACCAGCCTTAACGAAGTCATTATCCTGTACAAGGATGTGTTTAGATAATGGAACAAGGTATTTCTTGATCTGCCCATCTTTTGATTCGATGGACATTTCGCGATTACCACGTTTAACACCACCTAAGGTCACAACACCATCAATTTCGGTAACAACAGCCGGATTTGATGGGTTACGTGCTTCAAACAACTCGGTTACCCGTGGTAAACCACCTGTAATATCGCGGGTTTTACCTGTTGAACGAGGTATTTTCGCAATGATCTGCCCGGTTTGTAGCTTTTCACCTTCATCAACCGCGATGTGAGCCCCAACAGGAATATTGTAGCCTTTTATCACGTTTCCTTTATTATCAGCAACCTGGATAACCGGGTTCTTTGTTTTATCTCTTGTATCGATAATTACCTTTTCGCGGTGGCCTGTCTGCTCGTCAGATTCCTCACGGAATGTTATTCCTTCCAATACTGCTTCAAACTGGGTAACACCTGCAAATTCAGATATAATAACCGCGTTATATGGGTCCCATGAACATATACGGTCGCCACGTTTGATCTTGCTGCCATCTTTTACATACAGGTATGAACCATAAGGTATGTTGTTGGTAACAATTACTTTGTTGCTTCCCTCTTCCACAATTCGGAACTCGCCCGAACGTCCTAATACCACATCTACATCACCTTCTTCGGCAGTTTTATAGGTTACGGTACGAACATTTTCAAATTCAATGATACCATCAAATTTCGCGTTGATCTGTGATTCAGCCGCGATATTCGAAGCCGTACCACCCACGTGGAATGTACGTAAGGTTAACTGTGTACCCGGCTCACCGATTGATTGTGCGGCAATTACACCAACAGCCTCGCCTTTTTGCACGCGTTTACCGCTCGCAAGGTTACGTCCGTAGCATAATGCGCATACACCTCTCTTGCTTTCGCAGGTTAATACCGAGCGTATCTCGATACCTTCCAGCGGAGAGTTTTCTATTTTCTTAGCGATCTCTTCGGTAAGGTCATGGCCTGCTGTTGCTAACAATTCGTTAGTGATAGGGTCATGAACATCATGTAAAGTAGTACGGCCTAAAATACGGTCATATAACGGCTCTACAATATCCTCGTTATCTTTTAATGCAGTTGTGTAGATACCTCTTAAAGTACCGCAGTCAACCTCACCAACTATCATATCCTGGGCAACGTCATGCAAACGACGTGTTAAGTAACCCGCATCGGCAGTTTTTAACGCTGTATCGGCCAAACCTTTACGTGCACCGTGTGTGGAAATAAAGTATTCCAATACCGACAAACCTTCTTTAAAGTTCGAAAGGATCGGGTTCTCAATAATTTCGCCACCTGAACCTGATTTTTGAGGCTTAGCCATCAAACCACGCATACCTGCAAGCTGACGGATCTGCTCTTTAGAACCACGCGCACCTGAATCCAACATCATGTAAACAGAGTTGAAACCCTGGTTATCTGTTGAAAGTATCTCCATTACATTAGCCGTTAAACGGTTATTGATACGTGTCCAGATATCAATGATCTGATTGTAACGCTCGTTATTGGTAATGAAACCCATGTTGTAGTTACCCATTACCTCTTCAACTTGTTTAGAAGCTTGTGCGATAAGTGTAACTTTTTCTGCAGGGATATTGATATCTTTCAGGTTAAATGATAAACCACCCTGGAACGCCATTTTGAAACCTAATTCCTTAATATCATCAAGGAACTGGGCAGCACGAGCCATACCGGTGTTTTTAACAACCTCGCCAATAATATCACGCAGTGATTTCTTGGTTAACAATTCGTTTATATAACCTACTTCAACCGGAACGTGTTGATTGAACAACACACGGCCAACGGTAGTATCTATAATTTTGCTTACAATGCTTCCATCTCTTTCTTTAACCAAAGCTTTCACTTTGATAAAAGCGTGTAGATCAAGCTTGCGCTCGTTATAAGCAATGATTACTTCCTCTGCAGAATAGAAGGTTAAACCTTCACCTTTTATAGTACGATCTGCATCAGTTTTACGGCCTTTGGTTATGTAGTACAAACCAAGCACCATGTCTTGCGAGGGTACAGTAATAGGTGTTCCGTTGGCAGGGTTTAAGATATTGTGTGAAGCAAGCATTAATACCTGCGCTTCCAAAATTGCCGCGTTACCCAGGGGTACGTGAACGGCCATCTGGTCACCGTCAAAATCCGCGTTAAAGGCGGTACAGGTTAACGGGTGCAACTGTATAGCTTTACCTTCAACCAATTTTGGCTGGAACGACTGGATACCTAAACGGTGCAACGTAGGCGCACGGTTTAATAACACCGGGTGTCCCTTTAATACGTTTTCCAATATATCCCAAACAAGCGGGTCTTTACGGTCAACAATTTTCTTAGCAGATTTTACTGTTTTAACCACACCACGCTCAATCATCTTGCGAATGATAAATGGTTTAAACAATTCGGCAGCCATATCTTTTGGTAAACCGCATTCGTGTAATTTAAGGTTAGGGCCTACAACAATTACCGAACGTGCCGAATAATCCACACGTTTACCTAATAAGTTTTGACGGAAACGGCCTTGCTTACCTTTCAGGATGTCTGAAAGAGATTTTAAAGCACGATTACCTTCGGTTTTAACCGCGTTTACTTTACGTGAGTTATCGAATAACGAATCTACAGCTTCCTGTAACATACGTTTTTCGTTACGTAATATAACTTCCGGCGCTTTTATCTCGATCAAACGTTTTAAACGGTTGTTACGGATAATTACACGACGATATAAATCGTTCAAATCAGATGTAGCGAAACGGCCACCTTCCAGCGGCACTAACGGGCGCAACTCGGGTGGAATAACCGGAACGATCTTAACAATCATCCATTCAGGGTTATTTTCTATCCTGGTTTTTGCACCACGGAAAGCCTCAACAACCTGCAAGCGTTTTAACGCTTCGTTTTTACGCTGTTGTGAAGTTTCAGTAGCTGCCTGGTGGCGCAGGCTGAATGATAACTCATCCAGATCTATACGTTTCAACAGTTCCTCTAAAGCCTCTGCACCCATTTTGGCTACAAATTTCTGAGGGTCCTTATCATCCAGGTATTGATTTTCTTTTGGCAGGGTATCCAATATATCCAGGTATTCTTCTTCTGTCAGGAAATCCATTTTGTTGATCCCGTCAGCTTCTTTAATACCCGCTTGAATAACTACATATCTTTCATAATAAATGATCAGATCGAGTCTTTTTGTTGGTAAACCCAATAAGTAGCCAATTTTGTTTGGCAACGAACGGAAATACCAGATATGCGCAACCGGAACAACCAGGTTAATGTGGCCCATACGCTCGCGACGTACTTTTTTCTCGGTTACTTCAACACCGCAACGATCACACACGATACCCTTGTAACGGATACGTTTGTATTTACCGCAATGACATTCGTAATCTTTAACGGGACCAAAAATACGCTCGCAGAATAAACCGTCGCGCTCAGGCTTATAGGTCCTGTAGTTGATGGTTTCCGGTTTTAAAACTTCACCGCTTGAACGCTCCAGTATAGATTCGGGCGAAGCTAAACTGATGGTAATTGTGGTGAAATTACTTTTGATTTTATTATCCTTTTTATAAGACATAGTCTCCTTTGTTTTAATGTGTGAAGGAGTGAATGAGTGAATGAGTGAATGAATGATCTTACTCACTCATTCGCTCATTCACTAATTCACTAATTATTCTAACGTGATATCCAAACCTAAACCTCTCAATTCATGAACCAATACGTTGAATGATTCAGGAACTGATGGTGTTGGCAGGTTTTCACCCTTAACAATAGCCTCGTAGGTTTTAGCACGGCCGATAACATCATCCGATTTAACGGTCAATATTTCCTGTAGTATGTTTGATGCGCCGAATGCTTCCAGTGCCCAAACTTCCATCTCACCAAACCGCTGACCACCAAACTGGGCTTTACCACCCAAAGGTTGTTGTGTAATTAATGAGTATGGCCCGATTGAACGCGCGTGCATCTTATCATCAACCATGTGACCTAATTTCAGCATGTAGATAATACCTACTGTTGTTTGCTGGTCAAAACGATCGCCTGTTAAACCATTGTATAAATAGGTACGGCCCGATTCAGGCAAGTTGGCTTTCTTGATCCAGCCTTCCACCTCTTCATGGCTTGCACCATCAAAAATTGGAGTTGCAAATTTAATGCCCAACTCTTTACCGGCCCATCCTAATACTGTTTCGTATATCTGGCCCAGGTTCATACGTGATGGTACACCCAGCGGGTTCAACACAATATCAACCGGTGTTCCGTCTTCCAGGAAAGGCATGTCCTCGTCACGTACTATACGCGCAACAATACCTTTATTACCGTGACGGCCCGCCATCTTATCACCCACCTTAAGCTTACGCTTTTTAGCGATATAAACTTTAGCCATTTGTACAATACCTGATGGCAACTCGTCACCAACACTGATAGCGAATTTATCACGACGGTATGCGCCTAACTCCTCATTAACTTTAATATTGTAGTTATGAAGCAAGGTTTTTATCTGGTCGTTCTTATCGTCATCAGTTGTCCATTTCGTAGGGTTGATGTTTTCGTAATTCAGTTCAGTTAAAATCTTTTGCGTGAACTTAACGCCTTTAGGCACATGAAGCTCTTTATAAACGTTAAATACACCTTGTGATGTTTTACCGTTAACAATCTCGAATAACTTTTCAATTAAAGTATTTTTAAGATCTTTTACCGCTTTATCGTGCTTGGTGTCCAGTTTTTCTAACTGTGCTTTTTCTTCTGCCTTAGTAGTTTTCTTGGCACGTGAGAATAGTTTGGTATCAATAACCACACCCGCGATAGACGGTGGGGTTTTTAATGACGCATCCTTAACATCCCCTGCTTTATCACCAAATATGGCACGCAATAGTTTTTCTTCCGGTGAAGGATCAGATTCGCCTTTCGGAGTAATCTTACCTATCAGAATATCGCCTTCCTTAACTTCAGCGCCAACACGGATAATACCGTCTTCGTCCAAATCTTTGGTAGCTTCTTCTGATACGTTAGGGATATCCGGCGTCAATTCTTCCTCACCGCGCTTGGTATCACGTACTTCCAGCTCGAACTCTTCAACGTGAAGAGAAGTAAAAATATCTTGCGAAACCACACGCTCAGAAATTACTATCGCATCCTCAAAGTTATAACCCTGCCAAGGCATGAACGCCACTTTAAGGTTACGGCCCAGGGCCAGTTCACCATTTTGAGTAGCATAGCCTTCGCAAAGCACTTGTCCTTTTGTAACGCGTTCGCCTTTTTTAACAATTGGCTTCAGGTTAATGGTGGTGCTTTGGTTAGTCTTTTTGAACTTGGTTAATATATAGCTCCTTGTATCACCATCGAAAGAGATCAAACGATCCATATCGTTGCGGTCATACCTTATTCTTATTTCAGTAGCATCAACGTATTCAACTATACCATCGCCTTCGGCGTTGATCAGCGTACGCGAATCCTTGGCCACGCGACCTTCCAAACCTGTACCTACAATTGGCGCTTCGGGGCGCAATAAAGGCACGGCCTGGCGCTGCATGTTCGATCCCATCAACGCGCGGTTAGCATCATCATGTTCCAAAAATGGAATTAATGAAGCCGCGATAGATGTGATCTGGTTAGGCGCAATGTCCATCAGATCCAGCTTATCCGGATCAATGATCGGGAAGTCACCTTCAAAACGGGCTTTAACCTTTGGCAATGCAAATACACCCTTATCATCATAATGCGCGTTGGCCTGGCCAATGGTTTTACCATCTTCATCTTCGGCTGATAAGTATATTACATCTTCCTGAACCTGTACCTTACCATCAACAACACGTTTGTATGGAGTTTCGATAAAGCCTAAGTTGTTGATCTTGGCGTGTACGCAAAGCGATGAAATCAAACCAATGTTCGGTCCTTCCGGAGTTTCAATGGTACATAACCTACCGTAGTGGGTATAGTGTACGTCACGAACTTCGAAACCGGCACGCTCACGCGATAAACCGCCGGGCCCAAGGGCTGACAGACGACGCTTGTGCGTAATCTCTGCCAGCGGATTGGTTTGATCCATAAACTGTGATAACTGGTTTGTTCCGAAGAACGAGTTGATCACAGATGATAAGGTACGTGCGTTAATTAAGTCGGTTGGTGTGAACACCTCGTTATCACGGATGTTCAT
>Ga0206816_1255_pt1 | contig 10886 bp, 8 predicted proteins | sample Alteio_BWOrgCont_88_FD_152866 | JGI IMG/M metagenome (GOLD analysis project Ga0206816, IMG submission 152866) | Enriched cells from forest soil in Barre Woods Harvard Forest LTER site, Petersham, Massachusetts, United States -... | ecosystem: Environmental > Terrestrial > Soil > Temperate forest > O... | reverse complement strand
CACCGGTGGTTCTCTGGGAGAAATTTATGATCCTGTTGCTGATACCTGGAGTGCATTGCCTGTTACTGGTTATAATATAAAAGATGCCAACTCTGAAATATTACCCAATGGAAATATTCTTCAGGCACTTGTTGATACCACTAATAATTATCGAAGTACTACCGTCTATGACCAGGTTAATAATACATACAGCAGCCTTTACGTAACTCATGGTATTCACAATGAATCTATGTGGGTGAAACTTTCAGACAACAGTATTCTCTTTGTGGACAGAGATCAGACCACTTCTGAAAGATTTATTCCTGCTTTAGACCTATGGTTAGCAGATGCTAATCTTCCGGTTTCATTATACGATCCTTTTGGTCATGAGACCGGACCAGCCTTTCTTTTACCTAACGGAAAAGCTTTTTTCCTTGGTGCTACCGGTCATACTGCCATTTATACTCCTTCGGGAAATAATAATCCGGGTGGATGGATTGCAGGTCCTGATATTCCTGATGGTCATGGAATGCCAGATGCCGCAGGCACTATGATGGCTAATGGAAATATTTTAATCGCCGCTTCTCTAATACCTTCCGTTAATAGTCATTTCCCGGATTCTACTTCTTATTATATTTATGATTATCTCGCAAATGCTTTTCATCTTATCAATTCTCCTTATGGCGGATATGTTGCACAAATTCCTTCTTATGAAACTATCATGCTTGATCTTCCTGATGGTTCGATACTTTATTCTCAACAGCAGGAATCAAATTCGACTCAATACTATGAATATATTTCGGTTGGCTCCCCTCTTGCTGTCGGGAAGCCCACGATAAATCAAGTAATCCAAACATCTTGCGATTCTTTTTCAATCACAGGGACTTTATTCAACGGGATATCAGAGGGTGCAGCTTATGGCGATGATTGGCAAATGGAATCCAATTATCCTATTGTCAGATTAACATCAGGAACACAGGTCTATTATGCAAGGACTTATAACTGGAACCGAACAGGTGTGATGACAGGTGGTCTTATTGATACAGCCTATTTCATACTGCCTGTCGGTCTTCCAAGGAATGATTATTCCCTTCAGGTTATTGCCAATGGAAATCCTTCGGATACCATTCAATTTATTCCATTCCCAATATTCACAGGCGTTCAAAATCCTCCATCCGTATGTAGCAATACCCCCTTTAATTACAATGCAACAGCGATACCTAATTCTACTATTAGCAAATGGACAAGGTTTGCAGTTGCAGGCATCAGTAATCCTGCAGTTCTTACTCCACAACCAAATCCAATCAATGAAACTTTGATAAATACGACCAATGCACCTGTGTTTGTTACCTATCAAATCGAATTAAACTTAAATGGATGCCTTGCTTTCGAATTAATGACGGTCTCTGTCAATCCTTCGCCGGTCGTCTCTATCACAAACATTCCAGATACTATCTGCACAGATGGGGGTAATTATTCTTTGTCAGGTACCCCTGTCGGCGGCACTTTTTCCGGGAATGGAGTATCATTTAATGTTTTTAATCCTTCCACATTGAGTTCCGGCTTTGATACCATTACCTATTCCTATACCGATTCAATTCAATGTTCAAATACTTCGATGCAAGTTATTTTCGTCACTATTTGCACCAATGTATCATCAATATCAAGTTCTGACAGTTATTTCAATGTCTATCCAAATCCTGCGACAAATCAGGTAACCATTAATTTCTCTTCCACGAATGAAGAAGAATATACTTTGGGTTTAATAGATATTACAGGCAGAGCAATCCTTACTGAAAATCATAAAGCTGTCATCGGAAATAATCTTACCAAATTAAATCTTGAAGGCATCAGCCAGGGAATTTATCTGCTAAAGATTCAAAAGAATGATGCGGTATTCAGAACGAGGATTGTTATTCAATAATTGAATTATTTCATTCTTTTATTTATTTATTGAACAAGATAGTGGGTTCAATTATTTATAAGAATCCCTTTCTACTCACTGCTTAAGTGCTTACTAAGATTTCTTCCGAACCCGTTAAGATTCCTTCCGAACCCGTTAAGATGTCTTCCGAAGCCGCTAAAATTCCATCCGAACTCATTAAGATTTCTTCCGAACCCGTTTAGATTCCTTCCGCAGCCGCTAAGATTCCTTCCGAGCAGGGTATAAATACTTTTCATTTCTCATCAAATACCTATTTTAGCATCCTTAAATAATTCCTAAACCATATAACAAATCCTAATGAGAAGAATTTACTTAACCCTTTTGATTATCGCGGCATTCGATAGTATGTCATTTGCTCAGGACAAATTTCCTGACACTGATATTTACCTGATGAATATCCGTGCAAACAAAGATGGTTTCACCTGGAGTGATGCCATGAACATCACCGACCGCCCTGGTTATGACAACCAGCCTGAATTCCTGCCCGATGGCTCTGGCGTATTATATACCTCGATCAGGGAGGATGGGCAAGCCGATATTTATGAATATATCATCTATACCAGGGGTACTGCCCGCCTCACAAAAACTGCAGTAAGTGAGTTTTCCCCGCAAATAATGCCCGGAGGAAAAGGATATTCCGCAGTGGTAGTAGAAAAAGATTCTACCCAAAGATTGTGGAAGTATAATTTTGGAGCCAAGGATTCCTCGGCACAGGTGATACTTCCCAAATTGGATTCCATAGGATATTACTGCTGGATAAATAAAAATTCATTGGCATTATTCAAATTGACGGAGCCGCCTACTTTATTATTAGCTGATGTAAAGACAGGTCATTATGATGTCCTGGCAAAAAATATCGGGAGATGTATTCAAAGGATTCCAGAGAAGAATTCCATAAGTTTTGTGGATAAAGATTCTGTGAATGGCTGGAAGATTATGGAATTGAATTTAAGGAATAATGCCATATCAACCATCGTCAATACGCTCAAAGGCAGCGAAGATTATGTGTGGACTCCCGATGGAGTTTTGCTGATGGGAAAAGAAAATAAATTGTATCGTTTCGAACCTGAAATAGATGCTGAATGGGAACAGATTGCTGACTTCTCAAGTCTTGGTATCAAAGATTTTTATCGCCTTGCCATCAGCAAAGACGGAGGCATGTTGGCAATAGTAACCTACAAAAACAAAAAACCGTAAGTTAATTAGGAATTAGGAACTATAGACGGAATAAATCCATAACATCCGTTTAACCCAAATTAAGCAATAGCAAGTTTAAGTGAATACATAGAAAATAGCTCATAATTCAACAGGAGCAAAGGGTTTCACAGCTTATTTTTTCTCCATTTTTTCTATAATAATAATTCAAATTCTTAATTTGGGTTTAAGAGACTATTGTCAAATGATGATGGTTCCCTTTTTTTATAAAATCAAATTTGATAACCAAAAAATCAATCAAAAGCTGGATAAAGTCCATAGTGTGTACCTTATTAAAACCAAATTGTCCATTGTTACGATCAGAAGGGCTCTTGTTACTATAGGAATATCCATTCTTACGATCAGAAGTTCTATTCTTACGATTAGAAGGGCACTTGTTATGATAGGAAGGTCTGTTCTTATGATTAGAAGGGCTCTTGTTAGACTTCGAATGTCCTTTCTTACGCTTCGAATGTCCTTTCTTACGCTTAGAAGGTCCTTTCTTACGCTTAGAAGGTCTCTTGTTACGATAAGAAGGGCTTTTGTGGCGACCAGAAGAGCCTTTCTGGTGAGAAAAATGTCTCCCGCGGTCCGATTTCAAGCGTAAAATTCCCTTTTTGGGAATTCAGATTCCAGGAAAAAGGGTGGATTAGGAAGGAAGGACTCCTATATATATCTACCGTGTACCCAAATCTTTTTCCTTAATAAAAAGATGTGGGTTTTAAGGATGTTTTGTAATGGAAAAAGAATATTTACAGCGGGGAAAAGGGTAATTCGGGATACTATTGCCATAGTATCGGACAAATGGTTTTTAAGCTATTAATAGGAGAATTTAAGTATAAAAAGAAGTTTGAAACCTATTTAAGACTTCTTTCTTAATTGGTAATCCTAATTTGCAGGGGGGGCATCTTTGATGATTTTATATATCGGCTGGTAATTCTCCCACGATACCCATCGCGCAATATCAGCTCCCAGGTAAGTCAGAAACATCCCCATTTCATTAGCATCACGATAGCCGGGAATAGGTTGAATCAAATCCGCATTCTCATTCAAATAAACCGTTGTGGGATAAGACATCTTGCTATTCAGAAAATAGATGGCAAGGTCATTCACTTTGCTATCCGGCTTGATGGTATATAACTTTCCTTTGTAGGTAATGGTATCAATTTTCTCTGCATTAAACTTCACAGCATAGAAATATTTATTCATATAATCTATCACCATCGGATCTTTGAAAGTGGTAGCATCCATTCTTTTGCACCAGCCACACCAATCTGTATAGACATCAATAAATATCTTCTTGGGATTTGAAGCGCTAAGTTTTAAAGCTTCCTGCAACGTGTACCATTTTATTTCCTTTTGACAGAATGCCGTGCCTGATAAGGCTAAAACCATTAATGCAACTGCAATTATTCTTTTCATTGTGGAATATTGTTTATATATTTTTAATACTGCAAAAGTACAAAAATTTCAAAAATTGGTAATCTCATCGTCCTCATTGATCTTAAAAACAAGCAGCGGAATATGAGTATGAAACACCATTTTTGTACTGATGCTTTTACCAAAGAAATGATTATACATAACTTTCTTTCTTGCAGATAAAACAAGAAGATCAATCTTGTTCTTATGAATGAAATCCTGAAGTCCTTCATAGACATTCTTGTTTTCCATCAATTGAAAATGAATGTTGGGATATGATATTTTCTCCTTTACCCTTGCACGAAAATTGTCAAGCATGGAATATTCAAATTCATGAACCAACTCTCCATCATCAATGTGAAGAACAGTAATAGTCGCATCAAAAAGTTTCGCCACATCAATCAATTCTTCAAGAGCCATAAAATCGTTGTAATGATAGTTTGTTGCGAATACAACATTATTAAACTCAAGCCTGTGTGCCATCATCGGAATTGCCAAAACAGGAATGTCGGACTTCTCAATAACATCTTCGGTATTGCTGCCAAAGACAACTTCAGCAATACCGCTGGCGCCCTTGGTTCCCATGATGATAAGGTCAGCATTTATTTCATTGGCACAAGCGACAATTTGTTCGACAGTATTGCCAACTCTAAGGATACATTCTAAACTGATCTCAATAGTTTCAGACAGATGCTCCAACTTAAAAAGTTCAAGTTCCCTAAGAGCTTTTGCTTTCAAAGCACCTTCCGATACCGGATCTATGGGTACATCCACGATGTAAGTGGGTACATAATAAATATTTAAGAAAGTGAGTTTTGCTCCCGACTTCCTTGCAATTTCAATGGCATATTTAACCGCCTTGTCGGAGTTTAATGAATAATCCGTGGGGACAAGAATATTATTTATCATGGCTCATTTTATTTAGGGAAACGTATGTGTGTTTCATGATGCAATATTAGAAAAAATATGTCAAATGAATTTCCATTAATCAACTACTCGCAATTCATCTGCTATATTTCTGTCATTCGACAGCCTTGGAAGTTTATTCTGTCCTCCTAATTTCCCTTTTGATTTCATATAATTAATGAAAGAATTAGCAGGCATTACTGTTATCTTTAATGGTTGCAGGATATTCCCTTTTATCAAATCTTTGTAATAAATATTTTGCTCTTGCAACGTTTGATCAATGCAGTTTCTGAAATATTCCAAATCATCTGGGACCTTCGCAAACTCAATGAACCATTCATGATAAGGCAATCCTTCATTAGGATTTACCTGAGGGGCAACTGTGAATTCGATGACTTCGACATGCTGCTTAGAACACGCAAATTGCAAAGCCTTCTCAACTTCTTCCGCAATAACATGTTCGCCGAATGCAGAAATAAAGTGAGCTACACGACCTGTAACAATGATTTTATAAGGGTTTCGAGATACAAACTTCACGGTATCACCAAGACTGTATCCCCACAAACCAGCGTTGGTATTCAGGATAATGGCATAGTTGATTCCAAGTTCGACATCTTCCAAATTAATCCTCGAAGGAGCATCATTAAAATATTCATTCGCAGGGATAAATTCATAATAGATTCCTGAATTCAAAAGCAGCAACAAGCCCTCTTCATTTTGTCTGTCCTGGTATGCAATAAACCCTTCTGATGCGGGATACAGCTCTATGCTATCCACTTTCCTGCCAATGCTGCTTTCCAATTTATTGCGATAAGGCTCATAATTAACACCACCATAAACGAATAAGGAGAAGTCCGGAAAAAGCTCGCCCACCAGCTTCCCTGTCTTATGAATGAGTTTATCAAAATACATCTGCACCCAAGGAGGAATTCCACTGATCAAAGTCATGTTCTCGTGAATGGTTTCTTCAACGATGGCATCTACTTTCTGCTCCCAGTCTTCTTTGCAATTTGTTTTGTAGGAAGGCAACTGATTAGTGCGTAAATAGCCAGGCACATGATGATTCACGATGCCGGAAAGCCTTCCGGTAGGTATCCCGCCTACCTTTTCCAGTTCCGGGCTTCCACTTAAGAAAATCATCTTGCCATCAACAAAATCATGCCTGCCAGTTTCAGCAATATATTGGAGCAAAGCATCCCTCGCCGAGTTGATGTGATTAGGGATGCTCTCCTTGGTAATGGGAATATATTTTATTCCGGAAGTAGTTCCTGAAGTCTTCGACAAATAGATGGGTTTACCTTTCCAGAGGACATCATTTTCACCATTCTTTATTCGTTCGATATATGGCTTGATATCTTCATAAACACTGACCGGAACCTTCTTCTTAAAGTCCTCATAAGTCTTTACATTTTCCAATTCATGTTCCTTGCCGAAGGCAGTATTGCTAATTGTTTTGAGAAGTTCATCAAAGACATTTTGTTGAGTTTTAAAAGGATTTGAACTCCATTTACGAATATTCTTTGCCACTGCATTTGCAAAAGGCACGCTGATAAAAGATTTGAATCCCATTGCCGCAAAATTACGGATTAGATAATAGATAATACAAATGATTTTTTTATTCATCACCTTTCAAAAAAATAGGAGGAAGAGCATTAATCTTTTGGTAAAAGATTTGATAGCTTATTATTAAGGGATCTGATGGCAATTCAGGAAATGAATCCTTCGATGACAAGATAGAATCTTAACAATGATAAAGAAATTTATAAATAACAGAATGTGGTTTTCGATAGCGATTAGCTTCATCTATATAATAGTATATAGTTTAAGTTTGTTATTTAATGTCTCGGTGACCCTTGATTTGATTTTGCTGATTTGTTTTCCTTTTGTAGAAATATGGGTTGTCATTTCCATTCTGAAGGATAAGAATATTCCACAAAAGACCTTTGAAGAATACTTCTATCAGGACGAGGATATTAAAAGAACGGGGCTAAAATAGGAGACGGGATTGGAGCAATACCTGTTTAAATTGGAGCAATACCTGTTTGGATTGCTCCAATTTAAACAGGTATTGCTCCAATTTAAACAGGTATTGTTCCAATCTTAACAGGTTTTGTTCCTATACCAACAGGTATTGCTCTGATACTAACAGGTATTGTTCTGATACTAACAGGTATTGCTCTGATACTAACAGGTATCATTCCTATGTCAACAGGTATTGCTCCAATTCCAACAGGTATTGTCACCAAAAAAAAGGAAGCTGCCCCACCAAGGACAGCTTCCACGAAAAATCTACAAACTTAAACACTCTTTATTTCATTGTGTGAGAAAAGGAAGCTGCCCCGCTAAGGACAGCTTCCATGAAAAATCTACAAACTTAAACACTCTTTTTAATTTCAATAATTGTTTTTAAAAGAAAGCTGCCCTGTTAGGGACAGCTTCCAAGAAAAATCTACAAACTTAAACACTCTTTTATATCTTATATTTTATTTCGCGGCTGCAAAGTTAGCAAAACTTTCTTTCAATGCTGCTAATTCTGCTTTAACATTTGCAAGTTCTGTTTCTAAGGCTTGCGTTTTTGCATCAACGGCTTTCACTCCTATTAATGTCAAGCCAGCCATGTCGGAAAGGCTATATGACATCATACCATCGGGTTCACCAGGACGGGCATTATCTTTTATATTAACCAATTCCTTTGGAAGAGATTGAGCAATGAAGCCTACATGTTTGTATGGACGATAGGTTCCATTACCTTCTACAGGACTTTCATTTTTATAAAAATAAGTTGCCGATTTAATATCTCTAATCTGTTGGATATAAGAATCATATTCAGATGAAGGAATATAAATGACATCCTTTTTAAGACGTATATCACTTAATTGATAACAAGTAGAAACATAAATAGGTGCTAAGTTTACACCTGTACTATCATATACTCCAAACCCAGGTGAACCTGCATTATAAAGTGATAATTCAGTAGCACCGCCTCCTGCTGCTGAATTACCTATAGAAAGAGAAGGTAAACTTTCAGTAGCGGATTGAACGACAAGAGGCTGAACTCTCCAGGTATAATTAGGATAATCATATTCCAAAGTTGTAGAGCCGCCAATAACATTCAATTTTGAGGAGGGTGAATTAGTTCCAATGCCGACATTGCCTGATGGATCAACAGCTAAATTATAATTGCCATTATTATTAAGATACCATTCTCCATTATTACCGGCAATGCTGAAGGCTTTAGTAACGCCTGCCACTTCATAAAGATAAGCAGGGAAACCTGTTGAATTAGTATTATTGACAGCTATTTGTGACCAGGTAGCATCAGATCCATCTACTTGAATGCCAGGATAGGTAGCCGATACAACATGCACAGGTGCTGAGGGTGCGGTGGTTCCAAATCCTACATTGCCTGCAAAATATCCTCTGCCTCCAAAATATCCAGCCCAATCACTGGCAGATGTACCTCCATTGAAACCTCCAATGGCAGCACAAAGTCCTCCTGTTGATGCTTCTGCATAGCCGATAACTCCATAATTAGAACCTGAAGAAGGTCCGCAGACACCAAGAATACCGTTATTCTCTATCGTTGAAAGATTGGCATATCCATAGACTCCATTTACCTGGCTTCCCGAAGAAGCTGTTTGCATATCACCTACAATAGCAGTTGCATCTAAGAAACTTGCATTGTCAGTATATGTAGTCGAATTGGTAGAGACGACATGCAATTGAGCATTTGGCGTGGTGTTACCGATTCCCACATATCCTGATTGATCAATGACCATTCTCGCCACATTATTCGTCCAGTCAAAGAAGCGAAGATTGTTATCGCCGGAAGTTCCCATTTCCCACATATTTGTTCCGCCTGTCCTTAACAAATAATCATTCCTGTCTGTCGCAGAAAATTTATCTGCAAGGAATGTGGCTTCACCGGCAGCAGTATTCTTCACCTGAGATACTACATTAGTATTTTTTGTGATGTCTAATGTAAATATCGGAGATGCAGTGCCAATACCGACAAGGCTTCCGTTATCATATATTTGAGAATTCCCTCCTATTGTTGGTGAGGTAAATTTAATAACATAATTTGCGGTGCCATTAATATTGACAGTTCCGGTAACACCTGTTGCTCCGGTAGCACCCGTAGCTCCCGGTAAACCTTGCAATCCTTGTAAGCCTTGCAGTCCCTGAAGACCTTGTAATCCTTGAAGTCCCTGTAATCCTTGAATTCCCTGCGAACCTGTAGCTCCTGTTGGTCCTTGATTTCCTTGAATACCTTGTAACCCCTGAATACCTTGCGCTCCGGTAGCTCCGGTAGCTCCGATACCAGCCGCAGCATACATGGCATAAGGAACGGTCATCAATTCGGCAGTGCCCGTATTCGTGTAGCTATTGCCGCCGGTAGGGTCTAATTCTATTTGAACGAATTGATTGCCGGTACTCCAGTCAATAATATTGAAGGTTCCTGAAAGAACAGAGCCCATTCCAATCTTGACGGTAAACAAACCAAATTGATTTGTCGTAGCGGTGTCTCTTTCCTGGTAAACGATAGGTCCTACCTGACCAGTGTGTATTGAAATCCTCAAAGCAACCAAATGGTTTATGATAGGGTTGCCGGATCCATCTCTTGCGATTGCCTGGTAATTCATACCTTGTGGCACTTGCGCATAAGATTTGTTTAAAATGCTTAGGATGATTATTAAAAACAGAGCTAAGCCAAGAATCAAATTGTAGCTGAATTTACTGGTAACATTTTCCATGGTGATTATTATTTAATTGATTATTGATATATTTAGTTGATATTAATTAGCGATATTTAGTTTGATAACATTTCTTTGGGTACTGCCATCACTGAATGTGGCGACAGCTTCCATAAAATAAATCCCATCTGCCAGCGGGTTAAGATTAAAATTGTGTAGCGTCACTCCCTGATCAAAACCAATTTCGGTTTTATCAATCGTCTTCCCTATAATATCAAAGACACGAAAGACGATAGTTCCGGCTGATTCAAATTGGAAGGAAACAACAAAATTTCCATTAGAAGGATTCGGATAAACATGTACCTGGTTGATGTTTGGCAACACATCAATAATATCAGTGGTGACTTCCAAAGGTTGTTGAAAACCTTGTGTAAGGATATTAGTAGCATCAGAGAAGGTCTGCACCAAAGTCGTCTCTCCGATAGTGGAGGAGAGCGAGAATGTACCGTTAGAAAACCATGCTCCCGAAGGAGCCAATACGTTAGGACTTACCGTCTGAGCCTGTACAGAAGCAAACATCACGGTAACAATAATTGGTAATAGGAATTTTTTATTCATAGTCTTAATTTTTTTATGTTAGATTAGATTTAGACTTTATGGGTAATGCTTTTCCAAAAGTTATTCCAAAGAGCCATAGTTGCTCATTCACCTTGTCCACTGTTTTGAATCAGGCATTCAGAAAAATTTTC
>Ga0206816_1254_pt1 | contig 10896 bp, 10 predicted proteins | sample Alteio_BWOrgCont_88_FD_152866 | JGI IMG/M metagenome (GOLD analysis project Ga0206816, IMG submission 152866) | Enriched cells from forest soil in Barre Woods Harvard Forest LTER site, Petersham, Massachusetts, United States -... | ecosystem: Environmental > Terrestrial > Soil > Temperate forest >... | reverse complement strand
CTCCGCAGCCGGACGCCGCAGCCTTCTGGATCGTCCGGGTAGGGCCGCGATGCAGCCCGGAGCACCGCTAAAGATGCCCGCCAACGGAGTCGGTTACCTCAACCGCTTCTTGTGGCTCGACCAGATGTATTACCTGCCGGACGACATTCTTTATAAGTCCGACCGCATGAGCATGGCGCATTCGCTCGAAGTACGTCCGCCGTTCCTCGATCATCGAATTGTGGAGTTCGCCGCCCGGCTCCCTGAAAACCTGAAGATTCGAGGGAACCGACTGAAGTTCGTGCTGCGTGAGCTGATGCGGCATCGTCTCCCGCCGGCGGTGGTTCGTCGCCGGAAAGAAGGTTTCGATATTCCCGCGCATCATTGGCTGCGCACGGTGCTGCGTCCCCTGCTGCTCGATACGCTCAATGAGCGCACCGTGCGGGAATCCGGAATTTTTTCATGGCCCGCGATCGAGGCCACGCTTCACGCCCATCTCGAACGCCGTGCTAACCTCGGGTATCACCTATGGGGGCTTTTGGTGCTGTTCCTCTGGATGAAACGCTGGGGAATCGCTCCGCCGTCGGAAGTAGAACGGATCGAGGAAATGCCGGCAATCGTCTCCGTTGCGAGCTAATCGTTCTCGCGGTAGCTGCGGCCGTTTTTCTCGGCTGCATCATCAGCCCACCGTCCTTGATGGACGATGTGGACGCGGTGCAGGCCCAGATCGCGCGTAACATGTTCGACTCGGGCGACTGGGTCACGGCCCGGCTGGATGGGATTGCCTACCTGGAAAAGTCTCCGCTCAAGTACTGGCTGATCGCCCTCTCTTATAAGGTCTTTGGCGTTCACGATTGGGTGGCGCGTTTACCCGTCGCTCTCTCCGCCGTGATTCTGTGCTGGCTGGTGTTCCGCATCGGCGCTTGGGCAGCCTCGGTGCGGGCCGGCCTGTACGCCGGATTGACCTTGGCGACCTGCGTGGGGCTGTTTCTGTTCACGCGTATTCAGATTCCGGATGTGACGATCACGGCCACCATCGCACTGGCAATGTGGTCCTTCCTGCGCGCTCTCGACACGGACGAGCCCAGGCCCGGCCTATGGGCGACTGTCATGGCAGCTGCAATTGGCACCGGCCTGCTGCTCAAAGGACTCATCGCGGCATTGTTCCCCATCGCGGGAGCGCTGCTCTATCTAGCCATCACAAGGCAGATCGTCTCGAGGGAAACGTGGCGCAAGCTGCATCCTTTCCGAGGCGCGCTGGTAGCCCTGGCGATCGCCGCGCCGTGGCACATTCTTGCGACCCTACGAAATCCGCCCTACTTCGACTTCACGATGCACAGCGCACCAGGAGAGTATCGCGGCTTCTTCTGGTTCTATTTCATGAATGAGCACGTGCTGCGCTTCCTCAACCTGCGTTATCCCCGCGATTACAATACCGTCCCCCGAGTTTACTTCTGGCTGTTTCACCTGCTGTGGCTATTCCCTTGGAGCGTCTATTTTCCAGCCGTGGCGACGTTGTCTTTCCGACCCATCCCCGATATGGATCGTGCCAGAAAGATGCGACTCCTGTGCTTGTGCTGGGCCGGATTCCTGCTAACGTTCTTCACCTTCTCCTCGACCCAAGAGTATTACTCAATGCCCTGCTACCCGGCTCTTGCGCTCCTCGTAGGACAGGCCATCGCCTTGTGTGGCCTGTCGGACTCGGGCCCGTGGCTAAGGATCGGCAATCGAATCCTGGCCACGATCGCCTCCCTGGCAGCGCTAACCATAGCCTGGATCCTCACACAAGTCTGGAATCTCCCCGCCCCCGGCGACATTTCACGCGCCCTCACACAACACCCCGAAGCCTATACGCTGTCACTAGGCCACATGGGCGACCTAACCATCGCCTCCTTCGCCTATCTGCGAGGCCCCTTGATGCTGGCCGGGCTAGCGTTCCTCATAGGAGCCATAACCTCCTGGCGCGGCAAGATCGCGGGAGCTGTCATAATGATGGTCTTGTTTATCCACGCCGCCCGACAGGCCCTGGTGGTTTTCGACCCTTATCTCAGTTCGCGTCCCTTGGCGGAAGCGTTGAATCGCGCCCCAGCCGGCAAATTGATTCTGGACGATCAGTATTACACCTTCTCCTCGGTGGTTTTTTACGCCGAGGCTTACCACGGCCAACGCATTCTGTTGCTGAACGGCCGTGTGAATAACCTGGAGTACGGCTCCTATGCTCCCCACGCGCCCCAGGACGTGTTCATCGATGACGCAACCTTTCGCGAACGCTGGCTCTCGCCAGATCTCTACTACATATGCGTCGAGCAACCGCACGTGGACCACCTGCGCAAGCTGGTGGGAGTCGATGAGCTGCACACCCTGATAGAGAGCGGCGGGAAGTTCGTATTCGCGAATCGGCCGGTCGGGTGATTGAAGAAGCATGCGGGTGACCATCGACGCCACCTCCGCTCTGGTACGGAGCGCTGGTGTCAAGAACTACACGTATTACTGGATCGCTCACCTGCGGCGTCAGGCGGCGCGCGGCGAAGAAATTCGAGCCTACCCATTCCTACCCGATGATTTCGGACGCTTGGATCACGAAGCGTCGGTGCTCCCCATGTGGGCCACGATCCCGCGCCTGGCTGCGCTGCACGCCGTGAACCGGTTCGGACCGCGAGCTCTCGATTTCGTCCTGCGGGACTCGGACATTTTTCACGCCTCGAATCTGGTCCATCACGCCCCGAGCCGAGCGCGCCTGACCGCGACAGTGCACGACCTGACGGCTTTCTTTACGCCGGAAGTTCATACAGTGGGAAACGTCCGTGCCGATCACGTCTTCGCCGAGCGCATCCTGAAGCGCGCGCATGGCTTGATCGCCGTATCGGAGCACACCAGGCAGGACACGATTCGTCTGCTGAAAATCCCGCCCGAGCGGATCACCACGATCCATTCCGGTGTGCCCGAAACATTCTTCGACGCCGTTCCCGTGGGTCGCGAGCGTCCGTTTGTGCTTTACGTGGGCACGATCGAGCCAAGAAAGAATCTGGAAACGCTCCTCGACGGATGGAAGCAACTGAAGCCGAGCCTTCGCGGCGAGTTCGAATTGGTCTTCGTGGGGCCAGTAGGATGGTCCGCCGAAACCACCTTCGCGCGGATTCGCGCCGAGGCCACTTACCTGGGCTACGTTCCCGAAGCGGACCTGTCCGGGTTGGTCGCGGGAGCAGCGGCATTCGTGTACCCATCGCTTTATGAAGGCTTCGGTTTTCCCGTGGTACAAGCGATGGCGGCGGGCACGCCGGTGATTACCTCTAACGTCTCCTGCCTGCCGGAAATCGCCGGAGACGCAGCCCTGCTGATCGACCCGCGCAGCACGGCTGAACTAACCGGAGCAATCTGCCGCATACTCCAGTCGGAAACGCTGCGAGCAGATCTCATTTCCCGAGGCCGAGTACGAGCCCAACGGTATCGTTGGGAGAACTGCGCGGAGCAGTCCTTAGAGTTCTTTCGGAAAATCGCGTCCGATTGAATAGAAACTTTGCTTAACGCAACTGCATCTCTAAGAGAGGTCGAGCTGTACCTTGACGGGTATGGGACCTGCTGTTGCAGTCGAGATCCAATCTCTTAGGAGCGTGTGGATGTTTGAGAGCCTTCTTTGCCAAGTCGCGGATTACGACTCCGAGATTGTTGAATCGTTGATTGGGCTGGCCGTGGAGATAGCCCGTGAAGGCCGCGAAGGCCGACGTATTGGCACGCTGTTCACCTTGGGAGATGAAGTGGCGGTGCTGGCAAAGTCCCGCGCGCTTATTCTTGATCCACTCGAAGGGCATGCTGAACGTCTTCGCCAACTCTCAGATCCCAATCTGCGTGGCACAGTCAAAGAACTGGCGCAATTGGATGGCGCCTTTGTGGTGAGCGCTACAGGCGTGTTCGTAGCCGCTTGCCGTTACTTGGACGCCGCCGCTTCCCCCATCGAGATTCCATTCGGTCTGGGAAGCCGCCATATCGCGGCCGCTCACATCAGTTCCGCCACTCGTGCAGTAGGGATCGTAGTTTCAGAAAGCGCCATCGTCCGCCTTTTTTGTCATGGAGGGTTGATCGGCGAAATTATTCCCGAACTCTGGATGCTAAAACGCTACGATCTTCAGCTGGGCGGCCCAGTGGTCAAGGAGACCGTCGGAGACCTTGCGGTAATCACCCCGCGCCGTCGCGCTTCTTCACGCCCGAAATAGTCGTTTGCAGTACCACGATGTTGGTAGCAACTCCCGCGGCCCATCGTGGTAACCAAAAACCATTCGATCTCGTGATGGTTTCTAGCTTCCAATCCAGCATAGTGTGGTTAGCGGATCGACATAAGCCGGCTCGCTATATACAAAGGAGAACATCTTTATGTTTCGCAAACACACGCTTCTCGGGCTGGTCGGTGGCATCGTCTTGACCTCACTGCCGGCATTTTCGCAGGAAGAGGGCCTTAACCGGAATGAATTTACGGCGCAAGCCTTCGGGAGCTTCCTGAAAACGACCACCAGTAACGGGGTGGACCAAAGCGCTACGAACAGCGGCGGAGTGCTGGGTAGTTACCGCTTCCTGTTCAACAACCACAGCGGCGCCGAAGTGGATTACGGTTATTCATTGAATACTCAGAGCTATGGCCTCACTGGTGGCAATCTGGGAGTAAAGAGCTACTCGCACGAATTTTCGGCTGCCTACGTCTTCCGGTACCCTCTCAAACACTGGACTCCGTTCGTGCTGGCCGGCGCCGGCGGCCTTTTATTTGATCCCAAAGACACGCCGGGCGTGAGTTCACAGACCCGTGCTGCATTCGTCTACGGGGGCGGGGCCGACGTTAGCCTCTCTACGCATCTGTACGTCCGTGCGGAGTATCGCGGGTTTGTCTACAACTCACCGACTTACGATCTACCGAGTTTCGCCGGTCTCGATCGAATTACACACCGCGCTGAGCCATCCGTCGGATTCGGCTATCGCTTCTGAAGCATCTTATTCTCGTGGCCGCTTCCTTACGTTTGCGGCTCAGCAGCACGGATTGCAATGAGCCCCGCACGTCAGTAGGCGGTCGTCGGCCCGAAGGGACGTTCATATGAAGCGAATCGTAACTTGCGTGGTTATTGTTCTGTCTATCCAGGTGGCGGTCCATGCGGCTAACCTCCAGGCAGATACCACGAAAGCATGGGAACAATATGTCGATTCTGCTACCCGGCAAATGCAAGAGCGTGCGGGTCGCGGCAAGACCTATCTTTGGGTGGATGAATCCCCGGATCGCCTGACAAAGGTTCGGGCTGGCGAGATCGTGGTCGCTCCCATTGGGCCGGAGAATCCTAAAAAGGTGGCGTCCGGATTGATTCACCATTGGGTCGGCGCGACCTTCATTCCCCACGTTTCACGTAATAACGTATTGCAGGTCGTGCGCGATTACGCGAGATATAAGGAACTGTACCAGCCAGCAGTGATAGACTCCAAAGTAATCGCGACCAGTGAGGCCACAGACCGCTTTTCGATGCTACTGATGAATAAGGCATTATTTGTTAAAACCGCACTCGATACAGATTATGAATGCGCCTATATTCAAGTAGACGACAGGCGGGGCTATAGCATCTCTCGGACTACAAGAATCCAAGAAATAGAGGAGTACGGCGCCCCTTCTCAGCGCGTCTTGCAGGAAGGGGAAGGGAACGGCTTAATCTGGCGGCTTTCGAGCATTGTAAGGTGGGAAGAGCGCGATGGCGGAGTGTATATTGAGATTGAAGCCATGGCCCTTAGCCGTGAGATCCCGGCGTCCCTGCGTTGGATTGCGGAGCCGATTGTGCGACGCATATCCCGGAACTCTCTGGCCATGTCTCTTAAGCAGACCCAGGATGCCGTTGCCTCCGCCACGATTCTCGCCAGCCAGGCCCCGCCGCGGAGCCGATGCGCCGGCGTAAGAGCGTGCGAATGAACCGTCTGGAGGTGGACCTCGCCGCCACCTCATCTCGGAACCGGATTTCAAATGTTCGCAGTTCGGAATGGATTTTAGGGAGCTTTCTGGCATATGCCGCTGTCATGGCGGCTGTGATGCCATTGCATCGGGCCGTGCGCGCGACCACGATCACTTTGAATTTATCGCTCCTGGCGGGCTATGTTGCACTGATAACCTTGGAGACGATCCGCCCGCGCAAGGCCCTCGACATCGCGCGCGACTGGCTGCCGCTGCTGCTGACTCTTCTGGCTTATCGCGAAATGGGCTGGTTCGCTCAGCCCCATGTGACCCATACGCTGGAGGCCCGTTGGGTGGTTTGGGATCATGTCGTGCTTCGGGGCGGAGCGAAGGCCGTTATCGAATGGCTCGGGCCGTTCATTCCATCCATTCTGGAAATCGCCTATCTGTTGGTATACGCGCTGGGCCCGTTCTCGGTCGCGATGTTATATGTTTACGGGCGCCGCGAGCGAGTAAACCAGTTTTTATTTCTTTTCCTGCTGGCAGTCTTAACGTGTTATGCGCAGTTTCCGTTTTGGCCTTCTGAACCGCCGCGCGTCGTATTTCCTGCCGATGATTTGCCGGCGTATGCGACCGTTTTTCGCGGCTGGAACCTGTGGCTGCTCGGGAAGGGTGGAATCCACACGAGCGTTTTTCCTAGCGGCCATGTTACCGCTGCGTTCTCTGCCGCAGCCGGGATGTGTCTCTACCTTCCCGAACACGAATGGGTGGGCCGATTCCTAATGGTCACGGCGATACTCGTCGCGGTCGCCACCGTTTATGGCCGTTACCACTATCTTGTGGACGCAGCGGCCGGGTTATTTATGGCCGGGCTCGCTGTTCTGATTACGCGTTACTCGGCCAGGACTTTGTGGACAAACTGAACCGCCATCGATCCTTCGCCGACCGCCGCGGCCACGCGCTTTGCGCTGCCAGCCCGGATGTCCCCCACCGCGAACACTCCAGGAACGCTGGTTTCGAGCAGGTGCGGAGGACGCCGGAGCGGCCACTCGGGTCCCAGATCCGTGCCCGTCTTGATGAAATGCTTATTATCCAGCGCCAGGCACCCACCCAACCACGCAGTGTTCGGGCACGCCCCAGTCATCAGGAACAGATGTTGAATCTCGTGAGTATCGGCCGATCCCGTCTCCGAATTCCGCCAGCGAATCCGTTGCAGGCTTCCATTGCCCTCCAGCGCCTCCACCTCCGTTCTGGGCCTGAGAGTGATCCCAGGGGACGCTTCAATCCGCGAAATCAAATAGCGTGACATGGTGTCTGAAAGTCCGGATCCACGAACTAACAGATGAACATGTTTGGCGTGCGCCGAAAGAAACATGGCAGCTTGGCCGGCCGAGTTCCCGCCTCCGACGACGGCCACTTCGTCATCGCTGCATAACTGCGCCTCGACCTTGGTTGCACCGTAGTAGACGCCGGCGCCTTCAAACTGCGCAAGATTGGGCAGAGTTAGCTTTCGATATTGCGCGCCCGCCGCGATGATAATACTACGGCCCTGAACCGACCCGCCTTCGCCAAGTTCGATCGTGTAAGGAGGGCGAGCGCACCGGAGCGCGGAAGCCCCGCGCGCGACTGCAATTTGTGCCCCGAATTTTTCCGCTTGAACGAATGCCCGGCCCGCAAGGTCCTGACCGGAAATTCCCGTGGGGAAGCCCAGGTAGTTTTCGATCCTGGAGCTCGACCCAGCTTGTCCGCCTGGAGCGGTGCTCTCCAGCACCAGGGCATTCAGCCCTTCGGAAGCGCCATATACCGCGGCAGCCAACCCGCTCGGTCCCGCACCCACAACGATCAAGTCGTAAACGCCATCATTTTCTATCCCCGCGTTCAACCCGAAGCACGCCGCTGCTTCCGCGTTACTCGGATTTCGAAGCACCATCTCATTGCGGCAGATCAACACAGGGATGTCGTTGACGCTGATCTCGAATTGATCGAGAAGGGCTTGCACATCGGGATCCCGTTCTATATCGACATAGGTGTGAGGATGGCCGTTGCGGCCAAGAAAAGCTCGAAGACGCAGGGTGTCCCCAGAATGACTGGAACCGATCAGCAAGGCATCGCCGACCGAGTTCGCGATGAGATAAGCGCGACGAAGCAGGAAAGCCCGCAGGAATATTTCACCGAGCGTGGGATCGATTCGGAGAATACTTTGCAGATTTGGCCTGCCAATTTCAAGGAGCGTACTGGCTTCGCCCGCCCGGCATTGGACCAGGCTGCGACGCCCCGAGAGCTGGTTTACTTCACCCGTAAATGCCCCGCGATGTAGGATCCGTATCGCAGCGGCCTCACCGTTCGAAACCGCGCCAATTTCTATACTCCCTTGAAGCACGACAAAGACGCCGTGCAGCGCGTCTCCTTGGTCGAAGACTATTTCGCCGGCTTCCACATGCCGCTGCTCGCCGAAGGACATGAGCCGGGCGACCTGCGCGTCTTCGAGCTCGGGAAACATGGAGTCGGTTTCGTCGCTAGGTTTCAACATGGGTCGGCTCCTTTATTCCGCGGCTGACTTCGCCAGGGCATCCACCACGGCGATGTTTTGCAGGAGTTCCGTTGGCAGGCCGTGGCGGGATTGAAGGTACGCGGAGCTGTTGTAAGAAATCCAGACCTGCCCCTTTGAATCTTGCGCAACCAGCATTTTGAGTGGGAGATCGAGCGCCACGCTTGGCGAGGCAAGCATCAACGGGGTCCCTCCTTTCGGATTTCCGAAAATGAGGAGCTTGGTGGGCGGCATTGTCATCCCGGCCTCTTCTGCCTCACCGCTATGGTCTACAAGAGCGAACAGTTTGACCCCTTTGGCCTGAAGCGTTTGCTCGATCTTCTCAATGGTTTGATCCACAGTGTGATTGCTCCGCAGCACAATAATTCCGGAGTTCGTTTCATTCGACATCGATTTGCCCCACGTCGTCAATTTGCCGCGCCTTTCGCAGTGGGGACAGAAGAGAAGAGCGGGTTCAATCCCTCCGCCATGGTGGGGTGCGTAAAAATGGAATCGCGTAACGCCGTATATGGCAATCCCGCGCTTATCGCGAGTTCGACCACCGCAATTACCTCGCCGGCCGATGGTCCGAACGCCGTGAATCCGAGAACGCGATCGCTGCTAGCGTCCACCAACGCCTTCATGAATCCGCGGGTCTCAGACAGCGTGCGTGTCCGTAGAACCGTGACCATGGGAATCTTCGCCAACCGGTAAGCGATCCCTTTCGTCCTGGCTTCACTCTCGCTCAGGCCGACTCTGGCCAGTTCCGGGTCCGTGAACAGGCAGAACGGGACCAGACGGCCGGTCGTTACGCGATCTCCGCCTGCAAGATTATCTCGAACCACTCGGAAATCGTCAAAAGCAATATGTGTGAAATGGGGACTTCCGGCACAGTCGCCTACGGCCCAAACATTTTCCGCGGTCGTTTCCAGCCGGCCATTCACTTTTATGTGGCCGTCTGGATTCCGCTCAACGCCGGCCAATTCCAGACCGAGGTCCTCAGTATTCGGTGTGCGGCCGGTCGCGGCCAGCAGGTCAGTGCCTTCGATGACTATTTCACCGCCGCTATTTGTTGCGTGAACCCGCACAATTTCGCCGGAAGTACCCTCCACCCGCTCGACAGTCGTGAGAGTATGAACAGCGATCCTCTCGTCCGCAAAAAGCTGATGAAGAGCTTCCGAGACATCCGTGTCCTCCCGCGGAACCAGACGGCTGGATCGTTCCAGGATGGTCACGCGGCTGCCGAATCGGCGCATAGCTTGCGCGAACTCAAGTCCCACGTAGCCGCCGCCTAAGACGAGCAGGTGCTCTGGGACCCGATCCAGTTCAAGGGCGTCTATGTGGGTCAGCGGCCTGGCTTCCGGTAAGCCCGAAATGGCGTCAATCGTGGCGCGCGAGCCGGAGCTGATAATCACCCGTTTGCCTCTGAGGAGGCGAGTCCCGCCATTGGCGAGGTCCACCTTGATCGTCCTGGGCGCGACAAAGCGGCCGGTGCCCATCGCCAATTCAGCGCCGCTTGCCTTGAACCGTCCTAAATGCATTTCGACCAGACCGTCGACCATTCTTCGTTTGCGAGCCCGAACACCGGACATGTCGATCTTCCAGTTGTCCTTGGTAATGCCGAACTCTTCGCTGCTCCGAAAGTAGGATGCGACCTTCGCACTGTGGATGATATTTTTGCTCGGCAGGCAGGCGATGTTGGGGCACGATCCTCCCACGTACCGTCGCTCAACCATGACAGTACGCTGGCCCTTTGACGCAAAATCCCAGGCCAAGTACTTGCCTGCCTCGCCACTGCCAAGAACCACGACGTCGTATTCTTCCGGTGTTGCCATGCTCACCTCTAATAGGCTGAACTCGCCGAGGCGGTCGCCACTGCAACTCGTCCTTGGGAAATTCCGAGTTTGTGCATCCTATACAACAGAGTCGTCCGTGCCACACCCAGCCGCGCCGCGGCGCCATCTCTTCCCCCCACCACCCACCTGACTTGCTGAAGCACGTTCAGGATATGGTCGCGCTCCGCGTCGGCCAAAGTGCGAACCGCGGACGGAGTGTCGCGTTTCGCCAGGTGTTTGAATTCCCCAGGCGGCAAACGAAGTTCCGGCCCGGATGACAAGATCATCGCCCGCTCAATGAAGTTTTGCAATTCACGGATGTTTCCCGGCCAATCGTGGAGCCGCAGGACCTCCATGACTTCATTCGGAATATGATCGATGTCTTTATTGGTTCGCCCGGCGAATTTGTTCACAAAGTGCCGCACCAGCAGCGGGATATCTTCCAAACGCTCACGGAGTGGCGGGATCTCAATCGGGAAAACATTGAGCCGGTAAAACAAGTCGGCCCGAAACTTGCGATCCTGCACCATCTGCGGAAGATCCTGGTTCGTCGCGGCCACCACGCGAACATCCACCCGGATGGTTCGGCTGCTGCCCAGTCGCTCGAACTCCTGTTCTTGAAGAACTCGCAGGAGCTTGGGCTG
>Ga0206816_1241_pt2 | contig 10937 bp, 8 predicted proteins | sample Alteio_BWOrgCont_88_FD_152866 | JGI IMG/M metagenome (GOLD analysis project Ga0206816, IMG submission 152866) | Enriched cells from forest soil in Barre Woods Harvard Forest LTER site, Petersham, Massachusetts, United States -... | ecosystem: Environmental > Terrestrial > Soil > Temperate forest > O... | reverse complement strand
CGATGGAGAGAGTCCAGTTCCGCCATAAAATAATTTATTTCTCCAGAACCTTTGAATTGCTTTGAAAGCCTTTGAATCCCTTTGAAAGGGTTTGAATAGCGAGGGAATGGGTTCGTTTGCAATTCTTTGGTTTTTGTCCCGGAACCTTTTGCGCGAATTAACACGAATTGCTGCCGCTGGCCAAAGCAAGGCGGGCTGACGCCCGCGATGGTTTAGCTCGCCCTCATCCCTGCCTTCTCCCCCAGGAGAAGGGGAATGACAGGGCCGATGGCTTAGGCTTCGGACCGTAGCCGATGATTGAAAAACAATCATGCGGGAAGTTTAGCATGGATGAAGAAATCTCTTAGTTCGTCACTACCCCTATTTTGCGTGCACTGGTTAATGTTGACTCGCTTCCACATTCGCCAAATTAGAACAACATCCACAATGGCACTCGCTCCGCTCGTTAGTGGCTTCGGCGGACAGCCAGCGCTTGCCCGGGCGCCATGCCGCCCGCCAAGTCATTGGACTTTAGGGGAAAAATGGTTAAGCTTTCAGTTCCAGAAGTACCCGGTGATAAAGGAAATGAATTTTTGAGAGAATGCCATGTTGCGCCAGCCAAAATATCAGGTGGTGTATCGATTAGCGGTGGGAATTTGGCTTACGCTTTCCATTGTCAGCGTGTTGCTGGCGGCCGTCTCCTGGGTACGGCTTTCGCATACGATGGCGGGGGGGAGGCGGTGGAGCGCGGTCGGACCGCAGGTGGATGAAATTCTCAAGACCATGCTCGACAGCGAAACGGGTGTGCGCGGGTTCATTATCACCGACAACACAAATTTTCTCGACCCGTATAATGCGGCGCAAACCAACTTCGGCATCCAATTCGACCGGCTCGCCGACATCACGGCCGGCAATACAAACATGCTCGAGGCCGTGTTGAATTTGCGCGCGCAATCGGAGGCCCTGGCCGACTTCAATCGCCAGGCGATTGATGCCCGCAATCATGGCTTCCACGATGCGGAAATGATGATCGCTTCCGGCAAAGGCAAACAAGCCATGGACCAGATCCGCATGCAAGTGTCCGAGCTAGACAAAATTTATTACCAGCAGGTCTTGAACACACGTGAGAAGGTGGACATGCAGTTGTCCCTGGCCATTATGACCAGCCTGATCGCGGGAGCCATCGGGGTCGCAGCCGGGATTTTGGCGTCATGGTTCGCGCACAGAACCATAAAAAACCAGGAACGGGAGCGCGAATTGATCGAAGCCAAGTTGCAGGCCGAACGCAGCAGCCGTGAAAAGAGCACTTTTTTGGCAAATATGAGCCATGAAATCCGGACGCCCATGAATGCCATCCTGGGGTTTAGCGAACTGTTACAGAACGAAGTGCGTGAGCCAAGGCTCCGCCAATATCTCCAGTCCATCCGTTCCAGCGCGACGTCCCTGCTTCAGCTCATCAATGACATCCTGGACATGTCGAAGATCGAAGCCGGGGTGATGGATCTCCGGCCCGAGCCGACGGATAAGCGTGAGATTTGCGATTTCATCCGCACGTTGTTTTCTGAACCGGCGATGAAAAAGGGCATTAAGCTCGAATGCCGGGTCGCCGAAGATTTGCCACGGGCGCTGCTCATCGACCGAGTCCGGTTAAGACAAGTTCTGGTCAACCTCGTTGGCAATGCCGTTAAATTTACCGACCGCGGGCGCATTGACGTCCGGGTTTCTTTTCAAAAACAATCCAGCACCAGCCGGATCACGCTTCTTATCGAAGTGGCCGATACCGGCGTGGGCATTCCGAACGACAAACTGGAAACCATCTTTAAGCCTTTCGTCCAGGCGGGTGCACATCGCGAAAAAGAAATCCAAGGCACGGGCCTGGGCCTTTCAATTGTCAAACGTCTCATTGAAATGATGGGAGGTGCCGTATCAGTAGCCAGCACGCCGGGACAAGGTTCCGTTTTCTCGTTGAGCCTTCCGGACGTCCCCATCTCGGCCCGTTTGCCCGCCTCAGCGAGGGTGGCGACGGACCACGAAGTGGATTTTAACAAGCTCCGGCCTTCGAACCTGTTGGTGGTAGATGATAATGAAGCCAACCGTCAATATGTGGCCGGCATCTTTCAAAAGACCCATCATCGCCTTGTTTTTTGTTCCAATGGCGAAGAAGCCGTGGCGAAAGCCCGCGAAACCGCGCCGGATATAATCCTGATGGATATCCGGATGCCCGGCATGGATGGGCGCCAGGCACTCACCGAAATCCGCAAGATTCCCGGTATGGAGCTGGTTCCCGCAATCGCCGTTACCGGTTCAGCAAACAACGACAACTATTTTAGCGACTACATCCGTAAACCGTTTTCAATGCGAGAGTTATTTGAGGCATTGGCTGAGTTTCTCCCACGTAATGCCCGATCGAATCCGCCCGCGCAGGAGGCAGCGCCAGTGGCGGCAGAATTGCCGGCAGGACCGATTCCACCTGAATTGCTTAAGCAACTGCAACAGTTGCTGGTTGAACGGTGGCCCGGTCTTTGTAACAGTATGGCCATCAACGAAATCAAAACCTTTGCACGGCAGCTTGATATTCTGGCGGAACAGTGGCACTATAAGGCATTGAGAGCCTACGCGGGAAAGCTTCTGCATGATGCAGAAACCTACGCTGTCAATGATTTGGAAAAGCATTTGGGTGAGTTTTCCGCGTTGGTTGAACAATTTGCTCAAGACAAGGAGAAAAGTATAACGGATGAACGTGGACGGTCTGCCATGCCTCCGCCAGATATGGCAGGAAGCGGTGACGCCACGCAAAATTAAGGGAGCCCAAACATTCTGATGATGAATTCATACGAAATATCCGCGGAAGATACGCCTCAAACCGATAGAATCAGGGCTTCTCACGCGCGTATTCTGGTCGTGGATGATCAGTCTTCCAATGTCCAAGTCGTTGGCCTGATTCTCGGGACGCTCGGCCACGAGATAATCCCGGCTTCGGACGGCGCGACGGCCCTGAAACGCGTGGCCGCGCTCGTGCCTGACTTGATTTTGCTGGACCTGCTCATGCCGGGCATGAGCGGACGCGATGTTTGCCTTGAATTAAAAAAGAATCCCGAGTGGCGCGATATCCCGGTTATTTTCCTTTCCGCAGCGGACGATAAGGATCTGATCGTCAGCGCCCTGGACGCGGGGGGAGTGGATTATATTACGAAGCCATTTAACCAGCAGGAACTCATCTCGCGTGTTCGCACCCAACTCGCGCTCAAAGCGGCGCGCGACCGGCTCAAAGAACTGGCAGAAGACAAGGACGAACTGCTGGGCATCCTGGCGCATGATTTAAAAAATCATCTCGGCGGGCTCAACATGAGCACGAAATTGCTTTACGAGCGCATTCGCAACCTGCACGACGACCGGATACAGCGTTTGGCCGAAAATGCTTTTTATTCGAGCGGACAACTCCTGTCCTTTGTAAAAGATTTTTTGGCAAATGCGGCCGCGGAGCACCGGTTCGAGCCGCAATTAACCACAGTGGATGCCGCGGGCACGGCGAGCGCCGCCATTCGCCTTTTCGAAGACCGGGTGCGGCATAAACAATTGGAAATCCAAACGGATTTCCCGGATGAGGAAATCATCGCGCTGGCGGATGCCCACGCGCTGGACCAGATTTTCAGCAACCTGCTTTCCAATGCCGTCAAGTTTTCGCCGCCGGGGAAAAAAATTTATGTGGCCGTACGCGGCGACGGCCGTTTTGTAGAATGCGCCATTCGCGACGAAGGCCCCGGTTTTACGGACGGGGACAAAGCGCAAATGTTCCGCCGTTATGGCCGCCTCTCCGCCCGGCCAACGGCAGGCGAAACCTCCACGGGCCTGGGCTTGAGCATCGTGCGCAAGCTCGTATTGGCGATGAATGGAGAATTAAACTGCGAAAGCAATCACGGACAGGGCGCAACCTTTACCTTCAGGTTACCGAAGGCAAAATATTAAAAATCATATGGACTTCCTGGTTATTGACGACGACAAAACATTTCGCGACGCCACCTGCTTCCTGATCGAGGACGAGGGCCACTACGCCGAAGGCGTGGATTCCGGCCAGATGGGCATGAATTGGCTTAAGGATGAAAAATACGACGCGGTCCTCCTGGATATGAATCTGGGCCCGGAAAGCGGGCTAGACATCCTGACGCAGATTCAAAAACAGTATCCGCAAATTCCCGTGGTCATCATCACGGCGCAGGGCAGCATTCAAACTGCCGTGGAAGCCATGCGGCGGGGCGCGTCGGACTTTCTGGAAAAGCCCTTTCAACGCGATCAATTTGTTACCGTCCTGGCCCGTATCCAGCGGCTGGGCAGGATGGGCCAGCAGATCCGACGCCTCGAACAGGAAGTCACGGAAACGCGCGCGCAGAGCATCGAGCCCATTTTCGATTTTACCAACCCTGCGATTAAGGGCGCCATGGATGTCCTCATGCGAGCCTCCAAGACGCCGGCTTCCATCCTCATCCTTGGCGAAAGCGGCACCGGCAAGACGGTTGCCGCCCGCGTGGTCCATCAAAACAGCCACCTGGCGGAAAAGCCGTTCGTTACCGTGAGTTGCCCAAGCCTCTCGAAAGAGCTTTTGGAAAGCGAACTCTTTGGCCATGTGAAGGGCTCTTTCACCGGCGCCATCAAAGACCATTGGGGCAAGGTCAGAGCTGCGGATGGTGGGACACTCTTCCTGGATGAAATCGGCGACCTGCCCATGGAAATCCAACCGAAGTTGCTGCGCCTCCTCCAGGAACGCGAATACGAACGCCTCGGGGAAAACGTCACCCGCCAGGCCAACGTCCGCATCATCGCCGCGACCAATCGCGATTTAAAGAAGCGCGTGGCCGAGGGCGCTTTCCGTGAAGACTTATATTTCCGCCTGAACGTCATCGCCGTGGAAATGCCTTCGTTGCGAACGCTCGACTCGGATGTGGTTCGTTTCGCGGAGCATTATGCCAAATTTTTCGCCGCCCAGTGCGCGCGCAAAATTGAGGGCTTTTCTCCCGAAGCCATCGCCTCTCTTCGTGCTTATTCGTGGCCCGGCAACCTTCGTGAATTACGGAATTCCATTGAACGCGCCGTGATCATGGCCAAGCAGGACAAAATTGTTCCGGTGGATTTTCCGTCCGAAATGAGCGCCAGCAATGGCGGGTCATCCGGCGACGGCAGCGCCGTTGCCCAAGTCGGCGCATTGATTTCCCTCGAAAAGCTTGAAGAAATGCACTTGCGAAAGGTCCTGGATCGGACCCCGAGCCTGACGGAGGCCGCCCAAATCCTCGGGATTGACCAGGCCACCCTTTATCGGAAGCGGAAAAAGATCGGTCTGGAATAGTTGAAAAACAGACTTGCAAAGACCTGTTAAGCTGATAATTTGACCGTTCCTTATGGCACGTATTTGTGAATTAACAGGCAAACGCCCGATGAAGGGCAGCATTATCTGGCGCTCTGGTAAAGCCAAGAAATCCGGCGGTATCGGTACGCACGTTACCGCGATCACCAAGCGCAAATTCCTGCCGAACCTGCAGCGCGTCAAGGCACTGTTGCCCAGTGGCGAAGTCCGCTATATCCGTGTGACCGCCAGCGCACTCAAGAAGGGCCTCGTCACCAAAGCTCCCAAACGTAATTGGAAGCCGGCCGAAGCCAAAGCCTAATCAAACAGGTTTTCACGGAATTTTTGGCGGATGGTCGTTTAACGCCAGTTCTTCCTTTTTCTTTTTCAGACATTCAGGACACATGCCATGCGACGTGCGCGTGGAAAACCGGGAATTGAAATAATCCTCCAGCTTCAGCCACTCGCCGTGGTCGCAAACTTTCCGGCACCAACTGCAAATCCGGAGGAATTCTTCGAGATAATGCAGGCGTTTGAGCAGGCGTCGCGTAAGGAAATAAACCCACGCCCAAATCAAAAGCACCACAATCGTTCGCAAGATCGCGCGGTGCCAGTTGGGAACGAAGGACTCGCCAAAAAGGTAATGGGGAATTTTGAATACCTCCGTCAGCCACGAAAGCGCGATAAGGATCGAAAAGCCAACAGCCTCAATCCACAGGATTGAATTTCGCCCTTTGATTTTCTTCACGGCTCGGCTCGTTTCTAGTAAGGCAGGGGAAACCTGGCCGTTAATTCGCGGACCCGTTTGCGGACGCTCGAGAGAGTTTCCGTATTTTTGATGTCCATCAATACTTCGGAAATCATGTCGGCAATGGCGGCCATTTCGGCCTCTTTCATCCCGCGTGTGGTCACCGCCGGAGAGCCCAGACGAATTCCACTGCCCTGGAAGACCGACCGCGTCTCAAACGGAATGGTGTTCTTGTTGACGGTAATACCCGCTTCATCAAGGGCAATTTGGCAATCTTTGCCGCCGAGATTTTTCGCTCCGACGTCCACCAGCATGAGGTGGTTGTCCGTGCCGCCGCTCACGAGGCGGTAACCGTTACGTTTCATCCCTTCGGCCAGCGCCCGGGCGTTTTTCACAATTTGCTCCTGGTAGGCTTTGAATGACGGCTGAAGCGCTTCATGGAAGCAAACGGCCTTGCCAGCGATGACGTGTTCGAGCGGGCCGCCCTGGATGCCCGGGAAAACCATGGAATCGATTTCTTTGCCGAATTTTTCGCGGCACATCACCAGCCCACCGCGCGGACCGCGCAAGGTTTTGTGCGTGGTCGTCGTAACAAAATCGGCATGTGGGAACGGGCTGGGATGCAACCCCGCCGCCACCAGCCCGGCGATGTGCGCGATGTCCGCGAGCAAATACGCGCCAACGTCGCGGGCGATTTCGCCCATGCGTTTGAAATCAATGACGCGCGGGTAGGCGCTTGCGCCCACGGTGATCATCTTCGGCTTATGTTCCCGGGCCATGGCCGCAAGCTGGTCGTAATCAATCTGCTCGTTGTCCTTGCGAACGCCATAGTGGACGATCTCAAAAAATTTGCCGCTGAAGTTCGCCTTGTTCCCGTGGGTCAAATGCCCGCCATGGGACAAATCCATGGTGAGCATTTTGTCTCCGGGTTTAAGCACGGCGAAATAAACCGCCATGTTCGCCTGGCTACCGGAGTGAGGCTGGACGTTGGCGTGGTCCGCGCCGAAAATCTTCTTTGCGCGATCGATCGCGATTTGCTCGATGGTATCAACATTTTCGCAGCCACCGTACCATCGTTTGCCTGGCAGACCTTCCGCGTATTTGTTGGTCAGCACCGAGCCCTGGGCTTCCAGTACTGCAGGGCTGACGAAATTTTCGCTAGCGATTAGTTCGATGTTTTCCTGCTGGCGAGATTTTTCATGCTCAATCGCGGCCGCCACGGACGGGTCCACGTTGCGCAACCGCAGGTGCAGCGGCGCGAGGCGGATGTCCAGCTTGTTGACCCGCCGCTCATGCCGACCGCCCTCAAATTTCGCGGCGATAAACGTATCGAGAATTTTTTTGGCCATTTCAGGCTGCGTATCGCCCGCCAGACAGAGGACGTTTACGTCGTTGTGACGGCGCATCAAGTCAGCTTCTTTTTCATAGAACGCCTGTCCGGCGCGCACGCCGGGGATTTTGTTGGCCGTGATGTAAATGCCTACGCCGCTGGTGCAAACGAGCAGGCCGAGTTCAGCCCGCCCCCCGGCGACGGCTTCCGCTGCCGGTTGCGCGAAATCCGGGTAATCATCCGCCGGATCTTTGACCGTGGCGCCGAAATCTTTGACCGTCAACCCGCGCGCCACCAAATGCTTCTTAAGGAGTTCCTTGAGATCAAAACCACCGTGGTCCGCGCCGATGGCGAAATGAACCGGATAATTGGTTTCGGCGGCAGGCGCCTGCAATGTTTCATGTTGTTCCATAAATTTCAAAAGGGACGCGATGCTGTGTTGAATCTGCTCGCGGCAATGCACGTAAATATCGTAAGAGCTGCCGATCGGGTCAGGGATATCCCTTTCATAAGGCGGGACAGACTCGTCAAATTCGCGCAGCAAAAAAGTCTTGTCCGCCGCCCCGGGATACAACAGGCCGATCGTGTCCACGTGCCCATGCGTCATACCGAAAATATAATCCGCCTGCCGGATCAAATCCGACGTCAGCGCGCGGCTGCGCTGGCTGGAAATATCAATGCCCAGTTCGCGCATGGCGATGACTGAATGGGACGTCGGCGGCTGGCCGTCGATGGCCCCCAGACCTGCGGAAAGCGCACGAAACTTGCCGTTGCCGTCCGTGGCCCTGCGAAAGAGTCCCTCAGCCATGGGGCTGCGGCAAACATTCCCGGTGCAAATGAATAAAATTGTTTTCATCCAGCGCAAAATTCAAAGTGAATCGTCAACCATTCTTCGTCAATCCTGAATCCCAAGAATAGCAGAAAAGCCGCGCAAGGGAAACGCGAACTTATTGGCATCTTAACCCTTGCTCAGGCGCAAGGCCGTCAGCCCTTTGATGAAATCCACGCCGTGTGCCAAAACGGGATCCCGGATAAACGGTATTTTGGGGGAGGCTGCGGAAGTGTTGTCCGCCGGGGCGGCTGCCGGTATGGAACCGTCGTCCCCATCATCGCTTTCCTTTTTTTGACGGACCAAATCGGCTTCACTCGTGTGGTCAATATCTATATACGGAAGGAAATTGGTGCTGGAATCTTCATTAGTCTCGCCCATGCCAAAAACGCCGTAGGGTCTTTTAAGAAAGTCCTGTTCCTGGCCTGCATTGACGGAAACCGTGATGTCCGGCCGCACATTTGGCGCGGCACCACCAAAAATCAGGCCTGCGTCCGCTTCCCGCAAATCTTCCGCCAGACTGGCCGCAGCGCCGGTGGTTTGGGCATTCACCAGGATGGCCAGCGGTATTTTTTGCTGTTCCAGGACCTGTTCGGCGGGTTTTAGACCGTCGGAATCGCCGCCTTGGGCAAACCGTAAATCTACGACAATTCCGACAATAGTATTGGTAGCCGCCAAACTATTCAGGGCCGATTGGATTTCTTCGGAAAGGTTGGTGTCTGTCTGGGTCACGCGCAAATAACCAACGTTGCCTTCCAGAACGGCAGACCTGCCAAGCGCGCCTTTGGCCGTTTGGGCGGGCAAAAGGGCCGCCGCCAGCAAAGCGGCGAACAAAGAACAACCAAACCAACATTTTATCATGGGAATAAGTTGCTCGACAAAGCACGGAAAGTAAAGCGGCGACCAAGCGGGCTATCAACGATAGTTTTGAGCATCGTCCATTATTTGATATTTATATGTTGGCCTGACTTTATTACAAAATTCATCAATATCGCTCCGCTTTGCGTTTTTTGAAAGCACAAGCCGGTTTAGGCCTTTACTCCCTTCGATCTCAAGGAAATACCGTTCTTTCAGCGTATCGAAAATGATTGAGCCACCAATGATACCAAAAAAGACCATGCCTAATTCATATCGGAACCCAGCCGGTGATACAAAAAAGAGGATGATTCCTGCCATGCCAATCAGTGCCAAAAGGGTGCCTATGACCATCGAGACAATCGGACGATGGTCGGACTTGCCATACTTCAACGTGATACGGTTGATCTCTGCGGCGGGGACAAATATCGAAAGTTTCCGACCATAGGTTTCGGCGATTCCGCGTGGAGCGACGACAATATTATCGTATTTCAGAACCGGCCTCTCATCGTTGGGTTCTGTCTTAAACAATGCCGTTGTTCCGCCTGTCCGCATTTTGTTTTTGAGGTTAGGCCGTGACTTCCTGTGAATCAATCCTTTTGTAACGGGCGCTTCTCTGCCTTCTGGATTCCGGATTCAGCCTGTGTTAACCTCACTGCAATGGCCAAACCATCGTTCTTGCGCCTCTTTAAAATCGCCATTGGCGAGGAAAAGGAATTGGGCCTGTCGGGCCGGCTGGAAAATTTCGCGCATTTCTGGGGTTATGTCGGCCGGGGCTTCGTCCAAAACCGCTGTCTCATCCGCGCTTCCGCGCTTTCCTACACCACCCTGCTGGCCATGATTCCGCTGCTGGCCATCGCCATCAGTATCACCAGCAGCCTCCTCAAAAAGCAGGGTGAGCAGGATATCTACAAGGCCATTGATCACTTTATCTCCAGTGTCATGCCTCCCGCTACCGTCGCGGTAGCCGATCTGCACTCCCACCCTTACCGGCAGCCTTCCGGCAACGCCACTAACACCGACGAAACCGCCACAAACACGACCGCAGCGTTGGAAGCGAATTCCAATCCCGAAGACTCCGACACTCGCGTGGCCGTGCAAAATGTCGTGGCCAAGAACATCCATGAATTCATCCATAACACTCGCGCCGGCACCCTCGGCTTCACCGGCGTGGCCGTCCTCCTGTTCGTCGCCCTCTCCATGCTCAATAGCATCGAAGGCACGTTCAACGACATCTGGGGCATCCAGCGCGGGCGTGACATGCTCGTACGCGTTGGACGCTTTTGGTTCGCCCTCTCGCTTGGCCCTATCCTAATCGCCGTCGGTGTCGGCCTGGCCGGCAGCAGCCATTTTCAATCCACTAGGGCGCTTCTACAGGCCACGCCCATAATTGGGCTCATCGTTGTCCAGGCTGCCACACTCATCTTTATCTGGCTCGTGTTCGCGTTCATCTACCAATTTGTGCCCAATGCCAAAGTAAACTTCAGCGCGGCGCTGGCCGGCGGCATCACCGGCGGCACGCTTTGGCATCTGAACAATCTCTTTGGCTTCCTCTACGTTTCGCGCGTCGTCGGCAGCAGCCGGATTTACGGCGGCATCGGCTTGATACCCGTCTTCATGGCCGGGCTTTATCTCTCCTGGGCCATTTTGCTCTTCGGCGCGCAAACCGCCTATGCCTTCCAAAACCGCAAAATCTATTTGCTCGAAAAGGCGATGGAAACGGTCACCCATCGTGACCGCGAGATTATCGCCCTGCGGCTCATGACCAGCATTGGCCGACGTTTCCAGAATGGGGAGCCGCCCGCCGTCGTGACCATTATTCTAATTCGGTTATCGGAAACGGCAACTTTCAAAATGTTGG
>Ga0206816_1251_pt1 | contig 10966 bp, 11 predicted proteins | sample Alteio_BWOrgCont_88_FD_152866 | JGI IMG/M metagenome (GOLD analysis project Ga0206816, IMG submission 152866) | Enriched cells from forest soil in Barre Woods Harvard Forest LTER site, Petersham, Massachusetts, United States -... | ecosystem: Environmental > Terrestrial > Soil > Temperate forest >... | reverse complement strand
AATTCAACAAACTGTTTTTTGGCAATGCGGTGTAAAAAATCCTCCTTAGTTATAAAGTAGTAATCGTAACCGTCCTTTTCATCGCCACGCGGATTTCTTGTAGTTGCCGAAATAGAAAATGCAAGCTCGGGTATTTTAGAAAGCAGGTGATGAACGATGGTAGTTTTACCGGCTCCGGATGGTGCAGAAAATATGATGAGTTTGCCTTCTTTGATCATTATTTTATTGCGTCATTAAATCATTATTTCATTGGTATCATCAAAATGACTTAATGATCCAATGACTTAATGATTAAGCTATAATACATTTAGTAGTTGTTCTTTTATTTTTTCCAGCTCCTCTTTCATGCCCACCACCAGTTTTTGCATATTGGCATCGTTTGCTTTTGAGCCTAAGGTATTTATCTCGCGTCCTATTTCCTGCGAAATGAAGCCCAGTTTTTTACCGTTTGCGTCTGCATTTTTTAAGGTTTCGATAAAATAGTCACAATGGCTTTTAAGGCGGATCTTTTCTTCGGTGATATCCAGTTTGTCAATATAATAAATCAGTTCCTGCTCAAACCGGTTTTGATCTATTCCTTCGCGGCCTGCGGCTTCGCTTAAAAATTGGTTCAACCGCTCACGGATTACCGGCACGCGTTTAGGTTCTTCAATCTCCACCAATTCCAGGTTTTTCAATATAATACCGATCCGGTATTTAACATCCTGCTCCAGCACATTGCCTTCATCGCTCCTGAATTGCTGAAAAGCGGTCAAAGCCTGTTGAAATGTTTTCTCAACTATTTTCCATTCCTCTTCAGATACGGTTTCTTCATCATACTTTACAACCTCGGGTAATCCAAGCGCTAATTGAAGAAGATTATTTGCCGGTTCGTTCAGGTCGGCAGCAACGGCTTTCAATTGCTCGTAATAGTTTTTTAACAGTTCGGTATCTATACCTGCTGCTTTTACTGACGAGTTTGCCTGTTCAACGTTGATAGACAGGTTTACCTTGCCGCGCTCTATTTGCTTGCTGCACTCGTTACGCAACTGAAATTCTTTTTCCGAAAACGCTTTGGGCAGCCGGAGGGATAATTCAAGAAATTTACTGTTCAGGGATTTGATCTCTACGGTGTATTTTGAGTTACCCGAGTCAAAACTGGCAATTCCATACCCTGTCATGGATTTTATCATACGCAAAGATAATCTTTTTAGTGATTAGAGGTTAGAGGTTAGAGATTAGTTAATAATCTATTGATTAATTACCATCACCTCCCAAGTCACTAATCTCTAACCTGTAATCACCAACATTAACATTTTTTTACACTTAGGTTAAATCATTTTTTTTAAATTTGGAGGTTAAATAAGCTAATGCGCTTCGGATATATCATATTATCATTTTGTTTAGGCTGCCTTTTTTTTGAGGCGAGTGGTCAGGCTGTATTTACGCTTAAGGGCACTATCTATAAAAAAAGCACACCCGAGAAGATCAGCGGTGTTATAGTTACCAACCTGCGCACAAAAAGCCAATCAACCAGCGACAATTGGGGCGTGTTTAATATTCCAGCCCTGGTAGGTGATACCCTGTTATTCAAAAAATCAGACTATGCTTCACAAACCTATGTCATCAACAGTAGTTTCGATATAAATATTTATTTGCCACCGATGGTATTGCTTAATGAGGTTACTGTAAAAGAGCAAACCAAAAAGCAGGAAATAAAAGAAACGATGAATGATTATAAAAAGGTGGGCGGTTATTATACCTTAAACCCATCGGTGTGGTCGGCTATGAATTCACCCGCTACCGCTATTTATGAAGAATTGGGTACTGACCCAAACCGTGCCCGCAAATTCCAGGAACATACCCAGGAGGAGTTGGAGCATATTGAAATTTTTAAGCGGTATAATAAAGCGCTGGTAAAAAAAGTAACCGGCCTTACTGACGATAAGGAAGTGCAGAAATTTACCGATGTGTTTACTCCGGCGTATATAGATATAAAAACTTGGAGCGATTATGAAGTGGTGAATTATATCAAGATATCATTCGAGTGGTATAAAACACACCAGGAAGAGTTTAAAGCGCGGGTGCTTAATTAAATCCCCAATGTTTCGCAAGCTTTTTCAGCAGCCAGTTTTTCCGCATTTTTCTTACTGAATTCTTTTCCAAGCCCCATACTTTCGCCGTCAATATTGGCTTGCACAGTAAATAACTTTATGCTTTCGCCATCATCATTACCTATAAGCTCGAACGAAATATCCTTGCCATGGCGCTGGCACCATTCAATCAGCTTGCTTTTAAAATTTGTTTCGGTTTGTTCAAGCGTATGGATGTCTATATGCGATTTGATAATGTGGTTTATCAAAAAACTCCTTGTAAACTCATATCCTTTGTCAAGGTATACTGCGCCTATCAATGCTTCGAACGCATCGCCTAATAATGATCCCTGCCTTGACTGACCCATGATGCGGCTATCATATTCTATCAGTTTTTCAAAGCCAAGCTTGCGGGCCAGTTGATTTAAATTTGCCCTGTTTACAATTTTTGAACGCAGTTCGGTTAAAAAACCTTCGTCTTCATAAGGATATAGCTTAAACAAAACTTCGGCTACAACGCTGCCTAATACGGCATCGCCTAAAAACTCCAGGCGTTCGTTGCTGTTTTTTACCCCTTTTTTAATGTTTTGCGCTACTGATTTATGGCGAAACGCCAAGCGGTATAACGACAAATTACCCGGTACAAAACCGAGCAAATTCTTTAAAACTTTAACGTATTTTCTTTGAGGGGATAAGTAAAGTTTATATAAACGGCTGATAGGCATTCACTTTCAATCTTCGTATTTTTTAAAAATAACTGAAGCGTTGTGGCCGCCAAAACCAAACCCGTTACTTTGCACTACTCTTACTTTTCGCTTTTGCGCTTTGTTAAACGTAAAGTTTATCCTCGGGTCAAAAGCAGGGTCGTCTGTAAAATGATTAATAGTTGGAGGTATCTCATCATACTGCAAAGCCAACAGCGCAGCAATAGCTTCAATAGCTCCGGCAGCACCTAATAAATGGCCTGTCATTGATTTTGTAGAGCTGATGTTTATATCATAAATATGATCGCCATAAACATCCTGTATTGCCTTAACTTCCTGCGGATCGCCAATCGGTGTCGATGTCCCGTGTACGTTTACATAGTCGATGTCTGATGGCTGCATACCGGCATCCTCAAGGGCTAAGCGCATTACCAACGCCGCTCCAAATCCTTCTGGATGTGGTGCTGTCATGTGATAAGCATCGGCACTCATGCCGCCGCCCATCATTTCAGCATAAATTTTAGCACCACGGGCTTTGGCGTGTTCCAGTTCTTCTAAAATAATGGTACCTGCACCTTCGCCTGCCACAAAACCATCGCGATCCATATCAAAAGGGCGCGATGCCGTTGCCGGATCATCATTACGTGTAGATAAAGCGTGCATGGCATTAAACCCTCCAATACCGGCCTCATTAATAATAGCTTCCGATCCGCCTGTTATAAACATGTTGGCCTTACCCAACCGTATATAATTAAATGCATCAATCAGCGCGTTATTTGACGAAGCACAAGCAGAAACAGTAGAGAAGTTTGGCCCGCGTAAACCATATTTGATAGAAATATGCCCCGGGGCAATATCCGCGATCATTTTTGGAATAAAGAAAGGATTGAAACGCGGGGTGCCGTCACCTTTGGCAAATGCTACCACCTCGTCCAGGAAAGTTTTTAAACCGCCAATACCGGAACCCCAGATAACGCCTATGCGGCTGGTATCCAGCTTGCTGAAATCCAACGAGGCATCTTTTACCGCTTCTTCTGTCGAATACAGGGCGTATTGAACAAAGGGATCGAGTTTTCGGGCATCTTTTCTGCCTAAAAAGGCATCGGCATCAAACCCTTTTACTTCGCAGGCAAACTTTGTTTTGAATAAAGCGGTATCAAAGCTTTTTATTAAAGCAGCGCCACTTATCCCATTGCGCAGCCCGTGCCAATATTCAGCAACGCTGTTACCAATAGGAGTAAGTGCTCCAAGCCCGGTTACTACAACTCTTTTAAACTCCATTTAATCGGATTAAGGAGTTTTTATTTAACGTTTTTTTCAAGGTAAGCAATAGCTTGACCTACAGTACCGATAGTTTCAGCCTGATCGTCAGGAATAGCCACGTTAAATTCTTTTTCAAACTCCATGATCAATTCCACGGTATCTAAAGAGTCAGCACCAAGATCGTTGGTGAAACTTGCTTCGGGGGTTACTTCACTTTCGTCAACTCCCAATTTTTCTACGATTATAGCTTTTACTCTTGAAGCGATATCAGACATAGTATTATAATTTAATGATTAATAATTTCAGTGCAAAGAAAAATAAAATCTATCAAATATCAAATCTAAAACTTTTTAGTTATTTCACTAATAAATTTAATGATCAAAAGGTTTTACTATTTGTATTTTTACCGGCGCAAATGTAGTCATTTTGAGCAGGAAATTTTTAAAGTTTGAGATTGATCTTGATTTTGTGCTTATCGCAGTCACAACTTCATTAAAAGACTATCGAATTTGTTACCTTATTAACAAATGTTTAAATTTTAATTTCACCAAAGCTGATGACCTGGCGGTTGACATACATCCCAACGCCGGCCCGGTATACTTCTCTTTATACCAGTATAACTGGGAATCGAGCGAAACTGACTTCTATTTTATAGCTAATAAAGGGTCTGACGGCTACTTAATTCCCGAAATGAAAAGAGCCGATTATTTTTTGATGATCAAAAATTATATCGATAATGCCGACCTGGAGAAATTGGTTTCGAACATAAATCGGATCCCGGAAATCGTAGCAGCGGTAAAGATTGATCCAAAAAAAATAAAATCACGCGAAAATCTGCTATTTTAGCGCAAAAATTTGCAAGTGTTATTTACACACTAACGCCGATTAGAACCCGATTATCTATGAAATTATCTTGTAACCGAACTAAAATAGTTGCCACGATGGGCCCGGCATCTGCCAATAAAGATGTACTGTTAGCCATGATAAAAGCCGGCGTAAATGTTTGCCGCCTAAATTTCTCGCACGGAAAGCCCACAGACCATAAAAAATTTATTGACCTTATTCGCGAGATCAATCACGAACATAAAACCAACGTTGCTATTCTTGCCGATTTGCAAGGCCCTAAAATACGCATAGGTTTAGTTAAAGATGGCGGCATTCACCTGGTAAACGGCACACATATTAATATAACCACCCATGAGTGTATTGGCGATGATAACCGCATCTATATAACCTACGACACCTTTCCGCAGGATGTGCAGGCCAATGAAATTATATTGCTGGATGACGGCAAAATACAAATGCGCGTTATTGAAACCAATAAAAAGGATAGCGTGCTTTGCGAAATAGTTCATGGTGGTATTTTAACATCGCGCAAAGGCGTTAATTTGCCAAATACCAAGGTATCTATCCCCAGCTTAACCGAAGACGATATTGCAAACCTGAAGTATGCTTTAGATTGGGATGTAGATTGGGTTGGCCTTTCATTTGTGCGCAACGCCGATGATATTACCGATCTGAAAAGAATTATAAGCCAAAGTGGCAAGTCGGCCAAAGTAATAGCCAAAATAGAAAAGCCTGAAGCTATTGATAATATTGACGCCATTATTGCCGCTACTGATGGCGTAATGGTTGCACGTGGAGACCTGGGTGTTGAAATGCCTTTGGAGGAAGTGCCATTATTGCAAAAAATGATAGCGCGCAAATGCCGTGCTGCATCAAAGCCGGTAATTGTGGCTACACAAATGCTGGAATCAATGATCACCACGCCCCGCCCAACCCGCGCGGAAGTAAATGACGTTGCAAATTCTGTATTAGACGGCGCGGACGCTGTTATGCTGAGCGGCGAAACATCTGTTGGCGAATTCCCATTGATTGTTATTGAAACAATGTCAAAGATAATCCGCAATGTAGAAGAATTGGGGTATCCGTTTAATTCCGAAAAAGGGTTAAACCCCGATACAGATTCGCATCGCTTTTTAAGCGATGCTGTTTGCAATTCGGCAGTTTATCTTGCAGAACATACAAATGCAGCCGGTATTGTGTCAATGACCGCATCGGGATATACGGCATTTGAAATATCGAGTTACAGGCCCAAAGCGCCGACTTATATTTTTACCGCCAACAAACACTTGCTTAATGCACTAAGCCTGGTTTGGGGTGTCCGTACCTTTTATTATGACCAGGTTGAGAGCACAGACCGCACCATTAAAGATGTAAACAATATGCTTAAAGCCGAAAACCTGATAGAGGAAGGCGATGTGGTTATCAACACCGGCGCTATACCTATATTTAACCGCGGCCGAACCAATATGCTTAAAGTAACGGTTATTGACTAATGGTTGATTACGTTTATTGGGTTGATTAAGTGAGTGGTTAAATAAAAAAAACTACTCACTTAATCAACCCAATAAACCGCTTATCAACCTTAAAATATCTCTGCTGCGCAGATCTTTAAAAACAGCTTATCCAGGCTGGTAAAGTAATAATCCCAATAAATCCTCAATATTCCCATCTCCTTACTATTTACTATACCCTTTTTGACTGTTTGCAGGCAAGTAAGTTTAATTTTTGGTGTTTATTATATTTAAATCACAACTTTTTATACTTTAGAGCAATAATTGTACCTGTTGCTCCTCGCGGCTACGGGGTTACAAGCATTTTATATAATATCCCTAATTAATATAATTACCTTATGTGGTAATTAAGCATTGAAAGAAAAGTGATCAGTAGCGCGCGTAAATGTGCCTTAACGGCATTGATGTTATTTTTAAGTATTGGATCATTGTTTGCCCAGGAGACCCCTGACTCTCCCGATGTGCTCAAAAACCAGGCCGATGCCAAAGACGTAATACGTGCCATTTTCAGAAAAAAAAGCACGATAGACACCGGCGAAAAACATCCTTATTTTACCATATTGCCTTCAGCAGGATATAACCCGAGCGTAGGTATTTCTGTAGGTGTTACTTCAACAATAGGTAAATGGTATGGCGATCCCAATAAAACCATACTTTCGGTATACAACGCAAACGCTTATGTTTCTACCTACGGCCTGGCCTCGTTTGAAATAAAAGAAAATGTATTCACGGCTGATAATAAATTTAATATACAAGGTGGCATACAAGCCGGCGAAACCGTAGCTTATGATTATGGCGTGGGCACCGGCCACGCGGTACAAGGCGAGGGTAGTTTTTCGGTTAACAGTTTCCCGTTGGCCAATAATGCGGACGTTTTCCCGATACAATACACTTATCTGAAATTTAATGAACGTATTTATAAAAAAATATTTAAATATATATACGCAGGCGCCGGCGTTATAGCCGATTTTTACACCAATATTGATGACCAACGAAAGCTGGGCCCAAATATAAGTACGCATAATTATAGGTACAGCCAGTTAAATGATTACCCCACCGACGGATACCAGGCTAACGGATTCCTGTTTAACCTTGAATATAATTCAAGAGACCAGATCAACCGGCCATACCACGGCTTGTACATTGACTTGGTTCTGCGAACCAATGAAACATGGATGGGAAGTAACCATAGCTCCATCCAATTAAAAACGGAGTTGCGAAAATACTGGAGCTTATCAGAAAAACATCCCGAAGAGGTTATTGCATTTTGGCTTTGGGGCAGCTACGTGCTTAGAGGCACTGTGCCCTATTTGGAACTAACAGGCACCGGTAGCGACGCGGCAGGGCGTTTGGGCAGGGCCTATACCATCGGGCGCTTTAAAGGGCCATCGTTTTATTATAATGAAGCAGAGTACCGGTTTCCAATTACTACGAATAAATTGCTTGGCGGCGTGGTTTTTGCTAACATAGAAACTGCGGATAATTTAAGAACTATTAAGCTATTTGAATATGTTGAACCAGGCGCGGGTATCGGGTTACGCTTATTATTTAATAAGTATACCCGCTCTAATCTTTGTATCGACTATGGCCGGGGTAATTATGGCTCTAATGGCTTGTTCCTGGGCCTAAATGAGGTTTTTTAACACCTTTTATATTATAGGTATTGGTGTTGCAAAATGGCCGCTACATAAGGCGATACTAATTTTACATTATGCGGCAAATGCAGCGGTATCTCTAAAAAATCACCCGGGCCAAGTATAAATATATTTTTTCCGACTGTGCATTTGCACTGCCCTTTAAGAATAAAAAGACTCTCCATTAAGTCTTCATGCGTTTCTTCGGGCACATCAATTTTGCTGATAACCAGCATTTGGACAAGGTTATGATTTTGTCGCAATACGTGGTTGGTAAAATTTTCGGCCGGTTGCGGCGGAATCAGATGTTTTAATGTTGCTAACCAGATGTTATAATCGGATGATGCATCGGCCATGGGCAAATCGGCAAGGTCAAACCTGGTTACCGGTTCGGCAAAACCGAGCGAATTCAATATTTTTCCTTTGAGATCGCTATTGGGAGCGATGGCCCGGATGGCGGCCATTTTTTCCATCGCATTTTCTATCGCCGTTAGCTCTTTCCTTACCCCGGGATATAGTTTACATATTTGAAGCACCATTGCCTGCTCATCGCCTGTAAGCAATCCAAGGCAATATTCCTCCAAAATACCGGTTGCAATATAATCCTTAACATTCATATCCTGCCTTGATGCTAATCAGATAACAAATTGTGACAACAGGTTTTTACCTTAACAGGGGTAATGTAAAGATACAAATTTATTATTCATTAGAATCAAATGTTGTATTGCTGTTAAGTTTATCTGTTTGCTAATCTTATCCGTTTCCTAATCATCAAATCATTACCTTAGTAACATTACTTTTGGTATATGTATTTTATTCTTTCCAAATTATTGATCTACCTGCTTTTTCCGCTTTCGTGGGTATTTATTTTATTTATTACCGGTTTGGTCGTTAAAGACCGGCAGCGTAAAAAAAAGCTTTTTATTGCCGCAGTAATAGTACTGTATGTGTTTTCTAACTCGTTTCTATTTAACTGGTTCGCAAAAAAGTGGGATGTCTCTATGTATCAATTAAAAAGCAGTAAAACTTATAATTGTTCAATTGTATTGGGAGGCTTCTCGGGCGGAAAATTCAGTAACAAGGGGCATTTTAACGGCGCTGCAGACAGGTTTATCCAATGCGCGCGGTTATTTACGATTGGAAAGACCTCACATTTGCTGCTTACCGGCGGAAGCGGTAGTTTAGACCAGGGCGGTTACCATGAAGCTGCATGGGCAAAGACCCAATTGGAGGATTTAAAAATCCCGGATAGCGCAATATTAGTAGAAAATAATTCTAAAAACACGATAGAAAACGCCCGCTTCTCTGGCGCTATATTAAAACAATCCCATTTAAAAGGGCCTTATTTATTAGTGACTTCTGCTTTTCACATGCGCCGTGCATTAATGATATTCAAAAAGCAAGGGATAGATGTAATTCCCTATTCAAGTAATTTTATCAGGAGCGATAATATAGCTTTTGATGATTTTTTTATTCCCGATGCTGAGAAATTGGCTTATTGGAATATTTATATAAAAGAGGTGGTGGGTTGCGTTGTCAACTATTTTAATGGGTAACAGCGATGGGTTTTAAGCCCATCGCTATGGTTAAGGTAACTTTAATGCACCCTTTCGCCACTATGCGGATCAATACGTTTTATTGTAAACGTATTATTCGGTTTAACCACTAATGGTATCTTTTCTACCTGCGTATCACTGGTATCCAGGCCAAATGCCTTTGCTTCTGATTGGGCCAGCTTTTTAATGGTAAAATAACTATTCAAAATAAAGCCTTCTGATACGCTGAACAAGTTATTGTACGAAAGGAACTTCTCCATTATAATGAAGCGGAAGTCGGCAACGACCTTGAACTTATTTAATGAATCGTATTTGCTCGTAATATCTATCTCGTTGCGGCTCACCATATCTTCAACTATTTTACGGTACAAAACATTAACGCGCGGCTGTACCCTGAAGCCCAGGCGAAGATCTATACGGATAACTTTACCAGGCTCTATCTGATCGACGCTGTATTCCATCGTGTACGGCTCATCGGTTGTATCAATATGGATAAACCAATAGGTATCCGCTCGTTTAGGGCTACGGCTTCGGATGGAATACATTATCTTTTCCTCTATCTGCCTGCTGTTATTGGCCTTTGTTAAATAGATGAGTTGACTTGAATATTTGGCAATGGATTGATCGGCGCTTAAAGCGGTGAGCAATGGTATCTGATCCTCCAGGTCGATAAAATGCAAAAAGCGGTTATTGATCTTGCGGGCCTTGAACCAAATGTACATAGTGAATATCAGTCCGATCTCGAATACTACAAAAAACAACCTGTTCAGCAACTTAACGGCGTTGGTGATAAAGAAGCTAAACTCGACACATAAAAACACACACAGTATAGCGGTAACTATCCACACCGGCCAATGTTTAACAAACCTCATAAAGTAGTACATTAATATGGTGGTCATCAGCATGGCTATGGTGATGGAGAAGCCATAGGCGTTGGTCATGTGCTCTGACGTTTGAAAATACAGGGTTACAGCCACACAACCAAAGCACAGCAGCCAGTTAATGCTGGGTATATAAATTTGCCCGCGAATGTTTGAAGGATATTTTATTGTAATGCGCGGCCAGAAATTCATGCTCACGGCCTCGCTAATCAGCGTAAAGGACCCGCTGATTAAGGCCTGGCTGGCTATAATAGTGGCTACAGTAGCTAAAGCAACGCAGGGTATCATTAATAAATTAGGATCGGGCACTAACTGGTAAAACGGGTTGATATTGGTAAAGCTGGTATTAGCTGGTTGTGTTAGCACCCATGCCCCTTGCCCCAGGTAGTTTAGCAGTAAGGTTATTTTCACAAATATCCAGCTTACCTGTATGTTTTTGCGACCGCAATGCCCAAGGTCAGAATATAAAGCCTCGGCGCCGGTGGTGCATAAAAATACC
>Ga0206816_1250_pt1 | contig 11011 bp, 8 predicted proteins | sample Alteio_BWOrgCont_88_FD_152866 | JGI IMG/M metagenome (GOLD analysis project Ga0206816, IMG submission 152866) | Enriched cells from forest soil in Barre Woods Harvard Forest LTER site, Petersham, Massachusetts, United States -... | ecosystem: Environmental > Terrestrial > Soil > Temperate forest > O... | reverse complement strand
TCTTTACGGCCGTCTGATCGAGGTTGAGTTCATCGGCAAATTGCGCGATGAGGTCAAGTTCGATTCGCTGGAGGCGCTTACGGCACAGATGAATATTGATGCTGCGCAGGCGCGCGGGATGTTGTCCAAGGTGGAAAATTAGTGGCTGATTATAAATCGACGATCAATTTGCCCAACACGGGCTTCCCGATGAAAGCGGATTTGGCCAAGCGCGAGCCGGTGATGTTGGAGGTTTGGGAAAAAGAGGGCCTATACGAGAAGATCCGGATCGCCTGCAAGGGCCGGCCACGCTACGTGCTCCTCGATGGTCCGCCGTATGCGAACGGTGCATTGCATATGGGGCATGCGGTCAACAAAGTTCTGAAGGACGTGGTGGTGAAGTCGCGCACGCTCGACGGCTATGACGCGCCCTACGTTCCTGGCTGGGACTGCCATGGCCTGCCGATTGAGATGCAGGTCGAGAAAACCCACGGTCGCGTGGGCCAGAAAATCGATGCCAAGACCTTCCGCGCAGCGTGCCGTGCCTACGCACTCAAGCAAATCGATTTGCAGCGTTCTGAGTTCAAGCGACTCGGCGTGCTCGGAGATTGGCAGAACCCGTATATGACTTTGGCGCCGCGCTATGAGGCTGATCAATTGCGCGCCTTCTCTCTGATCATCAAGAACGGCCACGTGTACAAAGGCTATAAGCCGGTGCATTGGTGCTTGAACTGTCGCTCGGCACTCGCCGAGGCTGAGGTTGAATACGAGCCCAAGACCAGTCCCAGCGTCTATGTACGCTTCGAGGTCATCGATCGCGATGATCTTGCCCAGCGCATGGCGTTGACACCTGCCGAGCGGCTTGTTTTGAGCGAGGCGGTGCCTACCTCGATCGCGATCTGGACCACCACGCCGTGGTCCTTGCCGGGAAACCGTGCCGTGGCCGTGCACCCGCAATTTGAATATTCGCTGATCGAGTTCGACCTAGGCGGCGGACGCGAGCGGCTGCTGCTGGCCGCGGAGTTGGTCAAGTCGGTCATGGCGACTTTGGGCGTCGCGCAATGGAACGTGCTTGCCGAGGTCAAAGGAGCCGCGCTCGAAAAATTGCTGCTTCAGCATCCCTTCTATGAGCGCCAAGTGCCGGTGATTTTGGGCGATCATGTCACACTCGATGCCGGCACTGGAGCGGTACATACGGCGCCGGCCCACGGTCTCGATGACTACAACGTGGCGCGTCGCTATGGACTGGACGTGGACAATCCTGTCGGCGGCGATGGCCGCTTCCTACCCTCGACGCCGCTGTTCGCCGGCGAACAAGTGTTCGAGGCCAATCCCCATGTGATCAAGGAACTACTCGTGCGCGGGCGGCTTCTCAAGGACGAGCCCTATCACCATTCGTATCCACATTGCTGGCGGCACAAGACGCCGGTAATTTCGCGCGCCACGCCGCAGTGGTTCATCAGCATGGAACAGGCGGGACTGCGTAAAGGCGCGCTTGAGGCTATTTCGCATGTCGATTGGATGCCCTCCTGGGGTGAGCAGCGTATTTCCAGCATGATCGCGGCGCGCCCCGACTGGTGCGTCTCGCGCCAGCGCACCTGGGGCGTGCCCATTCCTTTGTTCGTGGACAAAGAGAGCGGAGAGTTGCACCCACGTACCGACGAACTGATCGAAACGGTCGCGCAGCGCGTCGAGAAGCACGGCATCGAGGCCTGGTTCGAATTGGACCCGGCAGAACTCTTGGGCGAGGACGCGGCGCGCTATGACAAGGCCACCGACGTGATGGACGTCTGGTTTGATTCGGGCGTTGCGCATCATTGCGTGCCTGTCGAGCATCCCGACACTCACTCGCCCAGCGACCTGTATCTTGAAGGTTCGGATCAACATCGCGGTTGGTTTCACAGCTCGCTGTTGACCTCGGTTGCGATGCACGGCCGAGCCCCGTATCGGGGTGTGCTGACGCATGGCTTCACCGTCGATGAGGCGGGACGAAAGATGTCGAAGTCGCTTGGCAATATCATCTCGCCGCAGAAACTCACTGCGACGCTGGGCGCGGATGTGGTGCGGCTTTGGGTGGCGGCGACCGACTACGCCAACGAGATGAGCGTATCGGATGAAATCTTGAAGCGCATGGCCGATTCATATCGACGCATGCGCAATACATTGCGATTCTTGCTCGCCAACCTGCAAGGCTTCGAGCCGAGCACGCACGCGATCGGCTTCGATCAGCTGGTGGCGATCGACCAGTGGGTGATCGGCAAGGCCTTCGCCTTGCAGAATGACATCGTGACTGCTTATCGCAATTTCGAATTCCACAGGATCTATCAAGACATCCACAACTTTTGCGTGGTCGAACTTGGTGGCTTTTACTTGGATATCATCAAGGATCGGCTCTACACGACGGGTGCGGACAGTGCACCGCGGCGCAGTGCGCAGACGGCGGTGCATCACGTTGCGCAGGCGATGGTGCGTTGGATTGCGCCCATTTTGAGTTTTACTGCCGAAGAGGCATGGAAATACATGCCGGAGATGCCCAATGAATCGGTGTTCTTGAATCTCTGGCATCGCTTTCCGACGGGCGCCGAACGCGCCCCGTCCCTCGATTGGCCGGCACTCATCGCCCTGAAGGCCGATGTCGCGCGTGAAATGGAGCGCTTCCGCGCAGCCGGGGTGATCGGCTCATCACTTGATGCCGATATCACCGTTTACGCTGACGAAGCTTCGGCGCCACGCTACAGCGCCTTGGGCGATGAGCTGCGCTTTTTGCTGATCACCAGCGATGCGCGGGTGACGCAAACCGCCGCACCGCCTGAGTCTGCGGCCAAGAGCAGCCAGGAAGGTGTCTGGATCGAAGTCAGGCCCAGCACAGCTGCCAAGTGCGTGCGCTGTTATCAATTGCGCGCCGATGTAGGCAGCAACGCCCGGCATCCCGAGATCTGTGCGCGGTGCGTCAGCAATGTCGATGGCCCGGGAGAGGAGCGGCGATTCGCATGAACACTTCGCAAACGACCCTGCAACAAGGCAGCGTACAAGGGATTCAGCGCGGAGCCGCGGGTTGGCTCGTGGTTTCTCTGCTCGTGGTGGTCGCTGATCAGCTCAGTAAAGCCTACATCGTGCATCACTTCGCCGAGTTCGAGTTCGTGTCGTTGTTGCCGGTCTTGGAAATCACGCGCATGCATAACGTCGGCGCGGCATTCAGCTTCCTCGCCTCGGCGTCGGGCTGGCAGCGCTGGCTTTTCATTGGTTTGGCGATTGCCGTGAGCGGCGGGATCATCGTCTGGCTATTGCGTTTGCAGCGCAACGCAAACGCGCTGCTCGCCTGCGGACTTGCGCTGGTGCTGGGCGGAGCCCTCGGCAACGTGATTGACCGTATTCGATTGGGTCATGTCATCGATTTCATTCACTTTCACTGGGATCGGGCGTATTTTCCGGCATTCAATGTCGCAGATTCGGCCATCACGGTCGGTGCGGCGTGCTTGTTATTGGATGCACTTTTTGAGGGAAGGCGAAAATCTTGATGCAAATACTCTTGGCCAATCCGCGAGGTTTCTGTGCTGGTGTGGATCGGGCGATCGATATCGTCGAGCGCGCGGTGGCACTGTTCGGCGCACCGATCTACGTGCGGCACGAAGTAGTCCATAACAAGTACGTGGTGGATCGTTTGCGTACCATCGGTGCCATTTTCGTCGATGAGCTATCGGAGGTTCCGGACGCCGCGACGGTGATTTTCAGCGCGCACGGCGTGCCGCGTTCGGTGCAGATCGAGGCGGACCGCCGCAAATTGAACGTCTTCGATGCGACCTGTCCGCTCGTGACCAAGGTGCACATGGAAATTACGCGTTATGCGCGCGAGGCCCGCGAAGTGTTCCTGATCGGGCACCTCGGGCATCCGGAGGTGGAGGGCACCATCGGCCAGTTCGACACCTCCTTCGGCGGCTCAATTTACCTGGTACAAACGGTGCAGGATGTCGAGCACCTGAAAGTGCGCAATGCGGATCACTTGGCATTCGTTACGCAGACGACGCTTTCGGTCGACGATACCGCCGACATCGTCAGGGCCTTGCGTGCGCGGTATCCCGCGCTCAAGGCACCCGTCAAGGAGGACATATGCTATGCCACGCAGAATCGTCAGGATGCGGTCAAAGAGTTGATCGGACGCTGCGAGGTACTGGTAGTGGTGGGCTCGAAGAGCAGTTCCAATTCCAACCGCCTGCGCGAGATGGCCGACAAGAACGTGAAGCCAGGGTATCTCGTCGATGGACCCGAGGATCTGAAGCGTGAATGGTTCGATGGCATCAAGACGGTTGGTGTAACGGCCGGCGCGTCGGCGCCCGAGATTCTGGTGCAGGGTGTGATCGCGCAGCTGCGCCAATGGGGCGGCGAGGTGGCCGAAGAACTGCAAGGACGCCAGGAACACGTGATTTTTGCGCTGCCCAAAGCCTTGCGCACCGTCACCAAGCAGGGCAGCAGTCTTTCATCGGTGGAACCTGCGGGTTAGAATGCGCCCCCTTCGTGATACAGCGCCGCAATAGCTCAGTTGGTAGAGCAACGCATTCGTAATGCGTGGGTCAGGGGTTCGAATCCTCTTTGCGGCACCATAAAATCAAGTACTTACGCCGAGACTACAAGATAGTCTTCGACCCCAACGCCGACAGTGAGCTCCGCGTTCCGTCTGACGAGTAGGCTTGCACGGCGAAGTAGTACGTGCCCGCATTCAAATTGCTGACTACATAACTGGTCGCGCTGGGGGAAGCCAATTGTACGGTTTGCGTGAGCGAGCCGGAGTTCGTGCCGTAGTAAATCGTGTAACCCGCGAGATCCGTGAGCGGTGTGCCATCTGTGTTTTGGGTCGGCGGCGTCCACGATAAGTCCGCAGCGCCGGTGGCCGCTACCGGGTTGGCGGTGACGTTGATCGAAAAGGCAGCAAGTGACGCCGATGCGCTGCCGTTGCTGACACCGATGACGATGTTTGCATAGCTGCCCACTTGCGCGCTGCTGGGTGTACCCGAGAGCGCACCGGTGGTCGCGTTGAAGCTTGCCCACGCGGGCATGTTCGAGATCGAAAACGTAAGTGTGCCACCGCCGGAATTGGTGGTCGTCGGCACGAAGCTGTAGGCCTGCCCGGCCGTGTCCGATGCTGCCGGGCTGCCGCTGATCGTGGGCGCTACGGCGCCGCCGCCGCCCGAGTTGCTGCTCAAAGGGTCGCTGCTCGACGCCCAGCCGCTGCCGTTCCAAGACCACCAACCGCCGGCGGCGTTTTCCTGATAGATAAGGCCGTTCTCATACACCAGATGGGTCACTCCGCTCGTGTAGCCCGCTAACGAGCCGTTCTTGTAGACGAGGCCAGCGGACACGGTCCAGACGTTGTCGCTGCTGTCGATGATCTGCGAGACCGTAGGAATGGTCGTGCCGCTCGAGGACACTACTTTGCGCGGATCACTGCTGGCTTCCCAGGTGCTCCCGGTCCACGACCACCAGCCGCCGGCGGAATTCTCCTGATAAATGACGTTGCTCTCGTAAACCAGCAGCGTCACGGCGCTCGAATAGCCCGCGGTGGCGCCGTTTTTGTAGATTACCCCGCCGGAGACGGCCCAGACATTGTCGCTGGTATCGGTAATCTGCGTTGCCGATGGAATGGTCGCGCCGTTGGCGGAGGCAACCTTGCGCGGATCGCTGCTGGCTTCCCAAGTGCTGCCGGTCCATGACCACCAGCCGCCGGCGGAATTCTCCTGATAGATGGTGTTGTTGTCATACAGCAGCAGCGTCACGGCATTCGAGTAGCCTGCCGCTGCGCCGTTCTCTTGAATCACACCGCTGACGACGGTCCATACATTGCTGCTGCCGTCGGTGATCTGCGTTGCCGCTGGAATGGCAGTGCCATTTGGGGAAGCCGTGCCGGCGGCGACGGACTTCAACACCGAGGCGTTCGCGTTCGTGCTGCTTGTTGATGACTGTGAATCGGCGGTGCTGTCGCCGCCGCAAGCGGCAATCGCCAAGCATGAGACAGCAACCGCCGCTTTGAAAAAGTTCGTCACCAAACGCATTGAAACTCTCCTATGCACTGCCGCATCGATACCGGTGCCTTCGGTCCGCTTTGTACCGGGCTGCACATAGGGCGCGCGATCTGTCGGTCTGTGGCTACATTTGCGCGACGGGGCTCTGCAACACGTTGAATTGACGCGAGTCATTGACAGCGTTGCGCGCGTTGTCGCCATCCTGAGTCGGCGCGGGAGTTCGCAGCGACTGCGTAAAGTGTGACGCGAGTCACGACCTTGAGCGCGACTCGCACCGCTTGCGTGGGGGCGCAGGCTGGTGCTCGATCAACGCCAACGCAATGAGCGCGTAACAATCCGCCACGATGATTCGGCAGAAGTTCGTTTCAGGCGTGAGTGAGCGTAGGTTGCTCTGGTGAGAGCCGCGATCAAGTTGTTGCGCTGGCAGTCGCGTTATACACTCGTCAAATAGGTATTTGGACTCGGACTAGTGTCAAGATGTGTGGAGTTGAGGATCGAGCGTGAAGGCCGCGCGGAAGAAATCCGACGGGTGATAAGCACTTTCGTCGAACAGCTCTCGTCTTTTCTAGACATCGTAGGGTTTGCCCTGCTGGCCTTTATCCATTTGAGGTCTAGACGGGCCGATCTTCGCCGTGCAACATTCAGTTGAGCGGGCGAGATTACGATCGAACGAGCAATGCCATCTCCGATGAGAAATACGAACGTGAATTTCCACGCGCGCCAGGTTCAGTCCAGAATAAACCGAGGTACTTTGTGCGATTGCTGAGCATGGACGCCCTGGTTTAGAGCATGGCTATCGATGTTTCCGTCGTCATGGCAACTTACCGGCGGCCAACTACGCTGATTGATGCCATCACCAGCATTCTCGACCAGAAGGGTGTTCGCGTCGAAGTGATGGTGGTTGACGATTGTCCCGACGGTTCCGCGCAATCAGCCGTCGTAGGATTGGCCGATCGTCGGGTTCGTTACGTGCGCAATCCAAAGCCGTCGAATGGCAAACCGGCCCTTGCACGAAATGTAGGATGGCCGTTGACTACGGGGGAAATCATTCACTTTGCCGACGATGACGATGTCGTTCCACCGGACTTGTACCGGGATGCGGTCGATGAATTTGCCAGGTCACCGAAAGTAGGAGTGCTTTTCGGCCGCATTGAAGCATTCGGCGATCCCTCTGAGGCGTTGGAGAGGGATAAAAATCTGTTCGAGCGCTCGGCGCGGCGCGCGGCGCGCCTGCAACGCCTGAACTCGTCGTGGGCATACACCTCTCATCTGCTGTTTCTCGAGCTGTTGTTCCTCGGCGGCTCCTCGCTCGTGCGCCGCCGCGTAGTCACCGAACTCGGCGGTTTACCCTCGCGCACCGAGATCATGGAGGATTTGGATTTCCTGACTCGGGCAGTGCGGAAGTTCGGGGTAAAGTACATGGACCGAGTATCGCTTTACTATCGCGTTTGGCCGTCGCGCATGCACAGCCAGAAGGATCTCAAAGGAGCGTTGATCCGTAGCTATAGTCGTATCCACGAGGAGTACCGACGCGACTTCGGTGCAATCGACTTCTACACGCTGAAGCTTGCGGCTCGCACCGTGTTGAGATTCCTGTAGCCTTCGCGCTAAGGCGCTGCAGCGAGATTCGCTACGGAGCGGTATCTCCGAGTTTCTGCAAGATGCCGACTTCATACAAGCTAGGCACACGCAACTCGAAGAATAGTTCATTCGCGCGCACCGCGCGCCGGAAATAGCTCTCATCGCTGTCGGCAACGCGCGATACCAGCACGTGTTTGAACAACGACGCGGTGCTTCGCAGCGAGGCGGGTTCGAGCTCCGGCCGCAGGTCGACCATGGCATCGAGGGCCAGGTATTTCCTTGCCTGCTTGTCCGGACTCAAGTCCTCGGACCAGATCCCATCAAATACCACGCCGCTTGCCGGAGGCAGGGATACAAGCTCACCGGCCGCGCCGTAAGGATACTGAAGGCTAGCGGGGGAATGATTGCTGTAGAGAAGCAGCGTACCGTGCTTCCACTGCAGGTTGCGAACGGCTTGGATGAGCGCGAAAGTCGTACACTGATGGTCGGGATAGCCGTCCAGCAGCGGATGCGGCGTCGCGATGATGTCGGGTTGGACGCGCGTTATCAAATACTCAAGATCTTGTACAAGGTTCGACCAGGTCGCTCGGGCGTCGGGGTGCGGCGCAAGCAGGTTGGCTGACAGCTCGCGCCGGTACGCATCCAGGGAATCCTTACCGCTTTCGAGCGCATGTACTGCTTGCGCCGGATTCGCTCTCATGTCGCACAAAGTGCCATCGAAGTAGCCGAGGTTTGCGGTTCGGTCGGGCGCGAGCCCCGCCAACATCGGCACGGTCAAGCTGTTCCAAGCCCTGACGCGGCCCTTCTGCGCGTACGCCTCGCTGCCGGCAAACATCGAAAACAGCCCGGCGTCTCCGGCGTCCCCGGCCGTTATGGTCACGACATACGCGTCGCGTCCTTCGTAAAGCCCGTACGCGGCTATTTCCGCGTCGTCCGGATGCGTACTGATGACCAATATGCGTTGGTGCTCGAGGTCCAGATCGCTGGGCAGATAATCGAGCGTGACGTCCTGATCGCGGATCTTGAGGTAGCGGCCGTGTACTTGAATCGAGGACGCGGCCTGCAAATCGAGGCCGCTTAAGTTGATGTAGCGAAGTCCTGCGCCGCCTCGCTCCAACGCTTGGGTGAAATGACCGGCCTTCGATTCGATATCGATGTGCGGCTCGAACCAATAGCCGAGCAGGGTGGGGGCTATCCTGACCTCCAGCAGTACCGTGTGCTGGGACGGCGCGCGGGCTGGAACATCGAGATGACCGTCCTCGATCCGCGCCTGCAGGCGAGTGGCCTGGGCTCTTGAAAAATCGTAGTTCACATCCTGGCGCACATCGTAGTGATAAGCGGCAAGCCGTCTGTGGCCTGCAACGAGCGCAGCGATGAGCAGAAGAATGGCAAGGCACGACGCGATCGCCGCGCCGCCACGCCGTGTAGGTGTCGTCACGCGCCTTCGACATCGAGGTTCATTGCAAGATGATAGCGCGATCCGATGGCTGCGAACTCGGCTAAGATATTTTCCCAATGATCCAGCTACTGTCGCGCCTGCCCTGGTGGGTTCTATACGGCCTCTCCAGGCTGCTGTCTGCTCTGGCATACCACGTTGTGCGGCACCGGCACGCTGTCATTGCTGAGCAGCTGTCCAAGGTCTTCCCGGATTTGACGGAAGCCGATCGCGCTGCCATCCATCGGCGTTTTCTCAAGAACTTCGGCGACGTGCTGGTGGAGGTGCTCAAATCCGTCTCGATGAGCGCAGAGGACATGCGCTCACGGGTCCATGTGCTCAATCTCGATGTGGCGCGCCGCTTCCTGGATGCGGGTCAGTCAATCATGTTCGTGACATCGCATCTGGGCAACTGGGAGTGGCTATTGCAAGGGGTGGCGTTGCAGCTCGGATTTCCCGTGGATGCAGGCTACAAGCCCTTGCATGATCAGTGGGCGGAACGTTTGATGCTCAAGGTTCGTTCGCGATTTGGCGCCAGGCTGGTGCCGGCCAAGGAACTCCTGGGCGACATCATCAAGCGTCGCGGCGTCGTGCGCAGCATCGCGATGAATGCCGACCAGGCGCCGGTTTCCACCGACAAGCGCTATTGGACCACTTTCCTGGGTCAGGACACCGCCTTTTACGTCGGCGCAGAACAAATCGCGCGCGCAACGCGCCTACCCGTCATTTATGCATGCATGCGCCGTGCTAGCCGCAGCCACTACGAGGTGGAATTCAAGTTGCTGTGGGATGGCAAGGAAGCGCTCGAACCCAATCAAATCACAGAAAGATATGCGCGCGCCTGCGAGGCGGACGTGCTGCATAGCCCAGCCGATTGGCTCTGGTCATACCGGCGCTGGAAGATAAAAAAGCCGCTGTACGGGCCCTCCTGAGGCTATGATTAGGGGAATTCACTAGGGGAGCGCATCGCATGAGACTGGATGATAGCCGCGAGAGCGATAACGTCGAGGATGGTAGGGGTCAGGGCGGAGGCGGTGGCGGCGGTATTCGCGGAATTCATCTGGGTTTGTTCGGCACCGTCGTGGTCATCGGCGTCGGCTATTTCCTAGGCATCAGTCCGTCCACCATGCTGAGCTTATTGAACGGCGGCGGCGATACGACTTCTTCCCAACCCGCAACGCCCGTGACCGGCAGCACCGACGCCAACGATCCGCAAGTGGTGTTCGTGCGCAAGATTTTGGGGTCCACGGAAGATGTCTGGGGCGCCTATTTCCAGAGCATCGGTAAAACCTATAGCCCGCCCAAACTGCACTTGTTCACCGGTCAGGTTGACTCCGCTTGTGGGATGGCGAGTACCGCCTCGGGACCTTTCTATTGTCCCGGCGACACGAAGGTCTATATCGATTTAGCGTTCTATCAGCAGCTCGCCACCCAGTTCGGCGCACCGGGGCAGTTTGCACAGGCGTACGTGATTGCGCACGAGGTCGGCCACCACGTGCAGAATTTACTTGGCATCACTAACAAGGCCGAACAGCAGGAGTCGGCTGCCGGACGCGGTGTCGGCGCAAATCACGTGTCGATTGAAGTGGAGCTGCAGGCAGATTGTTTTGCCGGGGTTTGGGCGCAGCGCGCCAACCAGAGCGCCAAAATTCTCGAACCCGGTGATTTGGAATCGGGCCTGACAGCCGCATCCTCGGTAGGTGACGACACCTTGCAAAAGCGTATGCAGGGCACAGTCGTGCCGGATAGCTTCACGCACGGCACTTCGGCGCAGCGAGTGCGCTGGTTCAAGGCTGGCTTCAACAGCGGCAAGATCGAGGCCTGCGATACATTCAGCGCAGGCTCATCGCTGTAGACGGGCGCAGTTGTCTAACTCGGCGTCGCTGCCTTGAGTTTGCTCTCCAGGTGCTTGGCGAGTTCGGCGATGGTGGGATAGTCGAATAGCTCGGTGAGGTCGACCAGGCCCGGAAAGTCCCAGTCGACGCTTTCATGGATCTCGATC
>Ga0206816_1229_pt2 | contig 11017 bp, 3 predicted proteins | sample Alteio_BWOrgCont_88_FD_152866 | JGI IMG/M metagenome (GOLD analysis project Ga0206816, IMG submission 152866) | Enriched cells from forest soil in Barre Woods Harvard Forest LTER site, Petersham, Massachusetts, United States -... | ecosystem: Environmental > Terrestrial > Soil > Temperate forest > O... | reverse complement strand
TTCCTCCTGCTTGATATAAGGAGCATACACGTCGCCGTAATGATAAGCATAATGGAATTCTGCAAACGTATCGTAATGGGGCGGCCGCTCGACACGGGCGTCGAAAATCCGGATCTTTTCCAGCGGCGCCACATCATCATAAACGATCATGCGCCGGCTACCGACGATAGTCATTTCCCGGACTTTTCTGGGATCCAGCCAGCTGCTATGGATGATAGCGGTCCGCTGTTTAGGGAACGTCAAGCACATCGTCGTTACGTCTTCGATACCAGGAGTAACATGGGCGCTGCCGCGGCAATTCACCGACAGGGGCATTTCACCCATGATATGCAGTGCAATAGAAATGTCATGTGGTGCAAGGTCCCACGCCACATTGATGTCTTTTTGAAACAATCCCAGATTAAGTCGGCGCGCGCAGACATAACGGATTTCACCGATGTCCCCGTGGTCAACAATCTCTTTAATTTTCCTGACGGCGGGTGAATAAAGGAAGGTGTGGCCAACCATCAGCACCAGCCCTTTACGCTTGGCGATTTCGATCAACTCTTCACATTCCGCCGATGAAAGCGCCATGGGCTTTTCAATAAACGTATGTTTGCCGGCTGAAAGGCAAGCTTTAGCAAGAGGATAATGGGATTTCACCGGCGTGGCGATGACTACAGCATCGAGGCCGGAGCCGTTCAGCAGATGGCGATAATCAGTAACCCCTTCGATTTCCGGATACAATGATTTGAGGTGGCCCAGGCGCTGCTCATTAAGGTCACTCATCATTTTGAGGTTGCAATCCGACAGGGACCTAAGGTTACGTGCCAAATTTGGCCCCCAATATCCGCACCCAATTACACCAAGTTTGAGTTGTTTTGTCATAAAATTCCTTTCAGGTTCAGAGTTTAATTCGCCTGTGTCTCTACGGTAAATTTTCCAGCCTGGTTTTTACGGCTGATCCGCTCAATGCCATTGACCGCGAAATTGCCGGTTCGCACCCCAGCAGGTGACGGCGCATTTGCCTGGACCGCAGCGCGCTTTTTCAGCCGCGACTCCACCATCTGTCCGATCATTACCGGCACGGTTTTGAAGATAATCACTAGATCCATCCACAACGTTTTATTGCGGGAATATTGAATATCCAACTGCATCATTTCGTTGAACGTCGTCCGGTTTTTACCGCTGACCTGCCAGAGGCCGGTGAGGCCGGGCAACGTATTGAAGCGCTCCCGTTGCCACGGCAAATATTTGTTGCTTTCATAGGGCAGGCAGGGGCGCGGCCCGACGAGACTCATTTCACCATGGAACACATTGATCAACTGGGGCAATTCATCCAAACCTGAAGAGCGCAACAACCAGCCAAAAGGGATGATTCGCGAGTCGCCACGATTATCCAATTTTTGCATCGGCGCATTGGAATCCATTAGCTGGCTAAGATAACCTTCATGCGAGGCGGTCTCGGCACGGACAAACATCGTGCGAAATTTGAGGCACATGAATCGCCGGCCCAGAAACCCCACCCGCTCTTGCCGAAACAGGATTGGCCCCGGAGAAACAAGCATAATGAATATGCCGATAAGCACGGCCAGGGGCAGCACCAGGGGCAGCACCAATAAAATTAAAAGCACATCCAATACCCGCTTCCAACGCGGGATTTGGGTAGAGCCGGGCCCAATCTCAAACTGATTTTGATTACGCGAATCGTTCACAACAGGAATAACTACCTCAGGTTTTCTTCAGATTTTCTAATTTATTTTTTATTCGCTAAATGCTGGCAAAGCTCCGCACTTGTAGGCTTTGATTATTGTTTCCAAAAATCATAACCAATTTTTGTTCCCCGGCATCCACTTCGGGGAATCTGCCCTTGCAAACAGGCTCAATTTTGTACCGCAAATTCTTTCGAAATAGGCGCCGCAAGAATCGGCGCCAAATCCGCCAGAGAGTTTCTCTCCAGGATTACCGAAGTACGATCCACTTCTACCGGCGTTGGCCGTCCCAGAATATCCAGTAACACTTGGACCCGCATCCGAGCCGGCATGACCCTCAAAACAAACGCGCGAATGCCTGCGAATACACCATCGGCAATCCGGACTTCATCTGCTGGCACCAGCCGGCTTTCCACATCCATGGGCTCCTCCGCCGTAAAGCATTCCTGCAATTCCTCAATACGCGCGTCCTCTATCACAGGAATTTTTTCGCCGAAACGAATCAGGCCGGTGACGCCACTGGTATGCTGGATTTCCGCAAGTTTGGATTCGAGCACGCACCGAATGAAAATGTAACAGGGGAAAAGCGGTTCGATGACGCGGACAATTCCCCGCTGGGTCGCGCGCTCAACACGCAGGCGGGGATGAAAGACCTCCAACTGGAGGTTCTTTCGCAGGTTTGCCGCCGCAATATGCTCATGCTTGGGTTTAGTGCGCGCGCAATACCAGGCTGGAGTAGATGTTTGCATGTTTTATAAGCAAATCTCAGCAGAGCTTCTCAATAAGACCAAATGATTCCAGTTAGTACGCATGTTTTTTCTTTGCCGCTTTTATTAAAATGTATTTTAAAAAATAAAAACCCGTCACTGAGCAATCCACAGGATCGTAATGCATTTTTCTTGCCGATTACTTGTTCTCCGCCGGAAAAGTTGCCTTAACACGCGAACAAGCCTGTGTAGATAATAAAACACACTTTACTGTTTCAACAATCAGGACAATTCACTGAATATGTCTAAGGGAATAATCTTATAATTCTTGGGACGTGATATACAGCATCAGGCCATAATGCCCTATAAACCGCTAGAAGCTACTACAATACGCCGAGATTGCCATGGCGGGAATGCATTCAGTTATAAAATGCGCTTAATCAACTCTCAGCCCAACATCAATGAAAACACAATTTTCATGCCCTAGCAATCGGGAGAAAAGACCTATTTTAATACAGGTGGGAGACTTAGGCGGCTGGCACACTTTCCGGTGGGGAATAGAAGCCAGCGCTTTGGCTTTCGACCCAATTGGTTGCGTAACGAAGCAGTTCTGAAGCATTGGATAACTTGAGTTTGCGCTTTATGTTCTCACGATGTGTTTCGACTGTCTTGATACTCAAATGCAGTTTTTCCGCAATTTCTCTCGTATTAATTCCCGCGCCCAATAATTGAAAGATCTGCAACTCGCGGTCCGTAAGATTTCCCAGACCCTCGCGCTGGGAACCGGATTTTCTCCCTGCCATTTGGTGCAAGGCCAGCGCAGCAATTTTTCTACTTACGTAAAATTCACCCGCCAACACTGCCCTTATGGCTGCGGGAATCTCCGAAGCGGCGTTATTCTTCATGACAAATCCGCGGGCACCGGCTTTTAATGCACGTTCCGCGTATAGATTTTCGTCACATTGAGAAACGACCAGTATGAGCAGAGATGGATATTCGGAGGCCAAATTCCTGACAAAATCCAGCCCATTTCCGTCCGGCAACAGAACATCAGTCAAAATCAGATCCGGTTTCTGCATCGCAAGTTCTTTTTGCGCGGCCAATATGCCGTCGACCGCACCGCAACAAACAAGATCTTTCTGCCGATTTATAATCCGAATCAGGCCTTCCCGGACCAGGCTCTGGTTATCCACTATCAAAATCTCGGCTTTTTTTTGTTTCGTTGAAACTGTCATAGTACTTAAAATCAATTTCCAAGGAGATTTCCTCTCACTTATTCACAGCTATTTTTATTTGTAAGCAGGAAATTCACTTAGCTTTCGAAAGGAATTATACTTAAATTCACTCCACCGGTCAAATGGAAGAAATAAGCCATTACTTGAGGTTCATCAAAATGGGCTATTAATTCGTGTTTCCAGAAGGCAGGCACGACAGTCAGTCAAAAAATTAGTCATTCAGTTATAGCCGAAGTCAAAGAAAGTCAAAATAGGCATGGCTAATGCTTTCTCCTCCAGCATGACATCAAACGTCGCAAAATATAGAACATGGGCTAATCCGACGCCAACAATGGGAATATGGACGAAAATTGCCGTTCTTTTCGGTAATTTCATAAAAAATCAAATTCCCGAGGGCTATCAGGATAAAGATGGATTTCATTTTGGCGTAAAACAGCCGCAGCGAGATCGCATTTAAGCGCGACTTTTCGAGCTGTTCTTCATCAACCTGTAGAGCTTGTCTAGAAATAGGACACGCCTGTCCAAAAATCAATTTCTGCCGTCGAGGGCAAAAGTTCCTCGAGAAATTCGCTTTTTTCCGATTTTTCAAAATTTTCGACTTTGACTTTGGCATTCTTCCTGCGGTTAGCCCCCGCAAATGGAAAGACGCTTCGGAAGGCATAAATACCCGTGCTTGCTAACCTTTTGGTTATGCATACTGTTGGCTTGCTGTCACAGCTACTGTGACGCTGCTCAAACTTCTCAAAGCGTCACGCTCGCCTGGAATCCAAGCACCAGCGCCAATGTTGTTGGATATAACATCTACTATGGCGGTGCGAGTGGGAGTTATACGAATACGGTTTCGGCTGGTAACGTGACAAACGTGACGGTTTCAGGTTTGGTTACAGGAGTTACTTATTACTTTGCCGCTACTACCATCAATAGCTCAGGTTTGCAAAGCGGGTATTCATCCCAAATGTCTTATACCATCCCTTCGACGACCACCACGAACAGTCCTTTGCTAAGTATCACTAACGCCATCTCGGGGATGGTGGTGAGCAGCGCAGCCTTTACGACGATGGGCAATGCCACAGATAATATAGCGGTGGCCGATGTTTATTATTCATTGAACGGCGCACCGTTTGCGCAAGCTGTAACGGCCAATCAATGGACCAATTGGAACGCCGCGCTGACACTCGTAGTTGGAACAAATACCTTTGCTGCTTATGCGGTGGATACCAGCGGAAACATCTCAACGACCAGCAAGGTCAATATCGTTTATGCCCCAAATGTTACTTTGACTGTCCAAACTACTGGACAAGGCAGCGTCAATCCGAACTACAATGGATCGCTCCTGCAGATCGGAAAGTCTTATTCAATGACAGCAACAGCCATCAATGGGTTCATGTTCACCAACTGGACCGGCGGGGTCTCCGGAACATTCAACTTTTATACAAACGGGCCGACAGTCACGTTTATCATGATCAGCAACCTGGTGATGCGGGCCAACTTTGTCGACACGAACAAACCCTGGCTAAGCATCACCAATCTTAGCGCGGGGATGCAGGTGAGCAACACCTCATTCACCGTTATGGGTCAGGACACAGATAATGTAGTCGTAGCATATGTAGATTATTCATTGAACGGGGCGCCTTTTGCATCAGCCAATGTCAGCGGGGCGAATTGGAACGCGGCGCTCACACTGACCCCGGGAGCAAATACGATTGCGGCCTATGACGTTGACAACAGCGGGAACATCTCAGCCACTGATACCGTAAGTTTTGATTGCGTGGTTACCAGGGCCCTGACGGTCCAGACTACTGGACAAGGCAGCATCAATCCCAACTATAATGGATCTCTCCTGCAAATCGGGCAGGTTTACACGATGACAGCCATACCGGCGAATGGCTTCATGTTCACCAATTGGACAGGTGGCACTGGTGCGCCACTGGTCTATTACACTAATAATCCTACGGTTTCGTTTACGATGCTCGCCAATTTGACAATGCAGGCCAACTTTGTGGACACTAACAACCCCTGGCTGAACATCACCAACCTAACTTCGTGGATGCAAGTGAGCAATTCGGCGTTCACTGTCATGGGTCTGGACACGGACAATGTAGCCGTCGCCAATGTCTACTATTCATTGAACAATGCCCCTTATACGCCAGCCACCACCAATGGAGTAAATTGGAGTGCAGCGCTCACGCTTGCACCGGGGACAAATACCATTGTGGCTTATGACGTCGATACCAGCGGAAATATTTCAGCTACCGATACAGTAAACTTCATTTATGTCCAAAGCGGGACTTTGAACGTTCAGATGGCCGGCGAGGCCAACATCTATCCTGACTACAGCAATGCCGTCCTGCAAGTTGGCCAAAATTATACGATGACCGTCTATCCTTATTCGGGCTTTGTCTTCACCAACTGGACCGGTGGCAACACGAAACCCATGCACTCTTACGGCAACAGCGTCACCGTAACATTCACAATGCTTCAAAACCTGACCATGCAGGCCAATTTCTTTGACCTCAACAAGCCCTGGATCAGTGTCACCAACTCGACCACCGGTATGCTCTGGAGCAATGCCAGTTACACTGTCACCGGCCTGGCCATCGATGACCAGGGCATGGGCTCGGTCAATTACTCCCTCAATGGCGCGCCTTATACCCCCGCCTCCTCCAACAACGGCTGGACCAATTGGAGTGCCGCCCTCAATCTGGCCGTCGGTACCAACTCCTTCAGCGTTTATGCTTTGGCCACCAACGGCAACTCCTCCGCCACCAATACTATCAGCATCGTCTACGCTGTTAACAGCCAGCTAAACCTCCAAACCCTTGGCCTGGCCAACATCTATCCGGACTACAGCAACGCCTGGCTGCGCATCGGTCAAAATTATACGGTAACGGCTTACCCCTATAACGGGTTCATCTTCAGTAACTGGACGCAGGGCACCAGCGCTCCGCTGCAGCCTTGTGGCAGCTACTCCACTGTTACGTTCATGATGCTTTCCAATCTGACCTTGTCGGCCAACCTGACCGAATGGACGAAGCCTACAATAACGATTTCCTCCCCACTCTCCGGGGCGGTCCTGACCAACGCACAGGCCACGGTCACCGGCACCACCTACGACGTCTGGCAGGTCGGCATGGTCTCGTACAGCCTGAACAACGGCCCATGGAGCACGGCAACGACCACCAATAATTTTACCAATTGGACCAGCTCAGTGACGTTGAACATCGGGACCAATACCTTCAGTGCCTACGCGGTTAACCTGGGCGGAGGCTATTCAGTGACCAACACTATGCAGATCGTTTATGGCGTTGACAACCAGCTCAACCTGCAAGTCGGCGGCAAGGCTCTCTTCGTTCCTGACTACAGCAATGCCTGGCTGCAAGTCGGCCAAAATTATACGATGACCGCCTACCCCCAGGCCGGCTTTGTCTTCACCAACTGGACCGGCGGCAATACCAGCCCCTTGCAAGCTTACGGCAACAACCCCACCGTGACGTTCATGATGCTTTCCAACCTGACCATGCAGGCCAATTTCCTTGACCTCAACAAACCCTGGCTCAGCATCACCAACTCCACCGCCGGCATGCTCTGGAGCAACGCCAATTATACCGTCACCGGCCTGGCCACCGATGACCAGGCCATGGCCTCGGTCAATTACTCCCTCAATGGCGCGCCTTACACCCCCGTCGCCTCCAGCGACGGCTGGACCAACTGGAGTGCCGCCCTGAACCTGGCTGTCGGTACCAACTCCTTCAGCGTTTATGCCCTGGCCACTAACGGCAACGTCTCCGCCACCAATACCATCAGTATCGTCTACGCCGTCAACAGCCAGTTAAACCTCCAAACCCTTGGCCTGGCCAACATCTATCCGGATTACAGCAATGCCTGGTTGCGCATCGGCCAAAATTATACCGTCACCGCTTACCCCTACAACGGGTTCATCTTCAGCAACTGGACGGAGGGCACCAGCGCTCCGCTGCAGCCTTGCGGCAGCTACTCCACCGTCACGTTCATGATGCTTTCCAATCTGACCTTGCAGGCGAATCTCCAGGAATGGACGAAGCCTACAATAACGATTTCCTCTCCGCTCCCCGGGACTCTTCTGACCAACACACAGATCACGGTCACCGGCACCACCTACGATACCTGGCGGGTTGGCATGGTCTCATACAGCCTGAACAACGGCCCATGGAGCACGGCAACGACCACCAATGGCTTCACCAATTGGACCAGCTCAGTAACGTTGAACGTCGGCACCAATACCTTCAGTGCCTACGCGGTTAACCTGGGTGGAGGCTATTCAGCGACCGACACCGTGCAGATCGTTTATGTCATTAACAGCCCACTCAACCTGCAAACCAGCGGCAAGGCCCTCTTCTATCCTGACTACAGCAATGCCTGGTTGCAAGTCGGCCAAAATTATACGATGACCGCTTATCCCCAGGCCGGCTTTGTCTTCACCAACTGGACCGGCGGCAATACCAACCCCTTGAAAAGTTACGGCAACAATCCCACGGTCACCTTCATGATGCTTTCGAACATGACCATGCAGGCCAATTTCCTCGACCTCAACAAGCCCTGGTTGAGCGTCACCAACACCACTTCAGGCATGGTAGTCTGGAGCAACGCCAATTACACTGTCACCGGCCTGGCCACCGATGACCAGGCCATGGCCTCGGTCAATTACTCACTCAATGGTGCGCCTTACACCCCCGCCGCCTCCAATAATGGCTGGACCAACTGGAGCGCCGCCCTGAACCTGGCCGTGGGCACCAACTCCTTCAGTGTTTATGCCCTGGCTACCAACGGCAACTTCTCGGTCACCAATTCCTATTACGTCGTTTATGCCGTCAGCAACCAGTTAAACCTCCAAACCCTTGGACTGGCCAACATCTATCCTGACTACAGCAATGCCTGGTTGCGCATCGGCCAAAATTACACTGTTACAGCTTACCCCTACAATGGGTTCATCTTCAGCAACTGGACCGAGGGCACCAGCGCCCCGCTGCAGCCTTGCGGCAATTATTCCACGGTGACCTTCATGATGCAGTCCAACCTGACCTTGTCGGCCAACCTCGAGGAATGGACGAAGCCTACCCTGACGATTTCGTCTCCGCTCTCCGGAGCGGTCCTGACCAATGCACAGGCCACGGTCACCGGCACCACCTATGATGTCTGGCAGGTCGGCATGGTCTCGTACAGCCTCAACAACGGCCCGTGGAGTCCGGTGACGACCACCAATGGCTTCACCAATTGGACCAGCTCAGTAACGTTGAACGTCGGGACCAATACCTTCAGTGCCTATGCGGTTAATTTAGGCGGAGGCTATTCATTGACCAACACCATGCAGATCGTTTATGGCGTTAACAGCCAGCTCAACCTGCAAACCAGCGGCAAGGCCTTCTTCTATCCTGACTACAGTAATGCCTGGCTGCGCATTGGCGAAAACTTTACGATGACCGCTTATCCCCAAGCCGGCTTTGTTTTCACCAACTGGATCGGCGGCAATACCAATCCCTTGCAGTCCTACGGCAACAACCCCACGGTCACCTTCATGATGCTTTCCAATATGACCATGCAAGCCAATTTCCTTGACCTCAACAAGCCGTGGTTGAGCATCACCAACTCGACCACCGGTATGCTCTGGAGCAACGCCAATTACACCGTTACCGGCCTGGCCACCGATGACCAGGCTATGGCCTCGGTTAATTACTCCCTCAATGGCGCGCCCTACACCCCCGTCGCCTCCAGCGACGGCTGGACCAACTGGAGTGCCGCCCTGAATCTGGCTGTCGGCACTAATACCTTCAGTGTTTATGCCCTGGCCACCAACGGCAACTTCTCCGCCACCAATACCATCAGTATCGTCTACGCCGTCAACAGCCAGTTAAACCTCCAAACCCTTGGCCTGGCCAACATCTATCCGGATTACAGCAATGCCTGGTTGCGCATCGGCCAAAATTATACCGTCACCGCTTACCCCTACAACGGGTTCATCTTCAGCAACTGGACGGAGGGCACCAGCGCTCCGCTGCAGCCTTGCGGCAGCTACTCCACCGTCACGTTCATGATGCTTTCCAATCTGACCTTGCAGGCGAATCTCCAGGAATGGACGAAGCCTACAATAACGATTTCCTCTCCGCTCCCCGGGACTCTTCTGACCAACACACAGATCACGGTCACCGGCACCACCTACGATACCTGGCGGGTTGGCATGGTCTCATACAGCCTGAACAACGGCCCATGGAGCACGGCAACGACCACCAATGGCTTCACCAATTGGACCAGCTCAGTAACGTTGAACGTCGGCACCAATACCTTCAGTGCCTACGCGGTTAACCTGGGTGGAGGCTATTCAGCGACCGACACCGTGCAGATCGTTTATGTCATTAACAGCCCACTCAACCTGCAAACCAGCGGCAAGGCCCTCTTCTATCCTGACTACAGCAATGCCTGGTTGCAAGTCGGCCAAAATTATACGATGACCGCTTATCCCCAGGCCGGCTTTGTCTTCACCAACTGGACCGGCGGCAATACCAACCCCTTGAAAAGTTACGGCAACAATCCCACGGTCACCTTCATGATGCTTTCGAACATGACCATGCAGGCCAATTTCCTCGACCTCAACAAGCCCTGGTTGAGCGTCACCAACACCACTTCAGGCATGGTAGTCTGGAGCAACGCCAATTACACTGTCACCGGCCTGGCCACCGATGACCAGGCCATGGCCTCGGTCAATTACTCACTCAATGGTGCGCCTTACACCCCCGCCGCCTCCAATAATGGCTGGACCAACTGGAGCGCCGCCCTGAACCTGGCCGTGGGCACCAACTCCTTCAGTGTTTATGCCCTGGCTACCAACGGCAACTTCTCGGTCACCAATTCCTATTACGTCGTTTATGCCGTCAGCAACCAGTTAAACCTCCAAACCCTTGGACTGGCCAACATCTATCCTGACTACAGCAATGCCTGGTTGCGCATCGGCCAAAATTACACTGTTACAGCTTACCCCTACAATGGGTTCATCTTCAGCAACTGGACCGAGGGCACCAGCGCCCCGCTGCAGCCTTGCGGCAATTATTCCACGGTGACCTTCATGATGCAGTCCAACCTGACCTTGTCGGCCAACCTCGAGGAATGGACGAAGCCTACCCTGACGATTTCGTCTCCGCTCTCCGGAGCGGTCCTGACCAATGCACAGGCCACGGTCACCGGCACCACCTATGATGTCTGGCAGGTCGGCATGGTCTCGTACAGCCTCAACAACGGCCCGTGGAGTCCGGTGACGACCACCAATGGCTTCACCAATTGGACCAGCTCAGTAACGTTGAACGTCGGGACCAATACCTTCAGTGCCTATGCGGTTAATTTAGGCGGAGGCTATTCA